>MDSY01021932.1_pt1 | contig 14628 bp, 12 predicted proteins | sample 811131 | NCBI WGS metagenome assembly MDSY01 (sample SAMN05326643, study PRJNA326480) | marine metagenome | isolation source: seawater | place: Atlantic Ocean: South West | collected 2010 | reverse complement strand
TGCCCGAGATGCCCGAGATGCCCGAGATGCCCGAGCTGCCCGAGCTGCCCGAGCTGCCCGAGATGCCCGAGATGCCCGAGATGCCCGAGCTGCCCGAGCTGCCCGAGCTGCCCGAGCTGCCCGAGCTGCCCGAGCTGCCACCGAATACCACGGAAATTACGGAGATTACGGAGACCTCAAAGACCGACCCAGATCAATCGAATACCACTGAGATTACGGAGACCACAAAGACCACAAAGACCTCGGAGACCTCGGAGACCTTCCAATTTCCGATTGGCGATTTAATTTCAGGAATAATCCTTCTTGGTGTTTTTTTGGGTGGTGTTTACTGGATCAAATCTCGCGAATCTCGCAACTCGCGCAACTCTCGTAACTGAAAAAGGCGCCAAAAGTGCCCGCGCAATCAAGAGCGCCAGAAACCGAGCAGCCGCAATCAATGCCGAACGCCAGCCGGAACGCGAATGCCAGGCCGGGGCGGGTGGTGGCCGCGCCCTGTGACGCACTTGGCTACGAGAGCGACCTGGAGAACTGTGCGAACCACGCCAACCGAGCGACAGCCAGCCGGGCGACAGTGCAGAAAGCACTGGGGGCGCTGGCGGCGGCGACGGCGCTTGCGCCGAAGGACGCGCAGGGCGCGCAGGGCGCGCCCTGCGCGAGGAACGCCAGTGGTTGGGGGGAGGCTGATGCGAGGCTGGCAGCTGCGTCTGGCGGGTGTATGTACATGGACGAGGAAAGCCGGCATCCTGAGACCACATCGCGGCGGCTGGAGGTCCCCGATATGCCCGAGCGCCCCGTGGCCCCCGAGCGCCCCGAGGCCCCCGAGCGCCCCGTGGCCCCCGAGTGCCCCGAGGCCCCCGAGCGCCCGCAGCTGCTGCGGCCCAGCAGTCCCTGCGAACCCGCGCGCTGCTACGTGTGCATGGGAAGTGGTGGTCTGCAGCATCGCATCTGCGACTGCAAGGAGCTGTTCCTGCACCCCCAGTGCCAGCTCGATCTGATGCAGAAGGGTTTCCTCCACTGCTCAGTGTGCAAGTCACCCTACCGCAATGTCACCACCACGGTCAAGAAGCGCCTCTCCCTGCCCGGCGGCGCGCGCGCGCTGCTGCCGTATGTGTTGTATATCATGTTCACCAACGGGTTCCTCGTGCTGCTGACGTACCCTTGGATCGTGTATATGCCCTGGCTGGCGGTTGTGCTGCTGGTGGCAGACCTGATGTACCTCTTTGGCACCGTGGTGCGGTTGTGCGCCACGAGCACCGTTGAGGAGATCGCCATCAAGCCGTGCGTGGTCCTGACGCCGGTCTTCTCCAAGTAGAGACCGCGCGGCCCGCGTCGGGCGCGAAAGATCGCTGGTTTGAAGTACATGAAGGCTCTGGTGTGCGTCATCGGAACACTGCGGGGCACGGACGTGGCCTGGCGCTCCCTGCTGGACCGCGTCGTGGAGCCCCTCGGTGCCGACCTGGCTCTTTTGGTGAGCGACCAGACCAGTGGCACAGTGCTGCACCGCAGGGCCAGGTACGACTGGTCGTTCGCGGACCCGGACGACTGGGGCGCCGAGCTGGACCGCATAAGCGCCGAGTGCGGCCTCCCCCCCGGGGACTGGAAGAAGAGCGTCGCCGGGACCGACGGGGACGGTATGTGGGGGGGGGTGGTGACAGACGGCGGCGCCGCCCTCGGGGGGTCTGGTGCCATTGTCATGGTCCTGCGGGACATGCTTCTGCGCCGCCTGGAGGTGCTGCGCCAGTACGATAAGATTATTGTGACGCGGTCGGACCACTTGTACCTGTGCGATCACCCGCCGCTGCTTGAGGAACCGGTGCTGCAGGTGCCCCGCGGCGAGGACTGGTGGGGTATCAGCGACCGCCACCACGTCGTAGACAGTAGGTTCGTAGAGCTCTATTTGTGTGTGGCGCGGTGGTGGATGCAAAACCACGCGTCCGTTAAGAAGCGAATTCTAAAGCACCACAACCCAGAGCAGCTGCTAAAGCTGTACCTTTCGGAAGTGGGCATCGCGACGCGCCGCGACGAGCGGTGCATGGTCGCCGTCGCGGCCGCGGGCGACCCGACCCGCTGGACAAGGGCCTCCGTCGAGTGCCCCGGTCACGATGGTCTCTTCCTGAAGTACCCCCACGAGTACTTCTCGCACCTGAAGAAGGATCTCGTCCAGGCCAAGGGGTCGCCGTCGCGCACCGGGCTCTTCTTCAAGAAGAAGCGCGTCCGGCTCGTGGACAACTTCTGACGGGCGCGCCGGCGTCGTTCGTCAAGGGGTGCCGAACTTTTCTGTGTGGGATCGTAAATGAGGAAGATTCACGCGAACGGCAAAGAGTTCGAGCGGCTCTATCTGCACGGCGGCGGGGTGCCGTATCTGGGCGTGTACACGACGCTTCTGAGGTCCCTCGCCCTGGACCCCTGGACCATGGACGTGCGCTTGACTTGCTCCTCGGCCGGCGCGGGCGCTTTCCTGTTTTTGTTGTGCCTGAAACACGCCGACGAGGCGGCGCTTCGGTCCGAGATCGCGCGCATACAGGCCTCGATGCTGGATATCTCGTGGCTGGACATCGAGCTGGACCAGGAGTTCATCGTCGGCGACCTGTCCAAGCATATGGAACCCCTCGTGCCCGAGGAGGTCCGCCGGCTCACCTTCGCGGACCTCAGGAAGGTCAACGAGAACTTCGACGTCGAAGTCGCCGCCAGCACCATCAATTGCGGCTACCAGGTCGAGTCCGTCTCGTTCAGCGCCGATAAGACTCCGCAGGTGCCCGTGTGGCTCGCGTGCGTCGCCTCGATGTCGATCCCAGTGCTGTTCAAGAATCTGGAAATCGGGGGCGTGAAATGCTTCGACGGCGACTTTACTCGGTGCTGCGCCGAGAATGACCCTTCCGTGCTTCACCTGTGGAGCCGGCGGAGCGCGATTGAAAGCTTGTCGTCTTCGGTACGGTTTCCCCTCCTCAGGTCCATCTTGGTGACCCTGGTGGCGCTGGTGTTGAAATCAGTTGCGGCGTGCGAGAACGGGTCGTTGGATTGCAGGGTGTCTCCTTCTATAGAAGCGAGCGCAGACGCGTTCGCGCCGGAGTTTGTTCGCGAGGGACAGAGGCTGGCGCGGATGATCGTATTAAAGTGAACTCGGCGGGGTTTTGGGGGGGGGTCGGCGTGCCCTCTGGCCGGAGCTCGGAACATGTCGGACCTCCTCTGCATCAAGACCGTGCAGTGCGCGGCCATCCGCAACCTGTTCGAGACCCTGAAGGACGTCCTGCAGGACTGCAACCTCATCTTCGACGACCACGGGATGAAGTGCCTGCAGATGGACAACAACAACAACATCATCGTGTCCGTGAAGCTGAACGCGTCCAGCTTCGAGGAGTACGCCTGCAGGCACCGGCTGGTCGTGGGCATCAACGTGGGCAACATGTTCCGGCTGATCAAAAACATCGGGCAGAGCGACACGCTCATCATGCGAGTCAGTGAGGAGGACAGCAACGTCATGAAGATGCACATCGAGAACTTCGACAAGAACATGCGCTCGAGCTTCGAGATGAACCTGCTGGACATCGAGGAGGTCAAGCTGGAGATCCCAGTGACGACCTTCGACGTGGTGCTGACGATGCCAAGCGTCGACTTCCAAAGGGTGTGCCGGGACCTCTCCGTGCTGTCCGAGACGATCGAGATCGAGAGCACTGGGGACAAGCTGGTGCTGAGAGCGCAGGGAGACTTCGCGCGGCAGAGCGTCGAGATGGGCGAGATAGAGAACGGGCTCTATTTCGCCAACAAGAGCGGTCGCGACGCGATCTGCACCAAGTACTCGCTGAAGTACATGAACCTGTTCTCCAAGGCCAGCATCCTGTGCACCACGGTGGACATGTACCTGAAGAACAATTTCCCGATGATCCTGTCGTACACGGTGGCCTCCCTGGGCAAAATAATGTTCTGCATCGCGCAGAAGCTGGACGACTAGTCGGGCGGCCCGGCCCGGCACACAGGGCACCACTGGCGCCTCCGAAGCCACCTGTCGATGCAGCCCTTGTGGAACACGTGGCCGCACGGAAGGAACCGGCAGTGCTGCCTCGTCCTGAACGCGTCCAGGCAGACGGCACACTCGCCGCCCGGGGTCGTTTTGGAGTTGAGGACTGTCGTCTCTAGGTGGAAGGCGTTCCCCCTCTCCCTCTCGATCTGCTTTTCCCCGGGATCGCCCTCGGGCTCGGGCGCCGAGATGCGCAGCCAGCTAAATCCACCCGGGGCCACCCCTAGGCTGATCGTAGCAAGCCGCCGGACAGGGAGATCCATGTGGGAGTGTGTGGGAGGGGCGGTGTTCTATGATAAGTACACTATAAAAAATTGAAACGTGGGAGCGCGTGCGCGCCTCGCGCGCACTCATATGGATCTGCGGAGGTGGGCCTGGGCCTCCTTGGTCAGCGTGTACTTCGCGTGTCCGCCCTCGCACACGAGGAAGTCCGCCTGCCTTCCCACGCGGTCGCATCGGGACTTCAGCTGCGCGGACTCCTTGATGGAGATGGTTCTGTCGTCCCGCGCGTGCACGATGACGACGCCCACGCGCGACCCGTCCACGAGGGGCTCCACCGTCACGTTCAGCAGCCGCGAGAGCGCCTTGAACTTGGCGCACATGGCGTCGCATCTGTACATGCCGTTCACCAGGAGGATGCGGCGGCACTCGAACGCCGGAAACCTCCAGGGGAGGTTGCTCAGCAACTGCATCGAGACGAAGCAGCCCAGCGAGTACCCCACGAAGGACGCCGGCAGGTGCCCGTCCGTCGCCTCCACGAACGCGCCCAGGGCGTGCACGGCGTCGTCGAGCATCGACTCGCACGTGAAGTCGACGGCGTAGTCGCTGGCTCCGATGCCGCGCGGCTGGAAGCAGCAGATCTCGGAATCCACGAGGAATGGCCGCATGCAGGGGGTGCCGAGCATGGCGCGCACGCTCACGCCCAGGCCGGGGAAGACCAGGAGCCGCCGCACCGCGGCGGCGGGGGGGGCGTAGTGCATCATCTTGCAGCCGTGGTGCATGAACTCGCGGCAGGCACCAGGCGGGGGCGCGTCCGGCTGGCTGTGGACGACGTCCCTGGCGAAGAAGAGGCGCGCCCCGACGTAGGCGTGGGCGGCGCACACCGCGAGCGCGACGTGCACCGCGAGCAGCTTTCGAGCGAGCCTGGCGCCGACCAGGTCGCACAGCAGGAGGAACACCACCGGGACGGTCGTCCACAGAAAGGCCCTTTGTAACATCCTCCGCGGGCTGTGTGTGTGTGTAGGGGAAGGGGGGGGAGGGGGCTTGGGGTGTAAAGCTTTAAGTGCTTTTTTCAATGCGGTAAATTTACTCAACCAGGGGGGGGTCTGGTGGCTCAACTAAATGTTCTCTGCGGCGGCCTTTGGACCATAACCTTCGAAAACTAAAAAACCGCTCTAGCTTCACTATCTGTAAATGATTGCTCTCCCATTGCGAATTTCATCGTGAGTTTCTTGTCGATCCATGGCTTTTTGAATAACGTGTATCACTTGGTTGCACTTTTACTTCGGAGGAATCTCACTCCACTTAAACGCGCTTTGCCTCGCATAAAGCGGTAAATTTGAAATATTAATATATGTTCTTACTGGATAGACGAACCCCCGCCCGGGCGCGGCATGCTTGCGCGGGTCGTGTGTCCGCCCCTCTTCCTGGCGCTGGGCTTCCTGGTCACGAAGGCCTTGTTGTCTCTGCTGCCGACGCTGACGCTGCGGACCTCCTCGAGCATCACCTACAGGGATGACGCGGGCGTTTGCTATACCTACGACGAGGTCCCCGTGCCCTGCTAGGCGGCCATCGCGTCGCCGAGCTCCTCGAGGAAGGGCCGCGCGTCCTGCAAACGGACCGTGACGAGCTCCTCCTCGCCCGTCGTGGCGTTCACGAGCGTTATCGATGCGTCCGCGTCTCTCTTCAGCGCCCACATCGCGGCGTAGATCTCCGACTGGAGCCGGTGTTCGTTCGTGAGCTCCCTGCACACCTTGAACTCGTACAGCATCTGGGAGTCCTGGTCGACGGCGTCGATTCTGCCGTGGATGCCGCAGTAGCCGGCCGTGTCCGTGATTCTCTCGTGTTCGAACATGCACGAGGCGCTCACTTCGAACGAGAGCTTCGCGCCGCGCAGCATCGAGGTGAGGTGGTCTCGCGAGAGCGCGAAGCTGTCTGCCTCGACCCACCCGTAGTGCTTGATCTGGTTGAGGTTGTGCACCTGTGCGTTGGAGAACGCGTGCCAGGTGCACGCCAGCTCCATGAGCGCGCTACAGGGCGTCTCCGCCTCGCCGCGCTGCAGCTGCTCGTACAGGTCCTTCGCCCTTTCCATCCTCTGTGGCGTGATCTTCTTCAAGTTATCGTCGGTGATGAAGCCGAACCCCTCGAGCGATGGCAGCTTTTCCCTGGAGCATTCCAGGAAGTCGACGAAATCGTCCGGGTGGGGCTTGGGGTACTCGGCGCCGCGCCCGCACCAGTGGATCCTGAAGTGCTCCTCTTCTGCCTCCGTGAGCGTCTTCTTGTATTTGTCGGCCATGTACTGCCTAAGCTGTGACACGTACTCGTCGCAGGTTGTCGCGTGTTTGATGCGGACTGGCTTCAGCATGTCCTTGACCGCCGAGATCTCGCGGTTCGTGTCGAACTCCACCGCGAAGGGCACTGCGATGCCCCACAGGTGCTGCACCTGCTGCTTGATCTCCTTCGAGCCGTGGCCGAAGGAGATCTCCTTCCTGAACTCGACGTCGCGGACGTGCCCCCGCGGGGCTGCGTGCGTGCAGTACTTGGCGAACTGCCTGAAGCTGCTGTTGCGGGTGCAGGTCGTCACGGAGAGCATCTGGTGTTTCTTCACGAACTCGAAGCTGACGTCCGGGGGCACGCCGTTGGGGGCCGTCATTCTGCCCGTCCCGATGGCCTCGCGGATCCCTTTTTCGTTCAGGGGGGCGATGTACTCGGTGTCACTGTGAACGAACGCGCCTTCTTCGAACTTCCTGAAGTCCACGATGACCAGCTTCTCGTTCGCCCGGGTGTTGGCGACGTGCATCACGTTCCTCTCAGGCTGGCGCCCCTTGTACGCCGAGTAGCCCAGGGTGATCTTCAGCTTGCAGGTCATCCCCTTGCTCGCGTGGTGGGTCCAAAAGCGCAGCTTGTTGGTCTCGGTGGGGCCGTCGTGGTTGGTGTGCATGTTGTACTGGTATCTGTTGCTGAGCTCGTTCAAGACGCGGGTCCACGGGGGGTGTACCGTGCCTTCGATACGCAGGGCGGGCACGGTGATGAGCGTGTCCTTGATGCCGTACTCCTGGACCAGCCTGTGCACGAGCGCCGCGGCCTTGTAGCATTCGGGGGTGTCCTTGCCGGGGAACGAGTCCATCACGTAGTAGTCGATGGGCAGGTTCCGGCTGGTGGTGTTGCCCGCGATGGAGTCGCCGTCGATGAACCAGTTGCTGAACCAGCACAGGTTGGGCGTCAGCCGGTACGAAATCTTGAGGGAGCCCTCCTGCCACCCCCGCGGCGACGAGTCCTTGAAGTGCTCCTCGGCCTGGAGCAGGTACTTCGACGCGGCCCCCTGGAATATCTTCTGCCGGTGGTCGCCGACGATCACGATCTGCGGCTGCATGCACTGTGTGATCTTCGAGAGGAACTCGAAGGTGTGGTCGCACAGGTCCTGGGCTTCGTCGATGCAGATCACGTCGAAGCCGTGGCCCGAATGCGTCAGGCGCTGCTTCAGCAGGTCGGCGTCCGCGCGCTCCAGGAACTCCTTCAGGGCATCGTCGTCCTTGACAGGAGCGTCGCCCTCCGCGGTGAGTTTGTTGGCCAGGCCGTGGATCGTGGAGCACCTCACCTGGTTCGTGAGACCGAGGGCCTTGATTCTACTGGTCGTGTCGTCGCTCAAGCTCCTCCCGTACGTGACGATGAGGGTTCTGATCAGGCGTCCTTCGTCGTTCGTCTGGTTCTCCTGCGCGATCAAGAATAGCGTGGTGGTCTTGGACGTGCCCGCGTTGGCAATGATCTTGATGTTCTTGCCGCTCTTGACGGTGTCGATGATGGCCTGCTGCTCTTCCGAGGGAGTCGGCAACAGCTCCCTTCTCTGGCGTTTGTTCGCGATCATCGGGTGCGGTTGGGTCGCTCCGTGCCATGTGTGTCCCGCTCGCTTTAATACCGATACACACATATGTGACTTTTTTTTCCTTGGTAGTATCATTATCGTAATGTTAACCGGAAACCAGTACAGAGGTGACTATTCGGTCGATGATATAGTCGTGTACAAGATAACCAGGCCTGGATTTGGAAGTAAGGCCGGCCAGCTGCCCATGAGTATCTTTGGTAGCTTGTTCGCGTACGCTCCCATTCACGACGACCTGCCTGCCTCGATGTTATTTCGCATGCGCAAGTTGCAGGCGGATCCGGTGTTCAGGTGCAAGAGAGAGGGGTTCATACCATACAAGACCAACGGGAAGATGCTCGATTCGGCAAAGGCAGACCAAGTGCCGGAGATTTCTGATAAGGTGGAGCTGACCAGGGGGGGGGAAGTCAAGAAAGCTCCCCACTTCCTCGTCTTGCTGTGGAAATTCGGTGTGATCGCAGCTTCTGCCTTCCTCTTCCCGGAAAAGTACGGCCCCTACACCAACATCAAGCTTGAGTACCTTTGCGCGGCGCCGTATTTCAAGGGCAGCGGCTCGTTTCTGCTGAACAAATTGGATTACATTTTCAAAGGTGGTAACTACGATCAGCTCGTCTTGAATAATAACAGCGATTGGAAACGCAGAACCGATGGGCAGGGCAGGGTGCTTCCCGGTTACTACGACAAGATGGGTTTTGATTTGGTTGGGAAAACCAAAAACCCGATTTATAACCCGCCCCTTGATATCTACGCAAAGCAGCTCCATGCGCCGCGCGCCCCGCCGCGCGCCCCGCCGCGCGCCCCGCTTCGAGCACCGCCGCGCGCCCCGCTTCGAGCACCGCTTCGAACCTCGCTTCGAGACCCGCCGCCTTCGGCGGGGCGCGTTTTGCGCACCAAGTCCCGTCGCTCTCGCGGCGAATCCCCTTCTTCGCTGCGCAGCATCTCGAAGTCAGTGCATTCACCTTCGCCGCGGCGTTTGCGGTCTCGACCGACCCTGAGGCACCTTTTGCGTTCTGGCTTTCGCTACTAGGGAACGCGCTCTGAGCAATATTTTTTTCCGATACTTATAATATAATACTGATGATATAAGACCACCAGCTATGATAGCAGTTGCTATTATGATTATGATGATTGGACTGAACTCACCGAGGCTTCCCCCCGGGCTTCCCCCCGGGCTTCCCCCCGGGCTCCCGCCTGAGTTCCCTCCTGAGTTCCCGCCTGAGTTCCCGCCTGAGTTACCGCCTGAGTTCCCGCCTGGCATCCCTTCTGCTCCGCCGCCGTCCCCTCCTCCACCCTCGCTGTAAAGAATAGCTTCGTGTGTTTTGCAAAAAACGCGCATGCTCAAAATGTTGTCCTTGAATGAGCCCAGGTCCGGTATCTTAATATCGCGTTTACTTCTAGCGAACCGCTTTATTTCGCCCTTGAATTGCGAATCGGTGTATATCATGAGCGAACACTCAGGTGATACTTTTGCAGACTTGAACCTGCCGTCGTACTCCGCCAGTCCGTCGTATAGCCCACTCTCGTATGCTACAGATTCTCCTTCAAAATTCGTCTCTGTATACATGGTTACGCCCGGTTCTATAGTCTCGCTCGTCCACAATTCGGTCTCTTCTTCTGTCTCTTGGTCCGGGCCCAAAACCGGCAGTGACATTCTTGTATGTTGCTTGATATATTTTTTCCCCGGGCTGTGGTCCGACCAAAAATGCTATCCCAATCCCAGCCATGGCTGTCTTCTTCTATAGTATTTTTTATTGAGGAATAAGCCGATGGCGGCTATGAAGGCTATGGCGGCTATGGCGGCCATAACCCCCCCAATAACCCTCCCAATATCAATTTTGTCCTCGTCTCCGTCCCCTGCTCCAGAAAGGGGGCTTCCCTGAGGGCTCCCCTGAGGGCTTCCCTCGGGGCTCCCCTCGGGGCTTCCCTCGGGGCTCCCCTCGGGGCTTCCCTCGGGGCTTCCCTCGGGGCTTCCCTCGGGGCTTCCCTCGGGGGGGCTTCCCTCGGGGCTTCCCTCGGGGGGGCTTCCCTCGGGGCTGAGGCTTTCTTGGGGACAGTAATCGCAGTCGGGGCAGCTCTCGCACAATGATTTCACGCTTTTGTCCCAGCAGATGACCCTTATGCTCAAAATATTGTCCTTAAGCCGCCGATCAATAAATGTTTGTTTTTCAATATTATTCGATAATGGTAAAAAAACAAAAATCACCTTTTTTTGTTATAGCCTGTGTTCCACTTAAAGGCTGTGCATTGCGACCTTGGCGAACGATGGTGCGACCTGCAACTGGCGGCGCGGTTCCGGCCGACGTGAGCAGCACGGAAATCCACAGCGCGCCCTTGTCCACGCCGTCGGGGCCGCCGCAGGCGCCCGACTTCTACGTCTGCGTCTGCAGGGGCGGCGACGTGGCCGTCTCTCGGAGCACCTTCGGGATGCTGTGCGAACAGGGCTACCTGTTCCGAAAGCTCTGGGGGGCGATCGGCACGAGCGGAAGCAACGGGCGCAACCTGATTCCGCTCTACAAGTTCGGCATCACCTGGAAGGCCATGGCGGCGCTGGTCCTCAGCCTCAAGACCAACGACCCCGCGGCCGCCTACAAGTACAGGGTGCGCTTCGAGCGCATCGGTGGCTTCAAGAATCTCAACCGCCACCACCGCAGCCTCCAGGCGCCGGCGGGCTCGGCGGGCTCGTAACCGCCGTCGCGTTCGTCAGAAGGCCAGAATTTCTTGCTTCGTTACGTACGTGCCCCCTTCGGTGTAGTGTTGTATGACTAAGCTCCCCTCCTGGGACACGCCGAGTCTCCAGTGCCTCTGGGGTCCCACGTAAACATAGTCGGTAGAAACCCGGTCGGCGGCAACGTCGCCGTGAAAAGTATACTTGCGATTCGAGGAAGTCGCGTTGAGCTCGCCCGCGTCGCTCACGAACAAATCTGCGTACGCGCCCGTTGGATTCTCCAGGGACAGCTGGGGCTTGTCCTCGCTCGCCACCGCCAGCTGCGCGCGGGTGCTGTTGCTGTTAATGCCCACCGACGCTTTCTTCAGAGACATGAGCGGGAAGTCGGAAGCGAACAGGGCTCCGGGGCCCTGTTCGTTGGCGAGCGTCGAGAACGAGAAGTCGAGGCGGGCGGCGCTCTTGTCGAAGTTCATGAGAAAGGAGTCGCCGCCCTCCCTGAAGCGCAGCAGGTCGGATCCGTCCTCGTAGATGTTGAACCCAACCTTGTCCTTCAGCGACACGGTGCCCGTGGTTATGTCCGGGGCCGAGATCCTGCTGCTGGAGTGCAGGTCTCCGAGTTCCGACTCGAAGAGGCTGGTGCCCTTGATCCGAACGGATTCCGACACGGTCGCGGTGCCGTTGATCGAGGCGCCGTCGGCCGACAGGTTGAGGATGCTGAGCCCGCCCAGCCTGTGGTCGACGGAGAAGCTGTCGAACGCGATGTCGAAGTTCTGGCAGCGCAGGCCGTTCTTGTCTGCCGAGAACGTCGCCGCTCCGTCCTCCTCGATCCTGAAGCTTCCGGACGGCTTCGAGACCGTGATGTCTCCTGCCGTTCGAAGGCTGCTGTCTGCCGCCGAGACGACGAGGTGGGTGTTCTGGGCGAGGTCGGTGCTGGAAGCCACCACGTACGCGTCGCTGCTGTGGAGGTAGCCCGAGGAAATCAAGCGAGACCCCACCCGGTGGCTGGTCATGGCCTGGTCCGCGAGCGCGCCCGTCGCCTCGACCGTGACCCGCGAGCGCGTGTTGCTCGAGGCGAAGACGGCGCAGTCGTCGTCCGTGTCGCTCACGACGTGCAGGGCGTGGCTCGCGGCGGTCCCGACGCCCAGCCTGCGCGGCATCGTGACGTCGCCTCCCGAGATCGTGACGTCGCCTCCCGAGATGAGCAGCCCGCTCTCGGAAGACGCCACCGTGTGGTTCGGAAGGCGCAGCGCCCCGGCGAGGTTCAGGGGCGTGTGGATGGAGGTCTGGCCCTCCGGCAAGATCTCCATGAGCACGCCCCCCGGCCCGCCCCCCGGCCCGCCGCCGCCTCCCACAAAGCGGATGCCGTGCCCCTGGTGCAGGCCGGCGCCGAAGTCGAAGGTGACCCTCTGGGGGTCCTCGTCTCCGGTCGCCCCCCCCTGCGGCGTCAGGCCTATGAAGAAGGCCCTCAGGTCCCGCTGGTCGGGCGGCACCCAGTATATGTGCGAGTAAAAGAGCCGGTCCTCGGTGAACCACTCCTCGAGGCGCGACTCCACGTAGGCCCTGTTGGTCGCGTCGCCGTCGTGCCGCGGGGGGGCCAGTGACGAGATGGTGGTCTGGTTCAGGCTGATCCCGGCCTCGAAGCTGGTGGGCTGCCGGAACGAGGCGCCGCCGTCCGATAGCAGCGCCCCCGGTGCCTCGAGGCTGGTGCAGCTCAGCGCGAGGCGCCCCTCGCGCCCGGCGACGAGCCCGACCTCGATGCTCTGCACGGAGAGGCGCGGGGCCACGAGCGGCACGTCCACCGAGACCACCTCGCGGGCCGGGATGCACCGCAGGTACGGCCTCTCGTTGTGGTACAGACCGGCGGTGTTCTCCAGGTCGGGGGGGTGGTTGGGGACTCCGATCGCCCACTCGTCGGAACCACCGGCGTCGTCCGGTGTGCGCAGCGCCAGCACCCGGGCCTGCTGGTTTCCGGTTTCGAGCACGATGCTCGCGGCTTCGTCCGCGGTGACCCGGATGCCCTCGCAAAAGGCCCTCGCGTGCACGGCGAGGCGCGCCGTCGCCGCCCCCTCCCGCGCGGAGGGGGCGGCCCCCAGCAAGAGCGTGTCTTCGTCGGCGCGCAGCAGCGTGCTGCCGCCGGGCGTCCTGAACGTCACCGCGGCGGCCTCCAGGGTGCCGCTCTGGACGCGTCCGAACCTGCCCAGCCCGGAGTCGACGCTCTCGGCGAGGACGCCCCGGCTCGCGAGGACGCCGCCGACGGAGCAGGCGCCCTTGACCTCCAGGTGGGACGCGACTTCCACGGTGCCGGTCGGGCTCTGGAGACCCAGGGTGTCCACGCGGGGCGCGCGCAGCCCCTGGCACGAGAGGCCGCGCCCCAGGGTCAGGCTGCTGCTGCAGTCCAGGCGGAACTCGGCGCCCGTGTCCCTGATCTCGAAGCGCGAGCCGGCGCCGGACGCGAGCGAGAAGCGGACCCTGTCCTGGCTCGTGCTCCAGGACAGCCCCTGGTGCGTCAGCCTCAGGGCGCCGCCGCCGTCCGTGGCGAGAAGTTCCGGGCAGGAGATGCGCCCGCAGTCGAGCTGCCCGAGGGTCGCGGCGTCGCAGGCCGCGACGGGGGCGGACAGCCTCCCCGCCTCGATCGCCCCCCCGCGCAGCGTGTGCACGTGCACGATGTCGGGGAGAATGCATTCCTCGGCAACCTCGACGCGGCTCGCCTTCAGGGTGGGCGCTTCGAGCGCCGAGCACGACGTCGCCGGCAGGTTCACGGACGGCGCGCTGACCTCGAGCGGCCTGGAGCTGCGCAGCGCGGTCGCGCCCTCCGCGGCGGCGATCTCGAAGGTGCCGCCGCGCTGGCCGTGCGTTATCAGCAGCGCCACGTCGTCCGCCTGGATCGAAACGGCCGGCGGCGGGGCCGGGGAGGCGGTCGCCGACGCCGGCGGGGGCGCCGATATCGTCACGCCGGGCCCGAGGTTGAGGGTATGCGCGGAGAGGGTTATGTCGGTGCCCGCGAGCTCCCGGACGGCGTTGAACTGGGGGCAGACGAGCGCGGCCGCCGCGATGCCCTCGCTGCACGACAGGGCGTCGCACTGGATCGGGCATGGCACGTTGAGGACGTGGCTTTCCCACGTGAGGGGGAGGCTGTGGTGGTTGCGGCGGTCGCGCATGACGAGCGCGTCCGTCGCCATCTCGCCCACGGACAGACCCGGCGCCCGGATCCCGTGCGAGCAGACGAGGTCGCCGCGCTCGCAGGTGAGCGCGGCGGTGTCTATGTGCACGCTGTTCGCGGCTTCGACGCGTGCCGCCTGCAGCCCGGAGGAGCTCACGGTCTCCGCCTGTAGGGTGCCTATGCGGGCTCTTTGGGCGTCGAGGCCCGCGGCCGACAGCGCCTCCGTGACCATCCGGCCGCAGCCGGCGCTCCCGGCCTCGAGCGTGGTCGCCTTCAGCCCCTCTGCGAGCACGTCGCTCGCGCGAACCCCGTCGGCGCTCACCGCCAGGGAGTCCATCACCCTGAGCTCGTGCTTCGAGATCGCACACGCCCCTGCGTGCATCCGGTCGCAGAGCACCGCGCCGCACGACAGCCGCCCCGCGAGCAGCGAGTCGCAGTGCAGGCGCTCGGACTCCACGGAGCGGGCGGCGACCCTGCCGGCGTCGACGTCCGGGCACTCGAGACCGGAGAGCGACATCCTCCCGTCGGAGCACACTGCTCCCGCCGCGCGCAGCGTTCTGCCCGAGAGGTAGACCTCGCTGCCGTCGTCGATGGCCATCGCCGCGCTCTCGACCCTCAGGGTCGTCGTCTCGCCGGGGCCGGGGCCGCTGAAGTGGAGGCCGCCCACGTCCATCAGCAGCCCGGCCCCG
>MDSY01084429.1_pt1 | contig 14639 bp, 11 predicted proteins | sample 811131 | NCBI WGS metagenome assembly MDSY01 (sample SAMN05326643, study PRJNA326480) | marine metagenome | isolation source: seawater | place: Atlantic Ocean: South West | collected 2010 | reverse complement strand
CCATCTTTAGACCAAAATTCATGCCATACACCAGGCTGAACTAAAGCTGTCTCACCAGGTTTTAAAACTTTTTTTCTTCCATCAAGAATATATTCAAAATCACCACTCAATGACTGAAAGGTTTCTTCTTTGCGCTTATGAAAATGCGAAGGGTGTTTTTGTCCAGGCAAAACAACAATAAGTTTTTTGCAGTACTCACGATTAACACAATCAATAATTAACGCGCCAACCTCTCTAAAATTCTCGACCCCATAGTGGTGAGAAAATTCAATATTAAATTCACTATTTAGGCTAATTGAAGCATTATTCAGCATGGCTTTAACTTCATGAATCGCATCTTTTAAAACTCTGTATCTGTTAGAGGACTTTATATCTACATTGGCAGGGAAAACTGCGGCATCTTTTTTGATAGCTTCTGTAGTATGAATTCCATTCTCTACCCAATTTTCACTTGAAAGTTGTCCAGATACAAATGGCATTGCATAGTAAATATCACTTGCAGAAAGGATTACACCAGCTTCAACATCATGTTTTAAAAACATGCCTCTTTGAAGTCCATCTAATGAATCTTGTTCAATAGTGGTGATTGGTCGATGAGTGGATGAGCCACATAAAATTTCAGAATACCTATAAGCCTCAAACCATTTATCAAGCTGCTTGGGCCTTGAAGAATATACGTTTAATTTCACTTCATCAGTATCCAACCCAACATGTCTCTCAAACATTTTTGCACCTTTTGCCATGGCTATTTGAATTGGAACCGTATCATCCTGATCTTCATGAGTAGACCAGCCAATTACGGTATTCTTATATCTTTTTCTTAGAGTATCAATATGATTTAAATGAAAGTCATCTTGTGGAATTGGATAAATTGAAACACAATGCATTAGAGCAAGGGCAACACCTCGATGCTCAAAAAAACTTACTAAATTATCAACATCATTAATTTTTAGCCCACCAGTGGAAGCAACAACTGGAAGTGAAGCAAAAGCAATATCTTCTAATAATGGCCAGTCCTTTGCCGAACAACTTGCAACCTTAATAATATCAAACCCCATATCAGAAATTATGGGGACTGATTCATTATCGAAAGGAGTACACATTGTGAGCAGCCCCTCATCTTTAACTGCTTTAAATAAAACTTCCCAATCTTTTTGACTAAGTTGCGTTGAAAGAAACCTTGGAATATGCTTATTATCACTATTTTTTTTGTGATGAGGGTGAATAAAACTTTCATACTGCCTAAACTGGAACTTTATTGCAGCCCTTATCTTGTGTTTATGCACCATTTTTGAGCATTCTTGAATAATTTTCAAGCCATGCTTCAGATTACCCTGATGATTGTTAGCTAGATCCAGTACAAATAAATCATTGAAATTAAAATTTTTCATATTAATTGAATATTATTTAAAAAGAAAGCGCCTTCAATGAATATCCCTTTGAATAGTCAATAGTTACTGGACAATTATTTTGGGCAGAGTGATGGGCTGCTGCAATTACTAACATTGTCTCTAAACCCCTTTCAAGTTTGATAGGTGATTTATTATATAGCTCATTGTTCTCAAGCACTGAACTTATATGTTGTAATTCTTGAAAAAAATCATCTGGCCTAGTTTTAAGAATCTCTTCAACTTTAACCTCAATATTGTCTTTACCATAAATAACTGAATCAACTCCAGGCTTATTGCCACAAAACCACTCTAAATAGCCATTTTCACACTGGGCCCTTGCCCATTTTCTTGTTGGTTTTGTAATAACATCCTGAACTACTCTACCTATAACATTTTGTTCAGTCTTAAGATTCATTAAACATATACTGTCATAATTAAGAGCCTCTTCTTTTATATAATTTATGGAAGCTGAAACTTCATTCACCCTTCCAATTCCAGACTCATGTGCAAAACATTGGAACAAATTTATTGCATGAGAATGCTCTCCACATGCGCCTCCACCTTTTTCCCAGTAACCAAGATAACTATCAGATGGACCATCTAGCCATGGATGAGCTTGAAATATCCCTCCCCAATATTCACGAAATTCAACATCGAGAGTATAAATTTCACCCATAGCTTCATTTTGAAGAGAGTTAGACATTTTGAGAGCAGACTTAGAAATTGCATGATCATAGCCAACAAATACTAAGCAATTTGCTTTTCTTGCCTCATCAAATAATTCTTGAGCTCCATTTAAATCTGGAGAACATAATGGCTTTTCTACTAAAACTGCCTTTGCACCTTCTCTCACAGCAGACCTAGCAAGTTTCATATGGCTATCAGGAGGAGTTCCGATGATAATTAAATCATAGCCACCAACTGGAGCCTGATCATTATTGTATAGATTTATCTGATTATCCCAATCATCATATCTTGAAGGATATATTTCATTTTTTGTACGATTTAAAGCCTCATGATCTATATCGCAAATATCGACACTCCAGTCCATTCGCCTAGATGCTTGTGCTAAGTGATTTCCAATTGATCCAGCCCCATATATTTTTACTTTTTTCATATATACCTGTTGTTAAATTTATAGCTATTTTTAGTTAGTATTTTTTACTTGATATCATCATACTTTCCTCTATTTACTAGGCCTTTTCTTGTAACCTCATAAATAACATCACAATATTTTAAAGTTGTATAGTTATGGGCCACGATAATGAAGGTTTTGAGGCCCTTGAGACTTTTTATCTCTTCAAGAATTTGTTCTTCAGTTTCCATATCAAGAGCACTTGTAGACTCATCCATAAAAAGAATATCTCTTTTGTGATAAATGGCTCTTGCTAAAGCTATTCGTTGTCTTTCTCCTCCAGACAAGCGAACCCCTCGCTCACCAATATAGGCATTTAAACCACCATCTAATTTATCGATAAGGCTGTCTAATTTGGACTGTTTAATTGCTAGTTCTACTTGGTTATCATCAATTTCACTCTCTAGTACTCCAAGTGCAATATTATTCTTAAGAGACGTGTCTAATACAAATACTTCTTGAGGAATATAGGCAACTTGAGAGGTCCACTCACTTGCATCTTGACTAATGAGATTATTATTATATAAAATTCTTCCACTATTTGGCTTTAAAAAAAACAATAGTAGGTCCATTAGAGTTGTTTTACCAGATCCAGATGACCCAATTATTCCAACCATATCTCCTTTTTTAATTGTCAGATTGACATTTTCAAATATTACTGTGTCACTAGATACATGTGAGAAGTCAATTTTTTCCAACCTTAAAGATTCAAAAGTACTAGCTAACTTATCAATATTTTTTTTATCAACAACCCCAGTTACTTGATAATTATTAAAGTCATTATTAGTAGAATATTTTTTAAGGTCTTCATATAACTTATCTACTGAATTTTTACCATATCGAATATTACCAAAACTTACTAAAATTTGAACTGTTGATGGCATTAATCTTAGAGAAGCGACACCAAACATAGTTATAGTCGAAATAATATAAAGCGAATCTTTTCCTAAATAAACTGAAACAACTGCTACTAATGCTATAAAGGTAATGACCACTAATTCAATGACATATCTAGACGAAGTTACGATTACAGTAGATTTAACTCTTGCTATTGCAAGTTTTTTGGCAAAAATATGAACTAAATTATTAAAATAACCAGTTATTCCGTATATATGATTTTCTTTATATCCATACATAGCCTCTTGAATACTTTGTATCATCTGAGTTGATGAAGAGTTAACCACTTTCCCATACTCATTATTTTTTTTCTTAAAAGATTTATCATAAAAATATCCTGAAAGTATCAATAAAAAAAGAAATATATAGAAAGAAATGCCCATATTTATTGCTAAAAAAATTAATATGAGGATGCCAACTATGCCCTCACTTATGATTCTAAGAATTGACTGAACTATTGAGGTTGAAAATTGACCTGCTAGAGTTTGTACGTTATAAACATATTCTGAACTATTTCTGCCCGCATAATCGCTATAGCTCATATCTTGATATATACAAATTAAATATGATCTAAGCCTTACTCCATAATTAAAGCAAATCTTAAGGATTGTTTTATTTACATATATTGCAGTTATTGCCTTTACTAAAAATAATAAAAACAAAAAGCAGCTAAAAGTAACAATTAGATCATTAGAAGTAAGTTGATATTTATCCAAATTGAGAAACTGAACAAGTTCTACTGATTCTCCATTAATTAATAAAGAAACAAAAGAAACTATTAACCCAATTCCAATAAGATCCAATACAGAAGATAGAAGAAAAAGTGGAACAAGCCAAAGGAGTTTTCTACGATCATTACCCACAAGATAATTAATTTTCTTAAGAAAAACAAAAAAATTATTTATATTACTAATCATTAACTACTCTTAGTGATTCTTACAAAATGTTTATCAAGCTTCATACACTTAAATTCAACATCATCATTTTTTGAAAAGAAAAATAACACTTCTTGAATCTCAATTAAAGAAAGTGTATCAAACTTATGATTAGTATAATCAGCAGCAACATGATTTTCCATAAAAAAATTTCTAATCATTTTTCTTAAGAGAAACTCAAGTCTTCCCTTATATTCTTTTATAGATTGAAATATGAAAAATTCTTTATTATTATTTTTTGGGTTGATTTTTATATGATTAATAATTTCATTTATAATTAAATCTGAAGAAATAGATTCACCCATATTTAAAACATAATGCTCATAATCTTTTCTCATCTCAGACTCATCTTCAATTTCTATATTTTTAAATAGTAAGCTCTTAATACCTTCTATTAATGCGTTTGATGTTTTAAATTCATTGGAACATTTGAATGGAATTTCTTTTTCACTATAAGTATCAATAAGAGGTCGTAAAGAGAACCTTGGAATCCCAGCCGCAAATGCTTCAATAGAGGTTGTACAATAATGATGAATAACCGCCTTCGAGCACAATATCCAAGGATGAACTGAAAAATCACTCTCCACGAAAACATTTATGAATCTATCCGCTAGAATTTGATAAACCTCCTTACTTTCTGATGGATGAGGCCTGACTACAATTTCAGTATCAGGGAAAGCAACTGCCAATTGAGGAATTACTTCTAAAAAGGATGTAAATGTTTTTGTTTTAACTTCTTGATATTTTTTAAAGTTTTTAATACTTTTATTGTTTTTTAGTGTTTTTTTATCGATAAGGGACTGAACATAATTAATATCTTTAATAAAATGATTACATGACGGAAAACTTGTACATACTAGAATAAATTCATTATATTTACTTCTGATTGAGGTAATATTATTTTGATAAACCTCAGAAAAATTTGGCTTTAATAAATCAAGCCTGGGGTTACCAGTAACTCGAAGCTTAGATGTGATATTTTTTCTTCCTTTATTTATAATGTTGAAGTTTTCCTTGCCCCATGTAAAAATTAAATCAACATGCTTAATGGTTTTAGGCGAAATCCTCATATCTAAATACATTTCATCTGAATAAGTTACAAGGCCTTCTTCTTCACCCACTACAACAAGATGACCTAACTTAGAAAGTTTTTCAAAAAAATCATTATAATTTTCTGCAATTCCAAGACCGTAATATATACCTTTAGGCATACTCAAAACCAGACGATTTAAATCATTTTTTTTTCCTAAAATTACATTAAATCCATTCTTTACAGCATATTTTGCAAGCAATAGCTTAGCATAAAGCTCACGATCCTTAACTTCAACAGGGATGTAAAAATTCATAACTAAAGTCTGCCGTCAGAATATTCAGCAGGTAATAAATACTTTAAGTCATAAATGACATGACTTTTTTTACCAAAACTCTTAATTTTATCAACTTTAAGTGCTTTAAATTCATTGTGGGCAACAGCTAAAATAATAGCATCATATTTTCCAGGAAAAGGTTCATTTATGAGCTGTATTTGATATTCTTTAGCAGCTTCTTCTTTGTCAACCCAAGGATCAAATACATCTACATTACAATTCAATACCTCAAAGTCTTTGACCAGCTTGGCAACCAGTGTATTTCTAATATCAGGACAATTCTCTTTAAATGTTAAGCCCATAATTAAAATATTAGATTGATGTATTTTAATATTCTTATCTTCCATTAATATAAATACTTGCCCTACAACCTCAGTTGTCATTGAATCATTAAGCCTTCTCCCAGCTAATATCATTTTTGGATTATATCCAACATCCATTGCTTTTTGCGTCAAATAGTATGGGTCCACCCCAATACAATGACCCCCAACAAGCCCGGGACGAAAGGATAAGAAATTCCACTTTGATTCTGCAGCCTTTAAAACCTCTTCAGTATCTATTCCCAGTTTATTAAAAATTAAGGCAAGCTCATTAATTAAAGCAATATTTACATCTCTTTGTGTATTCTCTATTACTTTTGCTGCTTCTGCAACCTTAATACTTTGTGCTCTAAAGGTACCTGCAATAATTATTTCATTATATAAATTATCAATAAAATCTGCAATTACCGGGTTCGAGCCAGAAGTAATCTTTTTTATGTCAATTAAACGATGCTTTTTATCTCCTGGATTAATTCTTTCAGGAGAATATCCACAATAGAAGTCTTCATTATATTTTAATCCAGAATTTTTTTCAAGAATTGGAACGCATACTTCTTCAGTTGCACCAGGGTATACAGTTGATTCATAAATAATAATATCACCTTGATTAATAACTTTTCCAACTACCCTGCTAGACTCTTCAAGTGGAAACAAATCAGGCTCTTTATTTTTATCTATAGGGGTAGGCACTGTAATAATATAAATAGAGCAATCTTGAATATCTTTTACATTGCTAGTAAAACTTAAATACTTTGACTTAAGCAGCTCAGCTGATGCTATTTCAAGAGTATGATCACTTCCGCTAACTAGCTCATTAATTCTTGCTTCATTAATATCGAAACCAATAGTCTCTCTCTTTTTTCCAAACTCAACAGCTAATGGAAGTCCAACGTAACCTAAACCTATTACTGCTATTTTTCTATTTGACATATGAAATGAATTGGTAGTATTTTAATAGGAGGCAGCAATAAATTTATAGTTACCTAATTAGACAATTAGATCATCTAACTGATTATTTTAAACTATGGAGCGATTAAAACTTTTTTTTCGTCTTCAGAAATAAAATAGACTTGTAGCAATTAAAAAATAGTATTACTGAACTTTTAATGCTTTAATACACTTTGAAAGAGATTCTTCCCAATTAGGAATCTTAATTTTCAGCACGTCTTTAATTTTATCTTTACTTAGTAGAGTGTTTTTTGGCGTCTCAGCAGGCCTAGGATATTCTGAAGATTCAATTCGATTCAAATTACATTTAATACTATTTAATTCAAAAATTTTTTTTGTAAAATCATAACGACTACAAGATCCTTCGTTTGCAAAATGATACACTTGAGTTATGTTATTGTATTTTTGAAAAATATCGTTCTCTATTATTAATATAATTAATCTTGCAAGATCATCACTAAATGTAGGGCTGCTGATTTGATCTGTGACAATACTTAATTCATTTTTTTCTTTACCAAGAGCAATCATATTTTTTACATAATTTTTTCTATATTCTGAATATAGCCAGCTAGTTCTAATAATTATGCCGTTTAAGGGTAGAGCAGATAAAAATGCCTTTTCACCTGCCAGTTTTGTTTTTCCATAGATGTTTACTGGATATGTCTCATCATCCTCAGAGTATAATTTTTCTTCCCTTCCATCAAAAACTTGATCGGTAGATATATGAATAAATTTAATATTTTTTTTATTTGCTATAGTTGCAATATGCTTTACAGCAAGATGGTTAATTTGATTTGCAATTAATTTATCTTTTTCGGCTTTATCAACATTAGTATAAGCTGAGCAATTAACAATAATATCTACATTATTCTTATGAAAGTAGCTTGAAATACTCTCTTTATTTGTTAGGTCTACCTCATCCCTACCAACAAAAAAATACTGATCGGGTTTGCTTATTTTTGTAACAACTTTTTTAATTGATTGGCCTAACTGGCCATTTTTACCAAGAACTAATATTTTCATTATTAATAAATTTAAAAGTATTGTTTTTCAAAGGAAAAGTTAGGGTGACTTTTATCTTTGTCCGAAACCAATATTTCATTTAACTTTAACCCCCAATCAATAGCTAATTTGTCATCATTATAAGCAATCCCTCGCTCACTACCTTTGGAGTAATAGTTATCTGTCTTATAACAAACAATTGCGAAGTCACTCAGAACCAAGAAGCCATGAGCAAAACCTTTTGGAATGAATAATTGATGTTTATTAGTTTGATTTAGTTCAACAGCTATATGCATTCCAAAAGTAGGACTATTATTTCTAATATCAACTGCTACATCTAAAATACTTCCAGAAATAACTCTAACAAGCTTACTTTGACTAAACGGTGGAATTTGGTAATGCAATCCTCGCAGAATTCCCTTAGATGACATAGACTCATTGTCTTGGACAAAGCTTATCTTTGATTGAATTGCCTTTTCTAAAAGATTCTGCCTAAATGTTTCAATAAAATACCCACGAAGGTCTTTGTGAAAAACTGGTTCAATGATTAATAATTCAGGAATTTTTTGACGTGTATATTTCAAAATAAATTTTTTACAATATTTAATAAGTAACGACCATATTGATTATCACTAGATTTAAGAGCTAGTTTTTTAAACTGGTCTTTTGAAATAAATCCCTTATCAACTGCAATTTCTTCAATGCATGCAACTTTTAATCCTTGTCTTTTTTCAATCGTTGCAATGAAAGTTGAAGCATCAAGCAAACTTTCATGTGTGCCTGTATCTAGCCAAGCAAACCCTCTACCCATTTGTTCAACATAAAGACGCCCTTCATCAAGATACATTTGATTTAAGGTTGTAATTTCTAGCTCACCTCTTTGAGATGGCTTAACAATGCTAGCTTTAGATATAACATCATTTGGATAAAAGTATAATCCAGTTACAGCATAATTACTTTTTGCTATTTTTGGCTTCTCTTCAATACTAACTGCTGAGCCATTATTATCAAATTCAACTACACCATAACGCTCAGGATCTTTAACATAATATCCAAAGATAGTAGCTAAGTTCTTATTTTTTACAGATGAAATAGCTCTATCTAAAAAATGTGTAATCCCATGTCCATAAAAGATGTTATCTCCAAGAATAAGACAGACATCGGCTTGGCCTATAAAATCAGCCCCTAAGATGAACGCTTGCGCCAAGCCATCTGGACTAGGCTGAACAATATAATCAAACTTCATACCAATATCTTCACCATCACCAAGTAAATTTTTAAAAAAAGGAAGATCTTCTTTCGTAGAAATAATTAGCACTTCTTGAATTCCCGCTAACATTAATATTGATAATGGGTAATATATCATTGGCTTATCATATACAGGCATTAGCTGCTTTGATAAAGTCTTAGTCAGTGGATGCAATCTTGTTCCAGAGCCGCCTGCAAGAATAATACCTTTCATAAACTAATCTCCTCCATATCTTTAAAATTAGCACTCTTAATCTTGATATTTTCACACCAAATTTGGTTATTAAGATACCACTTAACGGTCTTTCTTATGCCAGTTTCAAAAGTCTCAATTGGAACCCAGCCCAATTCTTTTTTAATTTTTGAAGAATCGATTGCATACCTTACATCATGGCCAGCCCTATCATCAACAAAAGTAATTAACTCTTTATATTTTTTAACATTTAAAATTTTACTTGGAAGCAGTTCATCAAGAATCTTACAAATCCCATGAACCACATCAATATTTTTAATTTCATTGTGCCCTCCAATATTATAAGTTTCTCCAATCCCTCCCCGAAAAGCAGTTTCAAATAAAGCATGGGCATGATCTTCAACAAAAAGCCAGTCTCTTACTTGTTGACCATCACCATAAATTGGAATCGATTTTCCATGTATTGCATTGAGAATAACAACAGGTATTAATTTTTCAGGGAACTGGAATGGACCATAGTTATTAGAGCAATTAGTAATTATGATTGGAAGCCCATATGTTCTAAACCAAGCCCGTACCAAATGATCTGCACTGGCTTTTGAAGCAGAATAAGGAGAACTAGGTTTATATGAATTTTTTTCAGTAAATAAAGTTTCATTTTTATTTAAATCTCCATAAACCTCATCAGTAGAAACATGATGAAAGCGAAAATCATTCCTTTTATCGCCACTGAGCTTTCTCCAATAAGATAAAGATTGCTGCAAAAGCGTGAATGTTCCAATAATATTTGTTTGGATGAAATAACTTGGATGATCAATAGAATTATCAACGTGAGATTCAGCAGCTAAATGCAATACAATATCAGGTTGAAATTGCTTGAAAACTCTATTAATAGATTTGGCATCACAAATATCTACCTGTTCAAAACTATAATTTGAGTTTTCACCAATAGAGTTCAAAGACTCTAAGTTACCAGCATAAGTAAGTTTATCAATATTTTTTACAATATGATCACTATTATTCAAAGTATAGCGAATCAAAGCAGAACCAATAAAGCCTGCCCCACCTGTGATTAAGATTTTTTTAATAGCCATAATGCATAGCTTCAAGTAATAATACTCTAAAAATTAAAATATTAAGTTATTGATAAATATACCAAATTTAATATACATATTGATTTTATAGTAAATACTCTAAAAGATAGCCATTTAAAAACAAGATTTACCTTTACAAAAAATAGCTATAGCAACAATACAAATTATTAAAAAATACAGAAAATAGTTTAAAAATTGAAAAAATAACCAAGTGAATTTAACGTTACTTAACTATTATAATAGAATAGAGTTTTTAAGTTTTCTATAAAATATAAATATGTCATATAGTAATATTAATTTCAATAATAAAACAATCCTTATAACAGGAGGTGCAGGTTTCATTGGAAGTAACTTAGCATTTTTTTTCCAAAAAAACTTCCCTAAATGTACTATTGTTATATTTGATTGTTTTAGAAATGAGTCTACTTTTTCAAATGGAAATTTAATAAGCTTTGGGCACTATAAAAATTTAATTGGGTTTAATGGTGAGATAATTTGTGGCAATATAAATAACAGTGAAAGTTTATTGCTGCTTAATCAGTTTAAATTTGATTTCATCTTTCACCAAGCTGCAATTTCTGATACAAGGGTCTATGACCAAGAAGAAGTTATGAAAACTAATGTAAACTCTTTTTATGAGCTACTAGAAATTGCTAAACGAGATAATTCAGTTCTAATATATGCAAGCTCAGCTGCAACATATGGTAGTGAAGCCTCCCCTCAAACTGTAGGTAAAGAAAATCCTGAAAATCCCTATGGTTTCAGCAAATATATTATGGATAAAATTGCTGAAAAATTTACAAAAAAAAATCCTACTATGACAATAGTTGGACTTAGATATTTTAATGTGTATGGTCCAAGAGAGTTTTATAAGGGAAGCACTTCATCAATGATTATTCAACTTGGCCACCAAATTCTAAATAATAATAAACCACGTTTATTTGAAGGCTCTCAAAATATTTTTAGAGACTTTATTTATATAGAGGATGTAATTCAAGCGAATATTAAAGCATGCAATTCTTTAAAGAATGGGACTTTTAATGTTGGTACAGGTGTTTCTCGAAGCTTTGAAGAGATATCAATTATTTTAAAAGCCGAGTTGGATTCTCAACTTGAGACTGAATATTTTGTTAATCCTCATAAAGGATATCAAAATCATACCCAGGCTAATATTTATTCAACTAAAAAATACTTAGACTTTAAGCCAAAATTTTCTTTGGAAAAAGGAATTAAATCTTATGTTCCTGAAATTAAGAGAACTTTCTTTGAAGGGGTATTATGATTGAGCTTCAAAATAAATCCCCAAAAATATTAGTAATTGGGGATATGATTCTAGATCACTACCTTTGGGGAGGTTGCAAACGAATATCACCTGAGGCTCCAGTACAAATTGTTGATGTTGAAAAGGAAAGTATTTCTCTTGGTGGAGCTGGAAATGTTGTAAATAACCTAATAAAACTTGGTGCAAAAGCTGATATTGTTAGCGTTATTGGAGACAATGAAACCTCTAAAGAGCTAAAAAAACTTTTAAAGGATATTGGTGTTGACTCAAAATATCTCTTTACTCAACAAAACCGCATCACATCCAGAAAAACTAGAATTATATCTTCTCAGCAGCAAGTGGTTCGGTATGATCAAGAAAGTACTAGCCACATTAGCTCTGAGTCTCAAAAAAAAGTACTTACCACTTTCACGAAAATAATTTTAGACTATGATATTGTTCTTCTATCAGACTATGGTAAGGGCTTATTAACTGTTGAATTAACTAAAGCCTTAATCGAAATTTCTACAAAATATAAAAAGAAGGTTTTAATTGATCCTAAAGGCTTTGATTATTCAAAATATACAGGAGCTTACTTACTTACGCCAAATAAAAAGGAGGCAGGAGAGGCTACTAAGATAGATATTAAAGATAATGAATCACTTACACTGGCTATTATAGAGCTGAAATTAAAATATAGTCTAGATATTTCACTAATCACACTTAGTGAAGAAGGTGTTGCTATTTATGATGATGATCTTCGGATTTACCCTACAGCTGTTAGAGAGGTTTTTGATGTCACTGGGGCTGGTGACACAATACTTGCATCTCTTGGATTTGCTTTAGCTTGTCAAATTGATATAGATGTAGCAGTTAAATTTGCAAATTTAGCTGCAGGGATTGTTGTTGGCAAAATTGGAAGTTCAACTACTTCATTTAATGAGATTATTGAATATGAGTCTAGTATTAACAAATCTTCAAGCTATCAACATATTAAAACGTTAAGTGAAATTATCGTGGTCAGTAAAGAGTTAAAATCCAAAGGTAGAAAAATAATTTTCACAAATGGATGTTTTGATTTACTTCACTCTGGGCATGTTAAATATTTAGAAGAGGCAAAAAGTTTTGGTGATGTTTTAATAGTTGGAATAAACTCTAATCGATCTGTAGCCGCTCTAAAAGGTAAAAATCGTCCTATTAATTCTGAAGATGATCGTGCATTTATTATTGCGTCTCTAGAAGTAGTTGATTATGTAGTAATTTTTGATGAAGATACCCCTTATGACTTGATTAATGCAATAAAGCCAAATATATTAGTAAAGGGTGGTGACTATAAAAATAAGCAAGTCGTGGGCCAAAATATCGTTGACCATTTAAAAATAGTCAACTATGAAGATGATAAAAGCACTACTAAAACTATCAATCAAATCAAAAAAATCTCAAACACGAATGCAACAATTAATTAAAAACGAATTTAAAGAGCATGTCAAAGCATTTGATCTTGCAATGCAATCTCTAATTCCTCATATAGAGGTCGCGGCAAATCTTTGCATTGATTGTATTAATAATGATGGAAAAATCTTGTTAATTGGAAATGGTGGAAGTGCAGCTGATGCCCAGCATATAGCTGCTGAGCTTGTTGGAAGGTATAAAGTTGATAGAAAAGCGATTTCTGCTATTGCCCTTACTACCGATACCTCAATAATTACAGCAATTAGTAATGACTTTGGCTTTTCTCATGTATTTGATCGTCAAATTGAAGCTTTAGCCAATACTAATGACGTCATTATTGGAATCAGCACAAGTGGAAATAGTGAAAATATCATTAGTGGATTAAAAGCTGCAAATAAAATAGGCTGCAAAACTATTGCATTAAGTGGAAATAAGGGGGGGCAATTAAAAGAAATATGTAATTCTAGTATAATAGTGCCCTCTATTGATACAGCAAGAATTCAGGAAATTCATATTTTTATTGGGCACATTCTTTGTACTTTAATAGAAGACAGAGTCAAAAACTAATTTAATGAGTCAATGGAGCGTAGTACCTCCTCAACTTCAATAAAGTTCATGCAATTCTGATGTTTTAGTGGACAAGTTCGCTTCATACATGGCTGACAACTTAAGTTTTTTTTGACTATAGTACTTTTACTATTTTTCCACTGAGAAGTCTCATGATGAAGTGTTGGTCCAAAGATTGAAACAGTTGGAATTTGAAAACTTGCAGCTAAGTGCATGGGCCCACTATCTCCAGTAACAAATAAACTTAAATTTGAAATATGATTAATCAGCTCTTGAATTGTCGTCTTTCCTGCAAGATTTTTAAAATTACTTACATTATTTTTAACAAGTTTTTTTTCAATCTCACATGCAATATCTACTTCATCTGGCCCACCAAAGATAATAATTTCATAACTACTTGAAAGCCTTAATGCAACTTCTGCAAACTTATCGATATTCCATCGTTTTGCATCACCATATGATGCGCCAGGATTGATACCTGCAATTAAAATTGAATTATTACTTTGTTCATTATTTTGATAAACAAATAGTCGGCCTGGCTTTTTATCAACATTTAAGATGTCATTAACAAAGTCATTATATTTTTCAACTACATGTTTATTTAAATAATGATTTTTATTAAACTGATATTTATTTTTTGCAGATATAAAAAATTTCAATATTGTTGTTCTATATGAATCTCTAAAAGATATAAAGATATCGTATTGATCAAAAAATTTCAGCTGACTAAAAAACGTACTATAGCTTTTATTGAGTATAAAAAAATTTACCACATTAGGGTGATTTTTTAGAACCTCTACAGATATGCTTGAACCAAGAATAGTAATTT
>MDSY01035642.1_pt1 | contig 14653 bp, 19 predicted proteins | sample 811131 | NCBI WGS metagenome assembly MDSY01 (sample SAMN05326643, study PRJNA326480) | marine metagenome | isolation source: seawater | place: Atlantic Ocean: South West | collected 2010 | reverse complement strand
CGTCATCTTTAATAAAATCGGCAATGCAACCACTATAGACACTATCGGCTAAAAGGTATTTATCAGTAAATGCTACTCCACTGTTATTAAATTGAGACTTAAGGTCGGCCAAATCAATTTCATATTGCCCTCTAGTTTTATCTGTAGACGTGGTTGAACTGCTAAATGCCCCGTCTTTAAATCCTAAAAATAAATCACTCTCTGGGACTAATGTTACTGATGCACCAGACCCCATCCATACTTCACTATTCGTTACCATTTCTTTTCACCTACATACTTACTTACGGTAAGGCCACTGCATACTTTTGTAATTCTATCTGAACTTTGTACCCAAACAGCCTTTTGGCTCGGTCATTCGACTCCGTTCTACCCCTTAAATATATAAGGTCGAAAGAATTAGAATCTCCACTAACTGTCACCTTCGCTCCTTTGCGATTCGCTTCAAGTCTATGACGGACAATTTTATACAAATTTTCTAATCTATTTCTAGCGAAATTTGCATCACTTGCCCCCCTATCGTCTTGTATTGTGCGAATATGTAATGTTAATGTGTAGGTTTCATTCCTAATATCATAGGCTACTGTAGGATAATTTATTGTCTGAGAATCCTCAAAAACTACTATGAGGTCAGAAGAAGATTCTCCAGCAGCCGCAGTAGATAAATCATAAGCCCTACCTTTGTTTTTTGTCATGTTGCGAATGTCTATAATTGTTGGAGTTACTTGATGTGCAGCAGGTATAGATAATGAAGAAATTGAACCTGCCCATGTATTGGTTCCACCATATTGGCTAGTAGCAATATTAGTACCTTTTAACAACTCAACAACATAGGTTACTTCATCCATAATATCACTTTAATTTTCTTGCATCTTTAGCCCATAAATCTAACGCCTCAGATAGTATATCTTCTTGACTTAATCTTCTAGCAAATGCGCCAAACCCTGCCTCAGCAAACATAGCCTCTAAATCTTGTACATCTTTCATGTATTGTTTCAAAGACTTCAATCTACCAACACCACCGTACTCTTGTATGCATTCAATGTTTCATTTGCTTCTAAAGTTAATAAATCATATTTCTCTCTAGGAGTTATTTGATTACCACTTTCACCAATCAACACTGTTGAATCATCATGACGCAATATTTCACAACACGCTAATTTTGTTGCGGCTTCTGCAATACTTGCTGGCACTCTTTGATTACCTGCGATATAAGTTGCCCTTATTGAATTAGATAATGAATATGGGAATTGTTTTCTAAAGAAGATTCTTCCTTCATGTCCTATTGTCCAGAAGTTACTTAATCTTCCCAACTCTTCTTTATCTGTAAAGCCTGTAACTGTTATACCATGTGCGTTTAGTGTAGATGAACTACCATTAAGATAAATTGAACAATTAGCCCCATCATCACTAGGCAATAGAGATGATATTATTACCTTGTTATTATTTTCAGAATCTAGTGTTGCATAGAAAAAGTCTGACACTTGTTTAGCACCTGTACTATCAGTTTGTGCTTTTGCTTGAGTTGCACCAGTTAGTGTAGATGTGTTAGCAGGGAATGTTTCATTGATTAGTGCTACAAGTTCTTCTGCCGCAGTTTGATTACCATAAGTTGAGTCAAATCTAGAATCTGTAGTTCCTGCTAATAGATTAAACACTAAACCACTGTTAGGTAATTTAAGATTGATTTGTGTTGTATTACTTTGGATAGCAGTAAAATCATCAAAGTTAACTGTGGCTGTAGCAGATGCTAAATCTAAATAATTATTTCCTTGATAGATTTCTAATCTTATGAGTTTACGAATATGTGGATTATCTAACTGAACAAACCCTACATAATCTACAAAATCAGTAGGTATTGCAACTACATTGCTTGTGAATGAAAAGTTGTGGTACTCATCTCTATAAATTATAGGTCGCCAAGATGTTCCTGTGATACTATCTATCCTATCTTCTACATTTCTTATTATCGTACCTACTTCTGCTGAGGTAGGATTAGTTGAAGAACTGAAAGCAGGTATTTGTAACATTGCTGCTATGAGAGTATCTGTTGTATAATAGCCATCTCCATTATTATAATTAGGGGCTATTGCTGTCCTATCAGATGGTGATATGTATTTCATGCAGTGGCCTCCTCAATGTATCGCTTTAATGATTCCATATTATTTTTTAAATGTTTCCACAAATCATTTTTGATTTGTAAATCATCAGTTTTTATATCTCTCCCCACATTATCTAACGAAGAAGGTTTATCTGGAGAAAGCAATTCTTCTATAGTAGGCTCTCTTCTTGTTTCTCCTCTAGTTGGCTGGTAAGTTACTAATTCTTCTAGAGGAATTGCTTTGATTGTTGCTTTACCTAATAAGTCATTTTCTTTAATTTCTATTTTTATATCATAAGTAAAAATTATGAACGGGTTTAATAAGTAATCAGAATTACTTACAGTGCCAACTTTATCCTTCCAAAACTTATCTTCTAATTCATTAAACCAATCAACACCATCAAAAAAAGCCTCTAAAATTTTTCGTTTTTTTGCCTTACTATCTTCACCTTGCAATTGCTCTTTTATTTTTTTTGCAAATCCTTTTCTACTATCAAATTTAACAGATGCTAATTCTTGTGGTTCTTTATAACTTCTACCCCACTTTATAGGGAATTCTTTACCTAGCATTTCTTCTAATTGTTCCTGTAAAAATGTTTTAGTAGATGGTTCTGGTAACGCAGTATAAGAAAAAATATTGTCTTTAAATTGTACATTAGAATTTTGATATTCCATTTTTCTCCATAGGCTTTCTTCTCGTTTTATTCTAAAATCCATAGGTGTTCTTTCTAAGAACGTTTCTGTTAATCGAGTCCTAAGACCTGTGAATTCTGACTTTGGAGTATTTATATTTTTAAATGTCCAATCCTTTAATGCCTCGTCTACAAAATTAATATCTAAATTTAATTTCTTTTTACCATCCTCATTTGATTCAGTTCTTTTTTGCACTGCTGTATCTATTCTTTCATTTTCTAATTTTGTAAACGCTTCTTTTAGATATTCTTTGGTTCGTTCTAAATTAGGATTTTCTTTTTCTGAAAATCTTTCTTCAATGTCAGCCATATAAGCAGGTAATAAATTGCAAATAATTTCTCCCTTGTCATAACATCCTATGAGCCAATCTAAAAGATGTTCTTTAATATCATCCACATTTAAATTACTTTCAGCAAAATCCCCTTTGTCGGGAAAAGGCATTTTGATTTTTGTATCACTCATGCTAACCACTTGGCCCATGCAGCCGCTTTACCAATTCCTTGCATAGCCGCACGACCAATACCTAATCCACTAGATGGGGCAGTATATGATACCTGTCCAGTGTTAGGGTCTAACCAGTATGGATTACCATAGTTATCATAACCTGCTGGTGGTACAGGATAACCAGATTGGTTGTTTTGTTGCATAGCCAATTGCTGATTGATTTGTCCACCCATCGGTTGACCATTTATTTGGCCTTGCATCATCCCGTTATTTGCGGGCATACCTTGACCTGCTGGCGAGGCAGGACTTTGTGGGTTAAATCCTTGAGATTCTAAATAACTGTTTTTTGCTAACCTTCTTTGGTTTACTACTTCCATGTTTAGAGAAGCGGCAAGGATGGCTTGAATATCTAGTTCGATATTTTCTTGTGTAATCCGTTCATATTCCTTTAGACAATATTCATTTAGCCTCATTGTGCCACTTGCATTATCTACTGTAAATTCTATTTTAGATAACATTTCACTCATGACTCTTTCTACAATATCCTCTAAAAATTTCTCAATGCCTAAAAAAAACTCATGGCCATGATATTGCAAAAATTCTTCTACATGATTGTCTTGCAATGTTAATAAATTATTCATTGCTTTGAAGGTATTTGTCTGTTGACCTTGTAATGCTGTATTTAATGTACTACTCCTCACCATTGTCTATCACTCCTACTAAATTTTCTATTTGTTTTAGTTTGCCTTGTATCTCCGACATTAATCTAACGTATTGTTCTTTCGGAATCTCCCTCGTACCTTTTGGCGGCTCTATTAACCACCCTGCTGCTATTAGACTTGAAACTTGTGCTTGATTTAAGTCGGTCAGTGGCCCTTGTGATAGCATTGGGATTCTCGGCTTAGGAATATATCTTTTAAATTCTAAACCATGTTTGTCAGCCAAAACTTCATCTTGAAGCATTTCAAATTGTTTATACATGTTAGCGTGTCTAGGGCAATAAGTTCCTTGAAGCGGTCTTCCCTTGGTTACTTCTGATAATATGATACCAGCCCTTAATGGGTCAGATGCATCCCATTCGTGGAACGAACCACACACTAAACATCTATTACGAATGTTGTATTTATAACCAAACTTAAGAAACAAAAATTTTCTTTTTTCTGGTAACAAAACTTTTCTCAATTCTTTTAATTTTTTTTTGGGGGCTGTATTTTCAAATCTGTATTCCATCATCGGCCCTGCTAATCTTGCGATTTTGCTAGGTTTGTCAAATGGATTATGTTGTGTACTTCCTCCAATCAATCCTGCATTATAATTTCCCTGCATCATTTTCATCATCTCAATAGTCTTTTATCATTGTCATTACTCCACGATATACCATTTCTGGGTCGGACTTTGCGCTCACGATGTACTTGTGAGTAGGTATTCCTTTATCATGTAATCGCTGCATACCGTATTTAAATGACTGAAATATAGGGTGGTCTTCTATTGGCCCTTCATGATTATGTTTTTTCCCCCACTTATCATATTTGTTTGCCCACAAACCTACTGCTTTGGGGAATTGTTTTTTCTTTTTACGTTTTTTGCCTATATACCAGTAATCGTCACAAACTAAATCTACAAGATAAGACCAAGCCAATTGGTTTTCTAAATTGTAAGTTTGTTCTAAATGTCTATCATCAATCATGAAAATAATATAATCTACTTTTCTTTCTTTCATATCTTTTTTCCATAAATCCCAATACTTTGATTCCCCACCTATATCGGCAGTTTTTAAAGTTCTAGCATCACCATCTATCTTAACAGATTTTCTAGTGGCTCTTTGTAAACCAACTGTTCTCTTTTTAATATCAGCAACTTCGCCTCTTGTTCTTAATTGATTGTGTAATGTTGTTTTACCAACTCTTGTAGCACCATATACACCAAAAGGTATAGTGTTTAATTTATGATATATTCCTAAAGCAATATCAGCAGCAACTACAGCAAATCCAGCCATCAATGACATTAATGACCACCGAACCAACTCCACACCATTTCATATAAATTAATACCAAGTACGCCAATCATATGACCTAATAAGAAAGTAGCAACACTGGCAGTTACTCCCCAAAACCATGCTCTCATCTTGATAAAAAATAAATCAGCAGAATGCGCCCTACTCATATCATAGGCTACTTGTTCGTTGCCAGTAATTGATGGGAGAAAAGGCATCTAACACACCTACTGCTCTATTGATGCTAGGAATGTGTTTGGAACCTCATTATCTTGATTGACTTGTTTTTGTGGAGGTACATAGTTTACTCCATAATTATTCATAGACTCTCTAATCTTTTGTTTTTGTTGGGTTTCTCTTTGTTTCTTTTCCCAATAAACTTTAATCTTACGGTCTAATAACCATAGTTCCATTCTATCATTAACTGCTAAATCAAAACATGCTTTTAATCCCATGATTCCTCCAACTGTTAAAAACCCAAATAGTACTGCGTGTGCAAAATTTGTAAATGGTAATTCTGCACCATACGCACTATAAAAATATACATTCGTTCCAGATACCGCTCCTACAAACAATATCGTCATTACAAGCCTTGTGTCTTTGTCCATTGCTGCCATCTTATACACCTCTCAGTAAAAGTTAATGAACATATTAACTGCTCCACTAACTTTTTTGAAGTAAATACCATTAGTAACCATAACGCCATGTAAATCTATGTCTATCTTGTCACCAGAAGTTAACCCTACTCTTGCTATTTCAGCACCACTTGCCGCAGTATTATCATATATTGCAATCTCTGCTGTGCTGCCAGCAGACTCTTGTACAAAGAAACTAGCAACTCTAGCACTACCTGTTAATACTAAAGTATCTGCTGTTAATTTTCCACTACTTCTACATGCTGGCATAGTATCTCCTCATTTACCCCAAAATACACCTGTCTATTAATAATATCGGTCAAAGATTTTCTTGTTCAAACCTTTCATTAAGTAGTGTATCTCCCCATTTTCCACCAGCCATATCATCATATAACTTTTCGACAGTATTCATTTCTTGAGGTGTATAATCTAAATTCTTTATTAGCAATTCTTTCCCTACTGTTACAGATTTACCTGCATCTTCAAATGCATCAAGAATCATAGCACCTGCTAATATTCTTTTAGATACATCCATAAAGATGTCTAATCGTTCATCAGAGCCTTGCGCTCTGCCTACTGGAACTCTTACTTTGAGTATATCTTCCCAAGACAAAATCATTCCTCAGTAGTTTCTTCTTCCGCAGGTAATACTGCTTCTTTTGCTTTAGTCACTACTGACTTTAATTGCTTGCTTCTTGTTCTCTTAGGTACTAGTTGTTTGATTGCATCATCTTTAGATGTGGCAGTTAATCCTACGAACTTTGCTGCTTTTATTAAACGATATTCGCTTATGTTGGATAAATTATCGCCAGCCTCAAAAGCGACTTTGACACCAGATAAACCCATGAGTTGAATTCCTGTTTCAACATCTATGGATTTAGTTTCTTCTGGCATCAGAGTCATATTTCTAGTTCTGAATCTTCGCCCACTATAGTTGGTAACTTTAACCAAGTAAACCACCTTAGATTAAACCATATACTCTTACTCTTACTGCACAAGTTGGGTCGCCATCATCTGCAACAGTTGCATTAGTACCGTCTAAGTTTGTAAAGATAAGAGCAAGAGAAGTTGCTGATTCATAAGCCCCTGTTGCACTTGTTTCAATTCCAGCAAGTCTAGTGTTTCCACCTTCTGTTCCTGTAATACAAGCAGCAGTGATTGTTTCTAATCCAAACTGGGTAGCAGGGATTACGGCCCCTGCCGCCACATGGGATGTTACATCAATTACTGCATCTACAAAGTACTCATCACCAGATACTCTTGGCCCTGTATGTCCTTTGTGGTCTGCTAATATTGTTACTGTAAACGCTAAAGCCAATCAAATCACCTTACTTTAGGTTGGTGATTTTACCTTGTCCTTTGAAGAAAGAACAGCCTACTTCACCAATAGTTCGGTACATTCCTTGATTCCCTAGTTTACCAATGCCGAATGGGTTTCCATGATTAATACCATCTTCAAAGTATTGAGTTGGTTTTAGTACGGAGTACCATAAGTGGTCAGTGTCTAAGAATAACATATCACTTAATCCTGTTGATAATGATAAGTGGCATGTGCTTGGCATGTCTTTTGCTGGAATTAGTGGGATGTCATAGTATGTTGCAACTCTGAATCCAACTTCTGCACCAGCAACACCTTTTACACCATTATGTGTTGGTACAATGTGTTTAGCATCCATGAATCTTTCTTGGCTTTGCAATAAGTCAGCAATTGCTTGAATTGTATCATATCCAGTCATAATAACTTTAGGACTTGCTCCATTTGTTCTTAGTGTTTGAATTAAATTGTTCATTATTGAAAGTGTTAATACTCTTTGTTCTGCTGCTGCATATCCATCTCCAAGATTAACTACTGCATCCATAAATCCTACTGAGGAACCTAATGCTGTGTCTGCTGCTCTATCTGTGTTACCATATAGTTTAACTGTGTCTACACTGTTAGCACCATCTGCTGCTGCTACTAAATGTTGCGCACCCATTTCATGAACTTCTGCTGAGGAAGAAACGATTTTCATCAATGATGTTAAGTTTCTTTCCATATCTGTGAATGCAACAGTACCGTTAGCGGAACTACCTGCTGCTAATCCAGCATCTAAGTCATATGCTTCTAGAGGCATTACTAACATTTTTGATTGAACTTCTGCATGGAATTTACCCATATCTTCACGAATCAATGCTCTTAAGTCACCGATACCATCATCAATCTTTGCCATTTCAGATGCTAATTCACTGAATTCAAACATGTGAGCAATTGTTTTAGGAGTCATGAATAGTTTTGTGTATTCTGGTGCAACTGGTGTCAAATCACCGTCTGATGCTGCTCCACCTATTCCTGCATTTTCCCTAACACCACCAATTTCATCTGGCATTGGCCTGTCAACTTGTGTTCCACTTCTACCTGCTGTTAAAGCATCACCAGTAGAGTTGTCAGAAAATTCATGTGCTAAACCGAATTTTGCATCTGCTCCACCAAATGGTCTTGCTTTTAGAATTCTCCAACCGCTTGTTGTGTACGGTCTTTTTGGAAGAATTGCTAGTGGGTTTATTTCTTGGTTCAACATTGACCAAACTTTTTGACCATATACTACATTGTATAAATCAGTCATTGCTGGAGATGCTGTTCCGTTTATTCCTATTGCTGCATCGTGTCCAGTTACACCAATTCCTGCTGCACCAACTACTCCAGTACCTTTTAGAATTGAGTTGTTTTGGAAGCCGTATGTAGCCGCTTCTAAATCTCTTATTGTGTTTATTGTTCTTACCATTTTAATCACCTGTTCTCCAAATTATCAATTACTTGATGTAATTCATCCCAACTCATTTTTACAATATCGTCAGTACTTGGAATATTTAAATTACTTACAATTTGTTCTTGTTTTGCAATTACTTGTTGTTTTTCTTCTGTTAATGATTTCTTCAATGATGCAAATTGCTCTCTTAGTTCTGCTACTTCTGCTTTAGCATCGTAGTTTGCTTTTGCAATTGCTTCATCTTCTGCTTTTAATTCAGACTCAAATCTGTCACTAAATGTTTTGGATAGATTTTCGTAAGCCATTGCTTCTAACTTTTCTGCTCTAAATGCTTCATATGCTTTTTCTAAGTTAGCAGCACTCAAATCTAATGTAGGAGGTTGCATTGACCTACGAATACTATCTGGATATGCATCCGCTTGTTCAGACTCTTTTGTTCTACCATTTTCAAAGATGACTTCTCCAGCCTGTGAATAAGTGTTGAGGTCTAATGCTTTTTCAGTATTTTCGTCATCATCATCTTCTTTCTTAGTGGATTCTAGGTCATCATCTTTATCTTTCTTATCGCCTTTGTAAGACATGTCTTCTACATCATCGTCTTCATCATCAGCCATTTCTTTGTCGCCACCATAGCCCATTTTTTCTTCATGCATTCCTTTTTCTTCGTGCATTCCTTTTTCATGGTCTCCATGCATTCCTTTTTCGTTATCTTCTTCTTCCTTGGACAAATTCATGTTCTTTACTAGTTCATTTAATTCGCCAAGTGCTTTTTCTAGTTCATTCATTTTTTTCACCTTATTTTTGTCTTGTTTCAATATGTCAAATTTTGCTTCTGGGTTTATTCCTTTTTCGCAGATTGTTACTTCATGTAGTTCCAATTTACTAATTTCGTTGTATTCCCCCATTTCTTGATTTCTGACTGTTCTTTTTTCTAATGCTTGTCCACCGATACTAAAACTCCTTAATGTTCCTTGTCTTATGTCCCTCGATACTTCCTTTGCTTTTTCTATATCATCCCTTAATTTTATCACTACAAAAAATCCTACATCATCTACTTGTGTTTTATATACTTGTCCTTTTGAATCTCTATATTTGTTTACTACTTCTCCTACTTGAACATTTGAATGGTTGGTCATTACGTTTCTATATTCATTTTGTGCCATGAATTTTTGTACTGCTTCCTCCAACGCTTCGAGAGTTATTAAATCATTTTGTTTGTCTACCATTTCTATTGAAGCATATCCTGCAATTATTAAATCATCTTGTGACTTCAATATATCAAACGTATTTGATTTTGTTGTTACAACTCCTCCTAACACGCTGTCGATTTTCTGTTCTACTATATAAAGAGCAATGTTAAAGGGTTAATTTATTATGTTTATCTTGTCTTATATCCCATATTCCATCGTCAGTATTAGAATCAACTCGTTCTGGTTTAACACTAGTAAATGCTACCCAACTCTTTTTACCATCTATTGGAACTACTCTAAAGTGTAAACGAGTATCGAATTTGTTACCATTGAGAATATATTCGTGATAGCCATGCCTTTGAACTCCTAATTCAACTTCCCCAGAATCAATTAGTTTTTCTTTAGATAATGTTCTAGCAACCTCTGCTCTAAACTTTTTAGATTTACCAAACAAATTGAATATATCATCTTCTGTATCTAACTCTATAATCCATGAAATAGTTTCATCACTTAATTTCATAATAATTTGTATATTTTCATTTTTAGTTAAATACACTTTAAAAGTACCCATTCTATATTCTTCTGGGGTAGAATATTCTTTTCTCAATGGCTCTCCTGTTTCCATGTTCAAATCAAATTTTTGTTTTTCATATATGAGGTGGTCTTGTGATTTATTCTTAAGACTTCTAAACAACTCATTTTTGTTACTGTTAAATACACTTTCGTATATTCTCTTTAGTTCTTTATCTTTATTAAAGAACCTTACAATTGCATTAATATCCATAGGTCTATTAATTCTTTTAATTTCATTTATGATTGCTGTTTCTAAAACTGCCCTATCTTCATCAAGTGCTTTACCTAATTGTTCTCTCCAAACTTCCATGTTCGCTAGAGCGTTCTTAGCCATGAGATTATCTTCTTGGAAACCATATATTGTAAAACCATCCATATCTGATTTAGTAATAATAGTGGCTTCCCCATGAACATGGTCAGTTATCGTATATCCTTTAGTCAGTGCTTCAATATTATAATTTAAAGATTTCTTAGTATCTTTTGCTAAAAATTCTAAAGTCACTACTTTGTCTGGATGTTCAACTTCGGGAACTTCTATAACCTTAGCAGATTGTAAAGCAAAACCATCTGGTGTTTGCCTAACCTCATCCACTTTAACTCTAACAATATCCCCAACATCTACTCTAATTTTAGTATTAAGGGCTTTACCAACATTTAGATATTTCACACCATTTACTTCTACACCTTCTTCTACTGGCCCTACTCCTACACTATAAGAAAATAAATCTGATTTGGTTTTCTTCATACCTAATACTATCACGTCAATATCTACAAATTTTTTCCACTTGACCCATTTAGGATTTTTTCTATTGGCTAAGAAATAAGTAGAAGTTAAATCTTTCAAAACAACTCCTTCGGCTGTTGGAATTTTGAATATTTCTTTAGAGTATTGTTCTACGTCTTTTATTGAGTCTGCAATCCTCGTATCTTTTTTGGATGGGAATGCTAATTCAATATCTGAATGTTGACTAAAGTTTTGAAACAATACTTTGATTCTTTCTTCTAATGGTGAATCTGTTAAATCTTTATCGTCATGTTGCATGATGTCAAATACATGCGCTCTTAATATTGTGTCTGATTTTTTATTTTTGAAAATTTTAGCAACTACTTCTGCTCGATGTAAAGGGGTATCACCATCAAATAACATAAGTTCAGCATCTAAAATACAATCTGGAAATTTTTTCTCTCTCATCATCTTAACTTGTTCTGGACATTTATCTGTGATGTCTTTTTTGTTAAAAGAATATATTTTTACATTTCCTGCTGATTTATGGATTTGTATTCTCATCCCATCGTATTTTTCTTGAACTACCCACTTTCCAGTAAAACCTCTTAATTCTTGTAAATCATCTATTTCAAAAATACGATACATTGGTTTGTTAGGGACAATAAAAGATAATGATTTTTCTGCTTTCTTTAAATCTAAATCTACTAGATTTTTCATTTGTTCTTTATTGTCTATGATTCTATTTAGTGTGTTAATAGCACCTTTGTATTTAGATTCTAATCTTGATAAATCTTTATCATCGCCATAATGTTCTATAATAAAAGGAATAATTTCTTTTTCTTTTAAATCTAGTCCAGCAAAACCACCAGTGATTTCATCGGGGTCTAAATCTTGATTCTCATATAGTTCTGGTTCTAAAACATCATCATCGTTTCTTAATGCCCAATGCAAAAATTTGACATAAACATGTTCATCTGATAAAAGAGCATCAACAACTTCTTCTCCAAATTCTTCAATAAACGGGTCTTTAGTAATTTTAGAATAGCGTAGTTTTTTAATTGCTGCAAAAATTCTACCTGCTTCGTGTGACTCTGGATTTTTAGCCTCGTCTGAGAACAATTCTTTTTCATTCAATGTTCTTTTAATTAATGCTGCAAAGTTGCTAGTGTCATCATGTAAATCTTTTAGTTCATCTATAACAGATGTCCAACGCTCGGCATAATGTTTAGGGTCATCTTTTCCTAGTAAGTAACCAATTCTAACCTTTTCAAATAAGGTGCGAACTAATCTAGCAGGGTCGCTTTCTTTTTGGAAAAGTAATTGAGGCACATTACATCACCTTTCTAATCGTATACTGACTTTTCCTTGACTAATAAACACACTAGGGTAGCCTAATTTTTTAGTATATAATCCCTCTATTTTCTTTTCTGCTGTTTCTAATGACATACCCAATTCTTTAGGGTCAATTGTTACATATGATTCATCTTCATTAGAAGCCTCTACAATTTTTGGGTCAATTACTTTTTCAAATAATTCTTCTAAAGCCCTTCCTTCTAAATTATCATTTTTTCCTTCTGCGTCCTCTCTTGCCCTTGTTGGATTAAATATAGGTGGGGCTTTACTAATCATATCTTTAATTTGATTAATTTTAGACACAACTTGTTTGCTAACGTCAACTGTGGTCACATCTAAATTAGAATAAGTTTTACCATCCATTGGTGTGGTTCTACTTTGATTGGATTTACCATCCTCTCCTCTAGGCTTATCTTTTTCTGCTGTTGGTTTTTCCCTTTTGACATCTTCACCAGTTTCACCTTCAAATAAATCTTCATAGGCTAATGAGGTTGTTGGGGGTTTTCTACCAAAGAAAGACATTGGGCCTTTCTCATCATCTGCCACATGTTCTTCTTTTTTCTTGAAGTATGGCTCCATATTTGTTCTTATGTTTACTACTTTTCTAGGTTTTACATATCGTGTCATTGTCGACCCTCCATTTTTGAAATTATATCATGCAATTCGCCCCAAGATTTATCTCCAATATTCTTAGGCATTCCTGTTCTATCATTATCTATTGATGGTGAAGGAGATTTTGCTTGCACCCAACCAGATTTCATTAACACATTATCTTCATTGTAAACGTGTTTTTCTAATGTTTTGATTCTATCAACTAATTGTTTTAGAATATCTAATACTTCATTTTCTTCACTCATTTTAATTACCTACCGTATTTGTCGATTGCCGCATCTACTAACTTTTGTCTGTTTTCAAGGTCAAGCATACCCCATAATCTAACTACATCAGTATGAACATCCATGAATTTTTTAACATATGATTTTCTATGGCCTTCCATCTCATCATAAGGTTGACCAAAAAGAATTTCTATTTTTTCAAACGCATTTGTATTATTTATGAACATTATGTAATTATTTATTAATTTTACATCTGCTGGCCCTTTTACTATATCTTCCCATGTCATACTTCTTCCTCCTCTCTTAAACTACCTTCGCTGGCTTTAGGGTACACTATCTTTCTAACCTGTAAGTACAATGTTTCATAAGTCTTACGTAACCTCGCAGCAGTAGCCACCATATCTATGTTTTGCTCACTGATGGACTTTATCTTCTCATTTAACTCTGTATCTCCTTTGGTAAAATCCATTTCTTGAAGTAAATCTATCAACTCTCCTAGCCTAGTATAATCTTGTCCAAAATACTCAGAAGGTTCTGCTGCTTGTAATGTTTTCTTTAATCGTTTTATTGGTTCTTCTGGTAAAGATGCTAATTTTGGATTGAGTGCTTTTTTGACATCATAAGTAAACTCACGACTAGATACCTCAAAAGAATCAACAATTGTTTTTAAATTATCTATTCCCTCTACGTTCTTTAATGCACCAATCAATTTGTAAAGTTGACCTTTTAAAATTTTAATAAAATTACGAGACAAATCTTCTTCTTTTAAATTATCAATATTGTCTTTAATAATTTTTTCAACTTCTTCTTTTGTTAAATCTAAATCTTTTTTAATTGCTCTTTCTATTTCTTTATGTAAAGTTAAAGCAATATCTTGCTCTCTTTTACTTAAATTAAGTTTTGAATAACCCTCTACTATTCTTTTATTTTTTAATTTATATGCCTTGTCCCACTGTTCCCCAAGATTAAAACCTTTTTTTCCTGTTAAATCATCTAATACCCTATCAAAAGATTCACTATAGATTTTTTTAAATTGTCTAAGTTCATTGTAAAACTCTCTAAACGTTTTAACTTGGCGGTCACTAGTCTCTTTGATTCTATAATTAGGATTGTTTGCTATGTGTTTTTCTAAAATCTTAAGAACAGGTAACATATTTTTTATTTTATTAGCCTTTATTTCATTAGCAATTTTTTGAAGTTCAACTGGTTTCCATTCTTCTTTAGGAATATTTTGCTTATACAACCGATATGCTTTGTCCAACAATTTTAAACCTTCACGAAATTTGATATAATTATATGTTGAATATTTATCATCGTTAAAAAAATTCCGTATCAATTCGGAATATTCAGATTCATCTACTACT
>MDSY01109334.1_pt1 | contig 14658 bp, 6 predicted proteins | sample 811131 | NCBI WGS metagenome assembly MDSY01 (sample SAMN05326643, study PRJNA326480) | marine metagenome | isolation source: seawater | place: Atlantic Ocean: South West | collected 2010 | reverse complement strand
GAATCCCTCACATGATCGCACTAAAAACCTCCAAAGTGGTACACGACGCACGCAGTACAAGGCGAGCAGGATTTTACGGGATAAAAAACGTACCTAAAGCCTGGCACTCCAGCGCCCGGTAGTGTCGGCTCAACGCGGGGTTGCTCACGTCGCACGGGTCGTAGTTGCAAAGCGCCATGACGTCGATGACACGTTCTGCTGATGCTATTTGAGTTTCAGTGGCGGCACGGGATCCCACTACAGCATCAAAGGCGTTGTTGTAATCACAAGCCATCGGATCACCACACGCCGCCGCCGTCGCCTCGGCCATCACGCGCCGGTCATGGTTCTTTTCCGGATGTCGTATATCGTCAAGGAACGGAACGGTCACTACGTGTAGCCCGATTAAGTTCCCGTTAGCGTCCTCAGCGGGGACGAGGACACACCCTCGCACGCTCGCGTCCCTCGTACTAGTCCTTGCTACGACACCGACACCAACTCTGTTCTTCGCACGCATCACGTCTACAAGCGCCGTGAACGCACTAATGCCGTTCGCGCTGTTTGTTTTTTTAAAGGTTGATGATGTCACCGCATTTGAACTATTTGCCCCTCGGTAGTTACCTCGGGTTCTTTGACCAGAGTCATCACCACTCGGTCGCATCAACCGAGCGGGTCGGTTCGTCGTGGTCCACCGGAGCAAATTTTCCCGTAATTCCTCTGTGTGTTCGCGGAACCCGTAGACGTGTATACCGTCGGCGGACACGGCTCGCTTCGCATCTGCTAATTCATTCGGCGTAACCACAACTCGCCCCCCCCCGAGGTCGATGCACTTCTTGGTGATCTCCTCCGGGGCGACGTACGCGCCGATTGACGTAGAGACAAAAACAGTCTCACAGTGCACTTCGCTCAAGTCTCGGCAGTGCACTTTGACTGACTTTGGCTTTTTAGCTCTCGCGAACGGCGCGTACAGATCAACCGAAATCTTTTCACCCTCTGAATTTCCAAATTGTAAAAAGCTTCCTCGGACTTTTCGCACGCGTCGCGCTAACCGCTTAAACTGCTTGGTGACTAAATCTAACCCAAAGGGAGTCGGTGGGGTTGTCATTAACGCGTCTTGAGTACTTCCATTCAGTGACTTGGGGTGAGTGACACCATTCTTCCCAGTATTACCACCACTGCCGTCGCAACTCACCAACTCGTGCCCCGCCAACACGAGCGCGTTGGAGGTGTTTTTTTCTTGAGTATTTTTATCAGCCTCAATATCGTCCTCGTCCTCGTCGAGACAGCAAGTTGTGAGGTTCCTGTAGAATCCATTCAAACCGTCGAAGGTTTTTGTTGAGTTATTTGAAGAGTCCGTCATCGGCAACGCGAACAGCCTTATGTCAATCTTGTGCACGTTCTGGAACTCCCGCCACTGCAAAAGGAGCTCGAAGCCGTTAGTGGTTTGGGTCAATACCGGCGCGCTGTCATCGTTCCCATTTGAAATATTTCCAACCGGGTCGTCCCTGTTGGTGAACAGCAACACTCGCTTCGCCACTCTTTGACTTCCCGGGTGGTCGTTTAACATCTCGCGACACACGTGGTGGGATTTTATCAGGGTTTCGTAGTAGGAGGAGGATGGGGGATTTTCGGTAGACTGATTGTCCATAGCATCGTCAATCACGCCAATCTTTTCTCGAAATCGCGTCTCGCCTTTGTCGCCTAGTAGGTCGGAAAGATCTTGGATTCGCCGCGCGCTCGGCACGGCCATCCGGTGCGACACGAAAACATGGTCCCTGCCTGACAAACCTCCGACGTGGTCATCCAGCCCTCGGGTGTGTTTGGTGTTGAAAAAAACGACACCCTGTTTATCGGAAGGGGCGGCGACCACTCTGTCGCGAAGCAACCCTCGCGCGCAATCGATCGCCACGTCGAGGTACGTTTTTATTTGGACCTGTGATTTTGAGGATTCACCATCTCCCGTATTTACCGCGTTCGTGGTGACTCCAGGTGCCCGTTGTAACATCGCGGGGGAGGCGTCGATTAGGAACACCACGGCTTCGCGGTCCATCTGATGGCGTTGGGTGGGGGGGAGTGAGGAGCAGTGAGGGGTCAAACAACGGAGCATTCGTGAGCTCCACTCGAGCAATCTGGGCACCCCTTGAACTCGTTCAAGAAAAGACGCGTCTTGGTTTGTTCAGTGGAAAGAAAGATTTGGGGTGTCAAGTCCGTGCGTACCTCGACGTGTCCGTCGTCTCCATCCTCATCCTCCTCATCTTGGATATCGCGCCACGCGGAAGACATTGCGCAGGGGCTGAGGGCGTGCCAACTTCTGGGAGCGAATTTCAGATCTCGCCACTTCTTTAAAATCGGACGACTTCCTTTTTCTAGGACGAACCAGTCACGAGTCACCTCAAAGCTATGACTCCCTTCTTCGCGTGAGACCGCACTTCTTGGTGCGCGGAGCGCAGACGTAAGTGCACGCGGAAGTTAACAATGTGGGGAGGAAAGCGGTGCCACCACGGCAAGATGAAACGCTACTGTTCGGCGTGTAAGACGGCACGAGCGGGTCAGCTGGATATCAAGCAAGAGCCTGAAGTCAGGCAAGAACAGTTCACGATTCAAGGCTATTTCGGTTTCGATAAGTAAAGCGAAAATTTAATCGGAGACGAAAGTTAAAACAGTCAACCTCTGATTTTTCCGCGGCGGCGTCTCTTCCTCTTCCGAACCAGATTCTTCATCAGAAGCATCTGATTCTTCCATGTCTTCATCGTCAGAGACATCTTCAGAATCATCTGCAGAAATATCGTCAGAAGTATCGTCAGAAGCATCTTCAGAAGCACCTTCAGAGACATCGTCATCGTCACTCTCCTCCCCATCCTCCCCGTGCAGCTCGACGTCGCTCTCACTCTCCTCATCCTCACCACCCTCTCCCTCCAATACTTCCTCCCCTTCATCCCACTCCTCCTCTTCTTCTTCCTCCTCCTCGCTCTCCGGGTCCTCCCCCACCCAGTGCTCTTCCAGAAACTCCCCGGCCGCGTTCAGAATCCACTCGCTGGGTTGTTTACCCCAACGCTTCCCGCTCCCCACGCCCCAAAACAAAAACGCATCCGGGTCCCATATTTTTCCCTTTGACAGTTTCAAAGCGGACGCTTCAGAGTTGGTGCCATTTAATTCGACGTCAGACCCTCCCTTTTCGTGCGTTTCAGTGTCCGAGTCACTAGCCGCGCTGTCTTTATCGTCTTTCCCTTTAGCACTCTTCAATCCAAACGCAAAGGCCTTTTTCAACGCTTTCAATTTAGTATCTGTCACTGGCCACTTCTTTTTACCGTTCGCGTTTTGCAAAAAAATAACATCCGTCGCCGCCGCGCTCGGCGTGGTGCGTTTAACCCTGGTTTGCTGTCCCCCAGCAATAAAGCCGTGTGTCCCTTTTTTTAGGGTCAATCGCTGGGTTAGAAACCTGCTGGAAGTCAAGTTTTGCCAGCATCTCTCTTCAGGCCAGTGCGGAATGACCACCGTAAACGATAACGGCGTGTCGCTCGATTCCAACAATTTCTCAAAGTGTTTCGTCATCTTCGCGATGAACGCCTGGTCGAACGGCGGGTTGGCTTCGAAACTGCCACGTGTCGGTTTGAATTTAAATAGGTCACCCAAGCTTCCAAAGGGTGCATCGACATCCAAATACGAGCTACAATACCGCCTCCAGTGACAGTTCAAAGGCGACGCGCAGAGCTCCATTGTGACTCTGAAAATTTCGTTTAATTTATCCAAAAATTCTCCAGGTACGGCGGCCTGCATGGTACCCGCTTTGTAGTGCCCGCCCTGGACGGCTTGGTATCGACACAGTAACGAGAACAAGTCATCCTTGAAATGGTGTGAATGCACGTCATCTCCTTTAGCGCCATTGCTACTAGTTACAGCATACCTACTATGCAGCGCCTTTAACTTTTCAAGGTGAGCCAAATTAATTTCGAGCGAAACCTTTCCGTGTGTTAATGTGACTTTTTTGGCACCTTCGCCTCCATCGTCGTCTCCTTCCTTTCGCTCATACAGCCCGCTTTCTTTCTTGCCCCCAACCTCGAACGGAGTAGACATCTTGGTGAATTTACGTTTTCCGGAGTGCTCCCTGGTGAGCATTGCGTGTGCTTTTTGGGTTGCTTTTGATAGCTCAAGGCCTACGCCGATGATTTCATATTTACTAAGTCCCGCCGACGCGAGTTTTTTGTCAAGCGCAAAGTCACTTTTAGCGAGCTCGACGTCGGGCAACACCGGGTCCATTAAATCGTCATCTCCTGAGTTAAAGTACCCCTCGCGTCCTTTCTGTTGCCTTCTTTTTTCCAACCGTGCTACCCCAGCACTCCGCCTACTATAAAGCCAGTTCTCGAAGTGCGACCACCACCGGCCGCCCAGCGTCTTGCCGCACGCGCTTTCGAAAACAGACGCGATTTGTGAAATGGCTCGGTGCCGTGCAGCTTCGGTGCCGGGATCCGCTGCAGTGCGCATGTCTTGTTTCTTTCGTTTCTTGCCGAATTCTGAAGCGCTGATCAAAGACCTAGTCTCCTCGCGTTCCATCGCTTTCGGGAGAAGGTGCGAATCACCCGGCGGGGTATCGGAAGTGTCGCTGTCGCTTTCATCATCACCCGCCGCCGCCGCTTTCGTTTCTCGAGCCGCGAAATCCACCCCACCCGTCTGCGCCTTGCGCATCTCCGCGAATAAAGCCTCCATGTCCACCATGAGTGACGGGTTTGGTTTGACTTTTACGCACGCAGCAGTGAGGGCGAAACCCAGACGCACTGAGTGCGCGGGGGAGTAGTGAGTGAGACGAATGGAAACGCAGGGGTGACGATGATTTCGTGAAGTCGTTGTCACGTTCGAGACTTGTCTTCTAAGTTACACCAAGCCCTGCTATCTAGACCTACACTCTGCCCTCCCTGTTACTCCTGATATCACTCCGCCGGCGGCTGCGCGGTGACACTCAAGTATGCCCACATCTCCTCTCCAAACAAAGTCTTGCCCCCTGCCCAGAAGGTTATCGCCCAGGCTACGACCACCACGAACGCGGCTTGTGCGCCTCGCAGCGATTGCGTGGCGTACTTTTTAATCACCGGGTCCACGATTGGCGGTGGATTTTCAGACGTGCCCTGTGGTCCCTCATCTGTATCAGTACCCCCCCCAACCTCCCCTTTCACATGAGGCCAGAAGTAATACGCGTTCGTGGCCCAGGCTAGCGGGAGGCCGAACCAGCCGAGGTACCAGAAGCGTTTACACATGAGCCGGGCTTCGGTGAGGGGGAGGCCGGTTGGGTTGTCCACGGTGGCGACCCAAGGCTCCTGGTCATTTGACGTGCTGGGTGTACCACCCGCCATGTCACGAGCTCGTATGCCGTCCCGCGAAGTACCCACTGACCGCCGCGGTGTCGTCAGAAGCGCCTCTCTGAATGAAGACATCACTCGAGCTGCGTGCCGTTTTGCGCGATTGCGCCTGGAATCTCGATTTCTCGAATTCCTTGAGTCATTAAACCTCCAAATCACTCATTATGTTTCGTCAGGTCCGAAGTTTGTAACACCACGCCTCCCAACTTCGGGTCCACTTGAGGTGGCGCGTTCGTCACGGCTTGGGCCATGCGTAGGCCCATGTTTCTCCTGGTGCTTTTGGCACTAGCGTTAACTACGCGTCAAGGCGATGCGGCGGGGTACGCGGATGGGCTGGATGGGTACGGCTTTGAAGGCGGAACTCAAATGATGAGTTCGGGCGCAAATCAGTGGCAGGTTGGATCCCCAGAGGCGCACGGCGTTTCCCCTGAGGATCTGCGTACCACAGAGACTAACTTAAACGCGATACCCGGCCGTTCCTGTCTTGTGATCGTCAAGAACGGAGAGCTACTGCTGGAGAGTTACGACACGGCAAGGGGCGTGGATGACAGTACAAAGCACGTCACCGATTCGATTGGCTCCATCGCGTTAGTGGCTATAACCGGATCCGCGTTGCAAAGAGGGTTGTTCAGCTTAGACCAGCCCATCCTGAGTTACGGGTTGACAGAAGTGCTCACCGTGTTCGGCCCGAGCTATGCCAAACACGTCACTGTACGACACCTCCTGACGCAGACGCACGGAGGCGGTGAGGTACCCCCGGGGACGGTGTTTCGCCACGACGATGATGCAAAGTTCGTCAACCTACTGTTTTCGCTGATTGAAAAGCAAAGCGGAGTGAGCCTCGCGGCCTTCGCGCAAACGACCCTAGGCGACCCCATGGGTTTAGACGTCCAGAGTCTGTTTGCGCATACAGGCGACACACGAAGAATAACCGCCACATGTCGCGAACTCTCAAAGTTTGCGCAGCTGTTTTTGAATAAAGGCGTTTGGGAGGGCGGCGATGGCGTGCAAAAACAAATCCTTTCCCCAAAATATTCCATCGAAACGTTTTCGCCGAATATGAACTTCAAAAATATCAACAAAGCGTTTGGACTACTTGCTTGGACACACGAGGCGCAGTTATCAGGTTTAGGGTCTATTAAATCTAAAATCCAGGGGACTACTTGTTGCGCGCCCGTCACGTCTATGACTCCGTGCGGCGAAAGCGCCGAGCAATTGAACGATTCGATTTTGGGAAACGTCGTCGAAAATAAAGTCGGAATCTTTCTCGGCAACCAAGGGAGTGCGGTTTTTATAGTCCCTGATTCAAACACAGCTGTCATTTCCATCGGGAGAACAGTCATGGGGAGTGCCAAGTGCCCGGTGCAAGGTTTGCAGGACGTTTTGGGAGTTAATCGTATTGGCAAACAGTCTGAACGAAGAGACGATTACGCGCTGCTGCGAACGTTGTGGCGCGCGGTCGCTCCGGCGACGAGGAGTGTTGGTATGGGTAAACAGTCTGAAGGGTACGGTGGTGATTCTTCCGTGATGCAACACACAACTGTGTATCCTTCACAAGAACACACAGCTGTGCGTCGCCACACGTCCACAGGCAAACAGTCAGAGAAGAACTCCGACTCTGTTCGCGATTTAGTGCAAAGCGCGTTTGAGGAATCTTTCCAGGCGCGCGTCGGGAAAAACAACGAACAAAACGATGCGCGCGATACTTCCCAGACTAACAACGCATACGGCGTACCGACTACCAGCGCATACGAGTTGCCTGTTGTTGCTCCTACCGGTGTCCATCGTGTCGATGCGGAGGTGAACCGTTTGTCGCAAGCCAAAGCGGATTGGTACGCGGACACGGCGGTGCGTTTGTCCAAAGAGGAGGTTGCGCAACGCACCGAGTTTGACGAAAAAGTTAAAACGCTGGATCAAACGCAGGCGAAGTATAAACACGCGTACGAAAACGCTCGCAGTGAAATCGCACAATACGCGGCTAAGGAGAAGGCGGCGTCTGAAAGAGAAAGACACGCGGACGCTGCTGCTTTAGCCGCGGACTGGCAAAGAAAGACGATGCTTGAGCAGCAAGAGCAGCAAAAAAAACGATTAGACCAACGTGAGCGGGAGGTTAAAAAGGCGCAGGCGGAGTATAAAGAGGCGCTGAAAAGCGCGCGGGCGGCGAGCGACTTGGCGAAGGACATGGGGAGTATGGATGGCAATCCTCAGGGTAAAAGCTCCTACGAAGTACACACAAAGAAGTCGCCAATATCTCGTCGCAAAAGCGTCGAGGAGGATCCAGACGCGGATGCGAGTTTCTTCGACGAAGCGCCGGTGAGCGTAAAAAAAGAAACGTCGAAAGCTTCCAATAAAACAAAACGAGCTGCTGATGCTGATTCGATGGTTGCCGTGCAGGTCGTCACGCTGGACGTTGGTGACATGGATTTTAGCGCTAAGACGAAATCACCGAAGGGGTCTTCTTTGAAGGCGGATTTGGTTTCTTCAAAGAAGACGTCTACGGGCAAACAGTCCGTTGTTCCGCCCACCGCGACCGTTCCGTCTGTCGACTCCAACGACCACCGCATGGCGCAGCCGATCACCGCCGCCGCCGCGTCCGAGGCGGATGACTTTCTGTCTGGGTTGGAGTTAGCTTCGCCGGTACGGAAACGACTGGCGGCTCGACTGGGGGCACTACAGGAAATTGATGACGCGCTTGAACAGTCGCTGGATGAAAAAATCGTTGAAGAAAATCCCGCGGTGAATATCTTTGCGCAGTGGCCCACCACCGCAGAGGCGGTTGAGACTGAATACGCATACGAAGATGATACCGATGCTGAGGAGGATGTCGATGCTTCGTATCCTACCGAGCAAAACACCGCGCCCTCTACAGGCAAACAGTCTGCTTCGTTGGGGTCGAGCGGCGGGGTTTGGGGTTGGATCAAAGACACAACTGTTGGACTTTTGGGAAAGAATTCTGTCGATGACGATGTTACTTTCGGTTCCTGTCTCTGTACGTGTCCTGGTTCGAGTAGTGGTATGGCTAATCAGTCTGACGATAACCACCCCAACTCCAGTGACTCTTGCTTCGACGTCGATTTATCGATAGTCTCAAATGCGAACGGCCCGGAGCAGTGTGCCCGGGTGGTGGTCAACGGCAAGGACGCTTGTCCGTCCGTTGGGGTTGTGCAACAGTGCGACAGTGAAGAGACTGAAGACGAAGACTTGGAAGACTTAGAACACGAGAGTGACGCGGATGTGTCTACGCACGTTGACGAAGACGTTTCTACACGACCTTCCGTGAAAAGCAGCTCTCGACGCTCCTCGTCAAAGGCGCTAAAGAAGGAGTCCTCCAATTCGCAGTACAAGGCTTCCTCCAAGGCTTCCTCCAAGGCTTCCTCCAAGGCTTCCTCCAAGAGTTCCTCCAGCCGTTCCTCGAGAATTCCGAAAAGCAAAGAGACGTCTCCTAAAAAATCACACATCCCAAAAACCTCAGTTTCAAACCCCTACTCGGACGAAGTGTTTCACTTTCAAAAAGTCAAACAGGTTTCAAAACTGGGAAGCTTCAGAGAGGCATTAGTTGACAAATACTACGTGCCGTCTAGTCTTGGGGTTACGGAACCGATAGGGGACTACGTTTGTCGCAAAACGAAGACGTGCGACGCGTCGGGCGCGTCGGGTGTCGGACAGAATAAGAATTCGTTCCTCGTCGAAGCGTACGCGTGCGACGTCGTTTCATTCGCTTCCTGTCGATGGGCCCCGGCGGTTAATTGCGGTGCTAAAGCTACTGCTACGGTTGGCTCGAAGCGACCTCTCACAATTGACTCATTGCTTCCCTCGGTGGCGCCGCAGGGCGCTTTCTCTGGTCGCGACGAGCAAACGCAATTTGGATTCAAGCCCAGCCCGCGAACGGCGCGAAGCGATTATTGGTCACCGATTTTTTCGTTCATGGGTGGTGCGTTTTTAGTGGTGCTTATTGGTGTGCTTGTGACTGCCCGTAAAAGCGTACACAGTACCACTACCCGTGCCCTTCGAGGCGTCCCTGCGTTTGATGATGACTCGGAGGGTGACGAGGAGAGCGGTATGTCACTATTGGGGAAGAAAAACATAGAGAACGCCTTCGCCAACCGCTGGGGGTTCGGCAGCGACGCGGCGGAGCTCACGAGAGACGTGCGGGCGGCACTCGGTGTGGACCGGGGGAACGACGAGGAACGGGCGCATATATTGGAGCGGAAAGAGTCGAGTATTGTGACGACTGAACCTGAAACGGAAACACCAAAGAAGAAACAAACGCGGCGCAAAGTAGTTTTCGACGTCGAGGACCGAGGTTTTGAAACCAACCTTACCGCGGAGGAAGTAGCTGAGCAATTAGTCACCGAAAAACGTCTAGCCCGATTGGAGCGTGCGCGAGTCGCATGGGAAGAAGCGGAACTAAGAACGCAATCCGCAAAGAAGAAGAAATCGTTCACGCGGCTTACGATCGTCGTTGACGATGAGACGCGAAAAGCGCTTCCGCTCCCGGCCGCCGCCAACGCCGGACGGGAAACCGGGGTGCCCACGCATAGATAGAGGTAATTTAATATACTAGATACGATACACAAGACTAACTACTCATACAACCACCAATTACTCTACACGAAAAACCTCGCGACGCGTAACACGTTTGGCGCGAATCGCGCAGCGTTCGAGTGTCTGCGCATGCGCGAAACCGTCAGGGAAGCGAACATCGCGGACGGGTCGGGAGACGTGTTATTCTTCTCCGACTCTTTACCCATAGAGTCTTCCCCTGCTGCTGCTCGTGTCGTGTCAACCCTCGCGTGCTTCCCTCTTGATTGTTCTGGCACACTCGTCCCCACAGAGGGGAAGGGTCGTTTGCCGCTTGGTGACACCGACATGGGCCGAGGGAACACCGGTCGTGCGAATTGCGCGATTTTTGATGATGCGAAACCACCGAGAGTCGTGAACGTAGATGTGCCGCCTCCACCCTGTGACTGTTTGCCCATACCATCGCCCGCACTGCCTTCGTTCGCGGCGTCTGGTATCTCACGATCTTCCCGGTCACAATTTGCATCTGCACCATGCAACCCCCCAATTCCCAGAGTCAACAACCCCTCGGCGACGTTGACGCCTTTCCCTTTCGTCTGGCCAACCGTAATCGCGGCGTTCGCCAAAGCGTCCGCCTCCGAGTTAAACTCTCTTTCCACGTGGTGCAAAGAAAAGCGGTCTCTAAACGGCGCTGTTTGAATTATTTCTCGGGCTTGTTGCCACAAAGGCTGTAAGTGTTCTTTTTTCACCTGCCACGTCCCGTTAACCTGGTTCACGACTAACTTACTGTCGCCGTAAACTTTCAACTCAGTCACCCCCAACTCTTTCGCTTTTCGTAACCCAGAAATCAACGAGAAGTATTCACTCTCGTTGTTCGTAAGGTCATCGCCCAGATACACGGCGAGCTCGAAAACCGTTTCGCCCGCCGTTTTACCGTAAACTTCCTTTTTCAACAACGCTCCAGCGCCACTCGGACCCGGGTTGCCGCGACACGCGCCGTCGAAGTACATGGAGTATTTACCCGGGGGTAGCTTTTGCGGCGACGACGTTGTCGGGTTTTCGGCTCGTGAAATATCTGAATCATCATGAGCATCACTTGCAACCGTCGACATGCCTCGTGCAGCATTACTGGGTCTTGGAGAAGCTTGTGTCCTTCTCGGATTGGGTGACGTTGGCGGCGACATAGCTACACTTCGGGGCGTAGGTTCAGGTCTTGAGCTCGATGCCCCAGCCTGCACACCACCCACGCTGTTTGCCTGAACCCACGCCGCCGCTTCGTCGAATGATGAAAAGGATTTATGCACCGCGCCTTTCATGCCGGTCACCTGCCGGGACGCTTCGTCCCACGTGGTGTACACCCCGGGTTCCCGGCCGCACGCTACGCCGTAGAACTTCGGGCCTTTGCTGCCTCGAGGCATTCTTGGACCGTGGCACTTCGACGCCCGCCGACGCGTTGAAGGAGTGGTCGGCGGGTCCATCGACTTCGGAAGAGCAACGGAACCGAAATGTCGGCTCGATCAGCACGTCCGAGGTGTTTCTGCAGTCTCCATTTGAAGGACACGTCGCGCTGGTTCGTGGCTGAGAGCTTTCGTTCGTTCCCATCACATCGCACCACTGCTTGTTACATCCCACCGCGCTCTTACGCGCTTACGTGCATCACCGCGTCGAGAGGATGCTCGCGGCTAGGTCGATTGCCGCGGTCGCCCCCAATCGGTGCCCCGTGCGCCACGTGCGGGCCACAACCGGCACTTCCGGTGTGTCGACATCGAAGGTGGTGCCGACGTCACCGATTAGTTATAGACGTCTGGTGCGCGCTAAGGCGGTTGCGACGGACGCGGCGACGGACGATGACCTTAAAGAAAACGCATATGACTCGGCGAATACGATATCAGATGAGGTTAGTGCTCTCGAGTCACCAGCCCCATCCTCCACAGCGGGCGAGAACACGTTCGTGCAGTCCATCGCACGTCAGGGCCGAGGCGAAAACGATGGCGTGACGCTCGATGATTTGCTCGCGGCGAAAACGGGAGGCCCGCCGAGGTTCTTCTCACCAATCAGAGGTGGTGTTGATACGGGTCATGGTCACATGGGTCAGGGTCAAAACACCGATGAGATCCTATCAAAACCTTTACTGCTGTACATCCCCGGGCTGGACGGCACCGGGTTCGCCGCGTCCGCGCAGTTTGATGGATTGCACAAAGATTTCAATCTGTCGTGTCTCAACATTCCCGTCAACGACAGGAGCGGCTTTTCGGATATAGTGCAGCTAGTAGTGGAATACCTAGAGGGAGTACGTGTTGAACAGTCAGAAATTGCATCTGGCTCTCAAAGTAATTCAATCTACCTTCTCGGCGAGTCCATGGGCGGTTTGCTGAGTCTGGGAGTGGCGCAACAACGACCAGACCTAGTCGACAAATTATTGCTAGTAAACCCCGCGTCGTCGTTCGACCGAAGTGCGTGGCCATCCATAGGGCCGTTACTACCGCTATTACCGGAAGCGATTTACCAAGGCTTGCCGTATGCGTTAGCCCCGGTGCTGTTTGACCCTCCTAAGCTGTTGGAAGGGGCAATTAAAGCGGCTGCGGTAGGTGTCAACGCGAGCGGCGCAAACTCTTCCACAGAAGATCCCCTCGCGACTCCTGTTGGCCTCGCCGCAGCTGCGGAGGAACTGGCGAACCTGTTCCCCGCGCTAGGTCAGTTATCGAACATCATCCCGAGAGACACACTGGCGCACCGGCTTGGGATTCTCGTGGAAGGGTGTGAGGTGGTCAATGCACCAGGTGCGTTGGAAAGCTTCGGAGTCGATGGGAATATCTCATCAAAAAAGAAAACCCCTTCTGCCCCAAAAACGCTCGTCGTGATTTCCACCGACGATAACTTGATCCCCAGCTCTGATGAAGGATCACGGTTGAAGAAACGCATGCCACCCGGGTCGTGTGTCGTCGAGACGTTGCAGGGGGCTTCTCACGCAGCTTTGCAGGAAGCGGGCGTGGACTTGGTTGAGATTCTTAGAGCGAATGGGTTTGGGCCAAAACGAGCAAGCGACAAGCCCTCCATCTCAAAAGACGCAACCTTCACCCCCCCTAGTGATAAAGAGCTTCAAGCCGCGTTCGACGGCTTGAACGGGCTACGTTCCGTCGTGTCACCTGTGTTCTTCTCGACCCGAGACGACGGGTCTATAATTCAAGGATTGAGTGCCATTCCTTTCTCAGACGGCCGGCCTGTTTTGTTAGTGGGCAACCATCAAACTATCGCGCCGGATTTGGGGTTTATAATAGAACAGTTTATTAAAGAACGGAACGTTTTGCCCAGGGGGTTGGCGCACCCCGTGGTGGCGGGGGGGGGTATGGGAAGGAGTGATACGAAAAGGGAATCAGCTGAAAACAAGAGGGACCCTTCCTCTTCCACCCCTATCACCCTTCCTGACTTCTTCGGCATCCCTCCTCCGCCTCAAGTAACTGAGCTTCTCACTAACGCACGAGACGCGTTCGATACCGCAACTACTTCCATGAGAACCGCAGCGGAGAACCAATCAGGAAACAACGCTGGGCAGTTCGGAGGAGGCGGAGGTGGTGGCATAAGCCAGTTCACGTCGTTTGGAGCTGTCCCGGTGTCAGGAAAGAACTTATATAAGTTACTAAACCAAGGCGAGTGCGTTTTGTTATTTCCCGGCGGCGTGCGTGAAGCGTTTAAGCGAAAGAACGAACGGTACCTGTTATTTTGGCCAAGCAAACCGGAATTTATTCGTATGGCGGCCAGACACAATGCAGTAATTGTTCCGTTCGCAGCAGTGGGGGCGGAGGATGGCTTCGATGTCGTGGCGGATGCTGATGACGTGGCTGGTTTGCCTTTTGGGTTAGGGGATGGGATTATTGAGAATTCTCGAAAAATTCCGTCTGCCCGACAGGTTGACACACGCGTCACCGAGGACGGCCAGCTCGAAGAGGCTTTCGTGCAACCCCTTATTGTTCCGAAAATGCCGCAGCGGTATTATTTCAAGTTTGGCAAGCCTATTTTCACGGAAGGGCTTGGGTTGGGTAAGAGTGCTTTGGGTACGAAGAAGAAATCCGACGCGTCCTCTTCTGAAAAAGACGACGACACCGATGCAGCCGTTTTAGCAACATACAAAGAAACTCAAGAGAGCGTGGAGGATGGGATCGACTGGTTGCTTCGACGACGGGGGGAAGACCCGTTTGGTGATACCCCGCAGCGGGTGGTGTGGGAGCAAGCGGCGGGGAAACAAGCACCGACGTTTACGCCGTAGAGGAGTAGGGTGTTGATGTTTTTATAAAATCAAAAAAAAAGACCTGAAAATTTTGGGACACCATGAGCTTGTCACTCGGCGACGCGCGTCGCGTCGAGGTCTTGATGTCCGACTCCTCGAGCCCGTGGAGCGCGGTCATTCCAACGTACATCGACGGCAAAGGCGAGGCGTTAGTCGTATCGAGAGACCTACCGAAGGGAACTCGATTGCTAAGAGTCGCCCCATTCGCAGCAGTTCCGTACGGGAAGTTTCTGGACTCCATCTGCAGCGGGTGCCTTCAGCCGTGCGATGAAGACGGCACGTTGTGCGCTCAATGCGGAGTCGTACGACACTGCTCTACGTGTGCCCGATCATTCACAGGCGACGCGCATTCACGACACGAGTGTTTCGCGCTTCAGCGGTTAAAGAACAACGACGAAGGGTTAACGTTGGCACACGACGATCTTCGGTTGTTGCTGCGAGTGTTGAGTAGACGGAAAAAAGCAATCGATGATGAGACGAACGCGGGTGAAGATACCGATGAAACGAATGACGATGCAGATG
>MDSY01017093.1_pt1 | contig 14658 bp, 11 predicted proteins | sample 811131 | NCBI WGS metagenome assembly MDSY01 (sample SAMN05326643, study PRJNA326480) | marine metagenome | isolation source: seawater | place: Atlantic Ocean: South West | collected 2010 | reverse complement strand
TCCTAATTTTACTAGATTTGTATGAACTGCACCAACACTTAATAAAGTTGGTATAGGATATTTTTTATCAGAAATATTTTTATCCGATAGTATAATCTGCGTTATTCCTTGTCTTACGGCTTCTTCTGTGCTCTTTTTTAGTTTATTAATGCCTTCCTCAAGAGTTTCGTTATCCTCAAACGTGCAATCAAAAATTTTATTACTTTTTCCAAAATAGTTTATAAATTTTTCAAATTGTGAGTTTGTTAAAATTGGAGAGTCTAACACATAAATATTTTCTTCTGTTAAGTTGTTAAAATCTAAAATATTTCCTAAATTTCCAAATCTGGTTTTTAAACTCATTACTTTATTTTCTCTTAAAGAATCTATCGGCGGGTTTGTAACTTGGCTAAAATTTTGTCTGAAAAAATGGTAAAGTGGTCTATATTTATCTGAAAGTACTGCTAAGGGAGTGTCGTCACCCATTGAACCTGTTGCTTCTTTAGCATCTTCTGCCATAGGATGGAGTATTAACTCTAAATCCTCCAAGCTATACCCAAATATGTGTTGTCTTCTTTTAAGTTCTAAATTTTCGAATATATTTTTCTCTTTATCGATAGGAAATTTTTTATCGAGATCGATTATTTGATTATTAAAGTGTTTGTATTCTTTTGCTAGATAATCTTTAATCTGACTATTAGTATAAACTTTACCTTTATCAATTCTTACACCCAATATTTCTCCAGGTCCTAATCTTCCCTTCTTTACAATCTTTTTCTCATTTAAATCAACCATCCCTGTTTCAGATCCAGCAAACAATAATCTATCTCTAGTGATAGTATATCTTAATGGTCTTAGTCCATTTCTATCAGAGGCCACTACTACCCAATCGTTGTCGGTTCCAGCTATAGCGGCTGGGCCGTCCCAAGGCTCCATCGTACTATTTAAGAAATTAAATAATTTCAGTTGATTTGCTGGTAAAATTTTACTTTTTTTTGACCACGCATCTGGAATAAGCATTAGTTTTGAAAGGGGAGCTGAATGTCCTGACATCGTAAGTAATTCAAAAACATTATCTAAAGAAGCAGAATCTGAGTTTCCCTCAGGTATAACAGGCTTTAAATTTTCCATATCCTCATAATTTGAACTAAACATCTCCTCCTCATGCACTTTCATCCAATTAATATTTCCTTTTAAAGTGTTAATTTCGCCGTTGTGAGCGATTGATCTAAATGGTTGCGCTAAGTCCCAACTAGGCGCTGTATTAGTTGAAAATCTTTGATGAAAAATTGCATATCTTGATTTAAATCTCTCGTCTTTTAAGTCTACAAAAAAGTCAGAAAGAGCCTCAGCCAAAAACATACCCTTATAAATTATAGACTTTGAGCTAAAAGAGCATATGTAAAAATTATTTAGATGTTTTGATCTACATTTATTCTCAATCTTTCTTCTCGTTTCATATAATTTTCTTTCCAGCTTCTTTCCCGAAATATTAGTATCATTAACCTTAAACAGGACTTGGGTAATCTCAGGTCTTGTTAATTCCGCCTTTTCGCCCAAAACTTTTGGATTAACAGGTACTTGTCTCCAACCATATATGTAAAAATTACTCTTGGTTAGTTCACTTTCAACAATAGTTCTGCATGACTCTTGTGATAAAAAATCATTGCGAGGTAAAAATATCATTCCCACGCAAACGTCGTCTTTCAAGTCGTGTTTATGTCCAGTTGCCTCAATTTTTTCTATAAAAAAATCATGAGGTATTTCAATGTGAATTCCCGCACCATCTCCAGTTTTCCCATCTGCATCTACAGCACCTCTGTGCCAAACGGCTTTGAGAGCTTGAATACCAAATTCTACGACTTGCCGAGTTTTTTTGCCCTCAGTTGATGCTACTAATCCAACTCCACAAGCATCGTGTTCCATTTTTTCATTATATACGTTTGCTTCTTTTAAAATTTTTAAATTTTTATTTCTTTGTCTCATTACGCTACTTTTTGTTTTTTCTTTAAATTTATATATTTTGATATCTGTTCAGATACATCTCTTCCATCTTTTATCGCCCAAACTACTAGTGATGCTCCCCTTACTATATCTCCGGCAGCAAAAACTCCTGGTACTGAAGTTTCCATAGTTTTGTAGTCTATTTTAATAGTCCCCCATCTTGTAACTCTTAGTTTTTCCTCATTAAATAAATTAGGTAAATCTTCAGGATCAAAACCCAATGATTTTATAACTAAGTCTGCTTTTATTTCAAAATTTGAGTCTTTTACTATTTCAGGTCGTCTTCTTCCACTTTCGTCTGGTTCACCAAGCTGCATCTTATTCACCTCAACACTCTCAACTTTGTTGTTACCATTAAATTTTGAGGGACTACTTAACCAAACAAACTCTATGCCTTCCTCCTCAGCATTTTTTACCTCTCTTGCCGACCCTGGCATATTTTCTTTATCTCTTCTATATAAACATTTAACAGAACTTGCCTCTTGTCTTATTGCTGTTCTCACACAATCCATCGCTGTATCTCCACCACCAATTACTACAACATTTTTTCCTTTAGCATTTAGGGTCCCATTATCAAATAATTCAACTTTATCTCCTAAACCTTTTTTATTTGAAGCTGTCAAAAAATCCATTGCTGGAAAAATATTTGCTAGATCATCCCCAGGTAAATCTACTTCTCTAGCTTTGTAAACTCCAGTGGCGATTAAAATTGCATCATGTTTTTCCCTTAAATCTTTTAATGTTGCGTCTTTACCCACCTCAAAGTTATGAACAAATTCTATTCCACTCTTCTCTAGAAGATTTGTTCTTCTTTGAACCACATGTTTTTCAAGTTTAAAATTTGGTATTCCGTAGATTAAAAGCCCCCCGGATCTATCGTATCTGTCATATACGGTAACTCTAATACCTTGCTTTCTTAATTCCTCAGCACATGCAAGTCCTGCAGGACCAGCTCCTATAATTCCCACGCTTTCATCTCTTTCATTTTTAACTTCAATAGCCTTAACCCATCCATTTTCCCAAGCATTTTCTGTAATGAATTTTTCAACAGAACCTATCGTAACTGTTCCATGACCAGATTGTTCGATTACGCAATTGCCCTCGCATAATCTATCTTGAGGACATATCCTTCCACAAACTTCAGGCATATTATTTGTACTTTGTGACAACTGATAAGCTTCTTCTAATCTTCCTTCAGCCGTTAATTTTAACCAGTCTGGAATATTATTGCTCAACGGACAATGTACTTGACAAAATGGCACTCCGCATTGCGAGCACCTACTTGATTGCTCTTTAGCTTTTTCATTAATAAATTCTTTATAAATTTCATTAAAATCCTCTTTTCTCTCGTCTATTTTTCTTTTAGGTGGTGTTTGTTGACCTAAATTGACAAATTTTAGCATTTTTTCAGTCATAGAGCTGGACTCCTACACTAAAAATTGGTTGTATAAAAGTTTTAAAAGGACAGTAATTATTACCTAAATTTTAAAAAAACCCTTTATTTTAAGCTTTTTTTTTATTTTACGCATACCTATTATGCATTCATGTAATTGCTTTATTTTAAAACTATTTAGTTTAGGAAGAAAAAATTCATAATGATCACTTATTATTTTCAAATTATTTTTTTGGCTCTAATCCAAGGTGTATCTGAGTTTATACCTGTTAGCTCATCTGCTCACTTATTCCTAATATCAAATATCGGTAAATTTAGTATTCAATCATTAGAGATAGACATTAGCCTACATCTCGGTTCACTGTTAGCAATTTTAATTTATTTTAGGAGTGAGTTAATTAATATTTTTAAAAATAAGAAGATACTTAATTTAATATTGTTTGGATCAATGCCAATTATTATTGTTGGCTTCATTTTGTATAATTTTGAACTAATTTATCAATTGAGAAATTTGAAATTAATTGCCTCGACAACATTAATTTTCGGGATATTATTATATTTTGTTGATAAAAGACCTATCTCAAATAATATAAATCAAAATTTAAATTTTAAAAATATTATTGCTTTTGGTATTTTTCAGATACTTTCATTAATACCTGGTGTCAGTCGATCTGGAATAGTCATTACGGCTTGTAGAATTTATAAGTTTAATAGAATTGATGCCGCAAAAATTTCTTTCTATTTATCTATACCAGCACTAACCGGGGCAAGTATATTAGGTTTAAATAATGCTTTAGAAGAAAATATAGAAATTAATTTACCAATTATTTTGTCAACGTTTTTTTCATTTATATTTTCATATTTGACTATTAGGTTTTTGATTTTTTATTTAAAAAGTTTCTCATTAAATTTATTTGTTTATTATAGGATATTATTAGCCTTAGCATTATTTTTAATTGCTTATAGATGATTTTAAACTTGGTGCTAATTGTGATAAAATTACTGCAATAAGAATTAAAAAACATCCTATAATATTGTTCATATTTAATACCTGATTTAAAATTATCCATCCGGCAACTGCTGCAAATACACCTTCTAAAGAGTATATTATTGCGGCTGGGGCTTCATCTATATTTTTTTGAGCATACATTTGTAAGGTAAATGCTATACCCCCAGAAAATACACCTGCGTATATTATCGAGTAATGTTCTAATAGTATTTTAGAAAAATGTATTTCCTCAAAAGAATATGCAAATATTAGCGAATATGATCCAACCAAAACAGCTTGTAAAGATGCAAAAAAAATTGGGATATCAAATTTTTCCATAAATTTACCTGCAAAAATTATATGCAAAGCCCAAAAAAAGGAGCATAAAATTACCAAACCATCACCCAATAATATTTGAGAGTCCGAAAAGTCACTTAAAAAATATACTCCAAGTATACAAAGTAAAATAGAGGGCCATATGCTCCAGTGAACAGTAGACTTATAAATTATATATAAAATTATTGGTACTAAAGGGACGTAAAAAACTGTAAAAAATGCTGCATTAGCAACATTAGTATATAATAACGATGTTTGTTGAAGATATGTGCCAAGAAAAAGTGAGATACTCATTAAAATTAAATATTTAAAAAAAAGATGTTTATTTGAATTTATATTCTGAAAAATTTTTTTTCTTTCAAATAGAAAGGCTATAGGTAAAATAGTGATAAATCCTACAAAAAATCTAGCTGCATTAAAAGAAAGAGGACCGATATTATCCATACCAGTATCTTGAGCAATAAATGCTGTTCCCCATATAAATGTTGTGACTAGAGCACAAACAAGGGAAGTTGTTTTAGACATCCAAATTGATTAAATAATTTTGTTCATTCTACATGCACTATCAAAGTCCTCTTTATTTATATAGCAACCTGACATTTTTCTCTCTCCTTTGAAAGATCCCCTTCCATGTAAAATTCTCCAATTATTGAAAATTAATAGTTCACCTGGTTTTAAAATTCGTCTCCATTGATAGTCTTGATTATTTGCAATTAAATCAAATTCTCTAATAGCCTCGTAAAATTTTAATGTTTTTTTATCATCTGTCCTAAATGCAGCTCGATCATAGTTATTAAAGCTTACTTGAATTAATTCTTTTTCAGAATTCAATCTAAAAATAGGTCTGTTTGCCTCTAAGAAAACTCCATCTCCAATGTATTGACCTTTCACCTCCATATCACATAGTATTTTGTACAAATCTTTTCTATGTAGTTTGATTTTTTGAGCAATTTTATATCCATCAACCATAATAGATTCACCACCCGAGGCTTTGTAATGACAGCAAAGCAACAATTGTAAACCTGGAGCATCATTGCTGTAGGTTGAATCTGTGTGAGGTCTAAGCTCATCCTGGGTATAAGCGCTATCTGCCTTATCTTGATTGGACTCAAAACTCCAAAGTCCTCCAAATATTGATTCTCGAACATAACCTATCTTTTTAGCTATTTTATCAACTGAACTCATATCAGTTTTACAATTTTGTATAACTGCAAATCCGTATCTATGTAGCTTATTTAAAAAATTTACAAAACCTATGTCTGATAGAGTGTCTTCAAAATTTACATATATTTCATCTGTGATTTCCTTTTTTTTCCAAATTTTAATTTTTGAGATCTTTTTTTTATTTAATTGTGAATTCTCTTCAAAGAAATCCGCAGAATAATTTATAGGATTTACTAAATCAGACCATAGTATGTCTACCGATTTTCCATTTTCTTTTATAGTTGCCTTTTTAATGTACAAATTTGGATCTAGTTTAGCTGTATGAATTTTTCTTTGGTTGCTTCTTGAGTCCCAGCTTGCTTCATCTCTAGCATGGTCCCTAAGCCATAAATTAAGAAAATTGTCTTCCTTATTATTTGAGAATAAAATCTTTAACTTTTTTGGTAAGACTTTAATATTTTTAATCATTTTATGAATTATAATATATTTTTACCGTATTTGGATCTTTTTTTTGTCAAATTTTATTTCAATATTTTGTTCATGTTTAATTTGATTTTAAATAGTATTTTCAATAAAAAGTTAAAATTTAATAATGATGCTAAAAATTGGATGCAATTGTCTTTATTAAAAAAAAATTTTAAAAATTTTAGAGGCTAATCTCTTTCTATACACATAGCTATTCCCATTCCACCGCCTATACATAAAGTACCTAATCCTTTTTTCGCCTCTCTTTTATTCATTTCATGTATCAGAGTAACAATAATTCTTGAGCCAGATGCTCCAATAGGATGACCTAAAGCTATAGCGCCACCATTTACATTAACTATTTCTTTTGGAATATTTAATTCTTTTATAACTGCCAAACTTTGAGCTGCAAATGCTTCGTTGGACTCAACAAGATCTATTTTATTAATATTCCATGAGGCTTTTTCAAGAGCTTTTTTTGTAGATGGAATTGGACCTGATCCCATTAATGATGGGTCTACTCCGCATGTTGCCCATGACACAATTTTTGCTAAAGGTTGCAAATTTCTTTTATCTGCCTCTTTTCTTGACATTAGTATTATACCAGCAGCACCATCATTTATTCCTGAGGAATTTCCAGCAGTTACTGTACCCTCTTCTTTAAAAACAGTTTTTAACGTGGATAGGCTTTCTAGAGTCACATCAGATCTTGGATGTTCATCTTTATCGATTAAATTAGTAATTAGTTCATCACTAAACTTGTTTTTCTTTATTGCATCTTGTGCCTTGATTTGAGATTCGTAAGCAAACTTATCTTGTTCAGTTCTTGATATATCCCATTTATTTGCAACATTTTCAGCTGTAACACCCATGTGATATTTATTATATACATCAATCAAGCCATCTTTTAACATCATATCTTTATCACAATTTGACATGCTTTCTTGTCCACCTGCAATTACTACCTTAGAATCTTTAGATAATATTGATTGGTAGGCTAATGCAATACTTCTTAAACCTGAACCGCAAACTTGATTAACTAGGTAAGCTGTTTTTGAATTTGGAATACCTGCATTTAAAGATGCTTGTCTTGCAGGATTTTGACCTGTATTTCCAGTCAGCACTTGACCCATAACTACTTCATCCACATCTTCTGAAGATAGTTTAGATTGTTCCAATAAATTTTTGATAACTTCACAACCAAGATCGTGAGCTTGATAAAGGCTCAATTTGCCTTTATATCTGCCTATTGGCGTTCTTAAGGCATTGGTTATTACTATATCATCTAAATTTTTTCCCATAAAAATACAATAATTGCTAAATTAATAAATTACATTAAAAATATAAAAATAATATTAAATTTGCGCCTGTAGCTCAATTGGATAGAGCGCTTGGCTACGGACCAGGAGGTTCTGGGTTCAACTCCTAGCAGGCGCACCAAGAAAGGAACTGATGAAAATATCCTTACAATCTTCTGTCATTTATTTTTTTATAATCATTGGAATTATATTATTTTTAATTACATTACTTATATAATGAAAAAATTTGAGAATATAAGCACAAAACCTGGCTTTATGAAACATAACGGTGGTTTATTGTTTCGTGCTATTAATAAAAATAAATATCAATTTAAGACAAGGGTTAAAAAAATTCATTTAAATAGAGCTGGTATTACACATGGAGGTTTCTTAGCTGGTATAATCGATGCTGGATCAGGTACAGCAGTCCATAGAGCGGCGGGTAAACAAGTATGTGTTACAATCTCTTTAGATATTAAATTTATTGGATCTAGTAGTATAGGAGATGAGATAGTAGGAGATGTAGAAATTCAAAAGGTAACAAATTCATTAGTATTTATGAGATGCAAATTATCTTGTAAAAAATTAATCATAGCTATTGGGACAGGTGTTTGGAAAAAAACTAAAAAATCATTTACTTAATTAATGAAAAAAAAATTTAAATTTTTTGTGTATATCATTTTATACGTCATTCTTATTTTAATTATGGCAATTTATTTTTATAAAAATGGTATAAGTTTAATTTAACCTATGAGGATTAGTATTTTAATTCATTTAAATTTTTAAACTCTAGAAGTGCCTCAGGGTTTGCTAGTGCTTGAATATTATTGATTTTATTTCCTTCAATTGCATTTTTAACAGCGAGCTCCACAATTTTTCCATTTTTAGTTTTGGGAATATTGTTTACTTGAATAATTTTTGATGGAACATGTCTTGGGGAAGCAAATTTTCGGATTTTTGATTTTATCAAATCTTTAATTTTATCATTTAAAATTAAATTCTTTTTTAAAATAACAAATAAAACTATTCTTGTGTCATTATCCCAGGATTGCCCTACAGCTAAACTTTCAATTATCTCTGGAAGCTTCTCAACAGCTGAATATAATTCTGCGGTTCCTAACCTAACTCCACCAGGATTTAAAGTTGCATCTGATCTGCCATAAATTAAAAAACTATTTTTATCTGTTTTTTTTGCAAAATCTCCATGATGCCAAATTCCTTTGAATTTGTTAAAGTAGGCAGATTTAAACTTAATATTTTTTTTATCATTCCAAAATTTTATAGGGACTGTGGGGAATGAGTTTCTACATACTAATTCTCCTTTTTTATTTTTTATTGATTTACCTTTGTCATTAAATACATCAACTTTCATTCCTAAACCTGAATTTTGTATTTCACCTTTTATTACAGGCTCATAAACATTACCTAAAACAAAACACGAAATAATGTCTGTTCCACCAGAAATAGAGGCTAAATGTACATTAGATTTAATTTTTTTATATACGTAATCAAAACTATCACCAGATAAAGGTGATCCTGTAGAGCAAATTGTTCTTAATTTTTTTAATTTAAATTTTGATTTAATATTCACCCGAAATTTATTCAAAGTATCTATATATTTGGCACTGACACCAAATAATGTAATTTTTTCTTTATCTGCAATCCTAAATAGTAAATCATTTTTTTTAAACATTGGAAAACCGTCAAATAAAACTATAGATGCCCTGGATGCAAGAGCACTGATTAGCCAATTCCACATCATCCAACCACATGTTGTAAAATAAAAAATATTATCTCCTGGTTTAATATCACAATGTAATTGATGTTCCTTAATATGTTGTAGCAATACTCCACCGCTTCTATGACATATACATTTTGGTTTTCCAGTAGTACCGCTAGAATATAAAATAGCTAATTCATGATCAAAATTGAATTTTTCAAATTTTATTTTGTTTGTTGTAACTCTGTATATATCCTTTTTTGTAAATATTTTTATTTTTTTCAGTTTTTTAATTTTTAATAATTTTTTTCCAGGATAGTTTATAACAACTACTTTTTTTATACTTTTTATTTTTTTTAAAATATATGGTAGCCTGTTTAATATATTAATTTCTTTACCGTTATAATAATATCTATCTGCAATTATTAGAATTTTTGGTTTTATTTGTGAAAATCTTTCAACTACACCATTACTTCCAAAATCTGGTGAGCAAGATGACCATATTGCGCCAATTATAGATGACGCTAAAAAAAATTCTACTGTTTCAATTAAATTTGGAAGATAAGCAGCTACCCTATCTCTTTTTTTTATTTTGTTTTTTTTTAAAAATTTTACTAATTGATAAACTGAAATGTTTAATTCTTTCCATGATTTTTCTTTTCTATAACCATTTTCACTAATGAAAGTGACCGCTTTAGAGGCATCTTTTTTTGGAAGTAGATTTTGACCAAAATTTAATTTTGAGTTTAATAAAAATCTCGATTTATAAATCTCTTTTGAAATCTCACATTTTTTATTTTTTACACCTTTTATTTTAAAAAAATCCCAAATAGAATTCCAAAATAATTCGGGATTTTTTACGCTCCACGCATGAATTTTTGAAAAATTATTTTTTAAATACAAATTGTGAGTATTTTTTAAATGAATCTCATATTTCCTCAAATTGGAATTTTTTATGATATCTTTTGAAGGCTTCCATAAAATAGTTTTCATAATTTGTTATATTGAATTATTATAAATTATGTTATGCTTAAATCTTAAATTTAAAAATGAGAACTTTTTTCAGTCCGATTCGGACTAGTTTTATCCTATGTTTGTTCTTTTTAGATAACAATATATAGTTATCTAATTTTAGGATACACAAAAAGTTGAAAATATGAAAAATAAAATTACAGCAGTCTTAGGCCCCACAAATACGGGTAAAACCTTTCTTGCAATTGAGACAATGCTTTCATTCGAAAGTGGGATGATTGGTTTCCCTTTAAGATTATTAGCTAGAGAAGTTTACGACAAAATAATAAAGAAGGTTAGCTCAGATAAAGTAGCGTTAATTACTGGTGAAGAAAAAATTATTCCTGCAAATGCAAAGTATTATTTATGTACTGTAGAGTCTATGCCAGTAGATAAAATTCTAGATTTTGTTGGAATTGACGAGATACAAATGTGTTCAGACCATGAACGAGGTCACATATTCACTGATAGATTATTAAATTTAAGAGGAGAAAAATTAACCATGTTCATGGGTTCAAATACAATTAAAAATATATTTTCAAAATTAAAAGAAGATGTTGAGTTTATAAATAAGGAGAGACTATCAAAACTATCTTTTAGTGGTTATAAAAAAATTTCTAGAATAGAGAGAAAGAGTGCAATAATTGCTTTCTCCGCAGAAGAAGTTTATGCAATTGCAGAATTATTAAGAAGACAAAAAGGTGGAGCGGCTATAGTGATGGGCTCACTAAGTCCCAAAACACGAAACTCTCAAGTTTCCTTGTATCAATCAGGTGATGTTGATTATCTTGTTGCAACGGACGCTATAGGAATGGGAATAAACATGGACCTTGATCATGTATACTTCTCAAATTTAAAAAAATTTGACGGAAAAAAATTAAGAAGGCTAAATTTAGCCGAACTAGGTCAGATTTCTGGTCGAGCTGGACGACATCTTAATGATGGATACTTTGGTACTACTGGCGATTGTAAAGACATAAATGCAGACGAGGTTGAGCTTCTTGAACAACATAAATTTGATGAGATAAAAACAATTTTTTGGAGAAATTCTGATCTTAATTTTAGTAGTTTAAATGATCTTTTAAGTTCTTTAGAAGTAAAACCAAATAAGGATTGGTTAAGAAAAATTCACGAATGTGAAGATGAAAAAGTTCTTAAATATATTATAAAAGATAAAGATTTTGATAAAAATCTAGATAAAGAAAACATAAAACTATTATGGGAATGTTGTCAAATACCTGATTTTGTAAAAAAAACATACGGTCATCATCTAGATGTGGTACAGAAAGTGTTTTCTTTTCTTAGAAATAAAAATTCCAAAATATCCAATAGTTACATGAAAAAACAATTATCAAGTCTAGATAAATTGGACGGTAATGTAGATTCATTATCAAATAGAATAGCCAATGTTAGAACCTGGTCGTATGTATCAAATAAATCTAGTTGGGTTGAAAATCAAGATTATTGGATAGAAAGAACAAAATATTTGGAAGACCAATTATCTGATAGACTTCATGAGGAATTAACAAAAAGTTTTATTGATAAAAGAGCTAGCGTTCTAGCTAGAGGACTAAAACAAGATATCATACTAGAAACTAAAATTAAGGATGGTGAAGACGTAATGATAAATGAACAATTTATTGGTAAGTTAAAAGGTTTAAAGTTGGAACTAGATTTAAAAATTGGAGCACTAGATACAGACATTAAATCTCTAAAAAAAGCCGCAAGGCAAAATGTTACTCCAGAAATTTTAGGCAGAATTAAAATGATAACGTCAGGTGCCTCATTAGAACTATTAGAAGATTTTAAAATTTATTGGGAAAAAAATCCAATTGCAAGAATTAAGCCTGGTAAGGATTATTTAAATCCAGAAATAGATTTAATCATAGACGATATGGTAGATTTTTCAGATCAAAAAAAATTATTTGTATATTTGAATAAATGGCTAACGACAAAAATTATTAATGATTTAGATTCATTATTTAAGCTTAAATCAATAAATACAACTGACCCAAATATTAGAGCACTTGCTTATCAGCTTTATGAAAATAACGGGGTTATAAAAAGAGATAAAATCTTAAAAGTTGTAAAAGACTTAAAGCAAGAAGAAAGGAAAATTTTAAGAGATATAGGTGTGAAATTTGGAAGATATCATATTTTTCTTTACAAACTCTTCAAGCCTGCTGCTGTCTCATTGAGGATACTTTTATGGAAAAATTTTTATCAAAAGTTCAGTAATTTAAAACCTCCTAAATTTGGACTTAATTTTTTAGAGGATAAAAAATATAATAACCAAAATTTTATGCTTTTATGTGGTTTTGAAAAATTTGATAGGTTTTTTGTGAGAATTGACATTTTAGAAAGACTCTTTATTCATATAATAAAATCTAATACTGAAAAAATTAAAGAGGTAAAAATCGTGCCAGAGATGCTAAATTTATTAGGATGCAGCAAAGAAAACTTTATTAAACTTGTGAAATGTATGGACTATCAATCTTTTATTAAAGAAAATGAGGTATTTATTAAGTATGTTCCAAAGAAAACCCCAAAAAAAAATAAAAGAAAAAACATTATAGACAATCCTTTTAGTGTTTTAAATCAGTTAAATATTAAATAATGTTCAATTTTTTCAAAAAAGAGTCTGATGTTTCTTTAGAAAAAAATGAAGAGTCATTTATTGAGATTGCTTGCTTATTAGTCCATGCATCTAAAATTGACGAACAATATACAGATCAAGAAAAAAAAATAATTGAAAAAACTCTTTTAAAGTTTGGTGCTAAAGTAAGTGATATTTCCAATATCATCTCTAAAGCTGAAGATATCGAGAAAAATTCTAACCAAATATTAGACTTTACTCGAAAAATAAAAGATGTAGATAAGGAAAAAAAACTCATAATTATAAAATCACTTTGGGAAATTATATACTCAGATACTAAGTCAGATATGTATGAGGCAAATTTAATGAGAAGACTTACAGGTCTTCTTTACTTAGACCCAAAGGAAGTTGGTGATATAAAAGAAGAGGTCAAATTAAAATAATCAAATGACATATATTGTAAATGATAAATGTATTAAATGTAAATTGATGGATTGCGTTGAAGTTTGTCCTGTAGATTGCTTTTACGAGGGAAAAAATATGCTTGTAATTAAACCTGATGAGTGTATAGATTGTGGCGTTTGCGAGCCTGAGTGTCCGATTGATGCTATAGAGCCAGATACTAACGAGGGAACTGATAAATGGGTAAAAATAAACAAAGAATACTCAGAAATTTGGCCGAATATCAAAGAAAAAAAAGAAAGTCCTTATGGAGATAAATTAAAAGATGAAAAAGATAAATTTGAAAAATATTTTAAAGAAAACATTTAAAAAAAAAAAGAAAGTATCAAAAAAAGTATCAAATAAACCTAAAGTTAAAAATAAAATCCTAATAAAAAAAAAAATAAAAAATAAAATTAAAACTGAAAAAAAAGAACTAAAAATAGAAAAAAAAGATAAAATAAAGAATGTTGAAAATACCTCCAGTAATTTAAGAATAACAAAAACTGCAGCAGAGCAAAAACCAGAGATAAAAAAAATTAAGAAACAAACAACAGAAAAGAGAGAATATAAAATTAAAGATTTTGTTGTTTATCCAAAACATGGCGTGGGTCAGATTTTAGAATTTAAGAAAATAAATATTGGTGGGATAGATGTAGAAACATACATCTTGAAATTTGAGAAAGATAAAGCTAATGGGATGATCCCGGTAAACAAACAGTCCCATTTACGTCCATTAGCTTCTATTAATCAAGTTAATAAATGTATTAGTATTTTAAAAGGTAAGCCAAAAATAAAAAGATCTATGTGGAGCAGAAGAGCACAAGAATATGAAGCAAAAATATCCTCAGGAAAAATTTATGAATTGGCAGAGGTTGTTAGAGATTTAAATAAGGGTGATGACTTGATGATAGATCAATCATATAGTGAAAGACAATTATTTGAAAAAGCTTACGAGAGAATTCTAACTGAATTTCAAATTGTTCTTGGTATAGGTATGGAAAATACTCAAAAAAAATTAGACAAAGCTTTAAAAAGAAATATTGACTCTCAAGCTACTAAAGTAGCTGAGAATATTACACCTTCTCAAGAAGAGGCTTCTCAAGAAGATAATATACCAGCTAATCCAGAGTAAAAAAAAACGCTTCCCACGCAATCGCCATGAGAAGCGTATTTTACTAAGAAAAAGAATACTAAACTATCTTCTTCTTCTTTTTTTAGCTTTTTTAGCTTTCTTTTTCTTTTTAGCTTTTTTTCTTCTTT
>MDSY01111742.1_pt1 | contig 14662 bp, 14 predicted proteins | sample 811131 | NCBI WGS metagenome assembly MDSY01 (sample SAMN05326643, study PRJNA326480) | marine metagenome | isolation source: seawater | place: Atlantic Ocean: South West | collected 2010 | reverse complement strand
TCTTTCAACTGATGTTACTATGAAGCTGCGTATCAATAAGGAATATAAAAACTATGTAGCCTCGGGCCAGAATGACGGAAAGCCGATGTACTCATGGAGTATGGATGATATTGCAACGGTTACAGCATCTCAGGATCAATTGAAAGAGGCCTTGGATATTATTAATGTGGTACCAAATCCTTACTACGCATTTTCGGAGTACGAAAGAAGCCGACTTGATACCAGAATTAAATTCACAAATCTCCCTGAACAATGCACCATTAAAATTTATACTGTGAATGGAAAGCTTGTTCGGACATTTAAGAAAGATAGTCCAATTACTTCTTTGGACTGGAACCTGACAAATCAAGTCAATATTCCCGTTGCTTCAGGGATTTATCTGGTACACATAACAGTGCCGGGAGTTGGTGAAAGGGTATTGAAAGCTTTTATTTCGATGAGAACACCTGACCTTCAGGGGATTTAACACTTTCTTGTTCTTAAGTTCAACAGAAGTATTCGAGATTCCTTCTAATATGTTTTAACTTTGAATAAAACAAGCACAATGAAATCCATCATCTATTTATTTGTTTTCAGTATTTCAGGAGCAATTTTTGCTCAAGATTTTACGCTACCGGAGCTTCAATTTTCTTATGATGCTTATGAGCAAGGAATCGATGCTAAAACAATGGAAATCCATCACAGCAAACATCACAGAGGCTATGTAAGGAAACTTAACAAAGCTGTCTCGGAATCAAAACTTGAAGGTAAATCCTTAGAGGATTTGTTGATGTATGCGAGTTATCGCACATTGGGAGTTCGAAACAATTCTGGGGGACATTACAACCACACCTTGTTTTGGGAAATATTAACGCCGACAACTGAAAAGTCAGCTCCCGGGATCCCAAGTAAATCTATAGAAAATGCAATTAAAAAGCATTTTGGTTCAATGGATGCTTTGCGAAAGCAATTATCTGTTGCAGCAGCGAAAAGGTTTGGTTCGGGATGGGCTTGGTTGGTCGTTACACCAAATAAAGACCTTGTTGTCAGTAGTTCTCCAAATCAAGACAATCCAATCATGGATGTTTCGGATGTCCGAGGAATTCCAATTTTAGGAATTGATGTCTGGGAGCACGCCTATTATTTGCGTTATCAAAATAAAAGAGGTGATTATTTAAGTGCGATATGGTCTTTACTTGATTGGGGAGTCGTATCAGAAAAATATGATGCCGCTTTGAATTCTCCACTTTTAGCCAAAATTGAAAAGGAAAATTGGCCCGAGAAAAATGCTTTTCACAAGGTGTTGGCGCAGACTTTTCACGCTGCTGAAAAAGGGGATTTTAAGCCATTGCGGAATATGAGTGGTGCACTTTATGCTCAAGCAATCTTATTACAGGATTCCGATATACCAAAGCCTTTACTTAAACCAGAGGTTTCATTGGCATTGGTGCGCTTAGAAAAAAAATGCGGAGCATTGAATAAGCTCGTGGGTAAGAATGCAAGAGAAAAGGCATTAATGAAAATGATTGTTGCAGTTCATGATATATTTCATGAGGTACAAGGTCTTTGTCATGATTGATTAAAATAATAGAGAGATGCAATTTCAATTAACAAAAGAATTTATAGAACAACTCAAAGAGAGAGTTGCGGCAAAGGATAGCCCTTGGATTCTTAGCAATGTATTGGAATTACACCATGCAGATATAGCAGACATCTTAGACGAACTTTCTCACGAGGAGGCAAAATACGTGTTTCACCTTAGTAGTGAAGAGCTTCAAGGAGATATCCTTATGGACTTGCAGGAGGGGAATAGAGATCGACTAATTGAATCTCTGAGTGTGAAGGAACTGGCAGACCAAATGGAGCATTTAGAATCGGATGATGCTGCAGATATTTTAGGAGAGCTTCCTGATGAAAAAATACAAGAAGTAATATCTCAAATGCAAGACGACGCAGCAGCAGAGGATATTATCGACTTATTGAATTACGATGATGATATTGCTGGTGGTCTAATGCAAAAGGAGTTTCTAAAGGTTGAACTAGACTGGCCGGTAAATCGAGCACTTAGACAACTTCGGAAGCAAGCTGAAGATGTAGAAAGGGTATATAACATATTCGTAACCGATGAAGAGGAGCATCTTTTAGGTGTTTTATCCCTAAAAAGATTGCTTATTGCAAATTCGACAACCAAAATAGCCGAGTTATATAATTCGAAAAACATTATTTCTGTAAAAACTTCGGAGACTCCTGAGCAGGTTGCAGCGATGATGGAGAAGTATGACCTTGTTACTGTTCCTGTTGTAGATTATCAAAACAAACTTGTAGGAAGAATTACATTAGATGATGTCATGGATTTTTTAAAGGAGGAGGCTGATAAGGATTTTCAATTGGCTACTGGTATTTCAGAACCGATGCAGGCTGATGCAAGTATTTGGGAAATTGCTAAAGCGAGACTACCCTGGTTGATTATTGGTTTAGCAGGGGGGATACTCGGCGCAAAAGTGATTTCAGGTTTTGAGTTGAGCATCGCTTCCATTCCTGAGCTGGCCTTTTTTATTCCCCTAATTACCGCTATGGGCGGTAATGTTGGTGTACAATCCTCAGCGATTGTTGTTCAATCATTGGCTCGGGGAGAAAAGCAGATTGGCGGAATTTTGAGTAAAATTTGGAAAGAGACTCTGGTTGGCGTTCTAAACGGTATTTTGTTGTCGCTACTGATTTTTGGCATCGCTACAGTATTCGGTGGAATTGAATTAGGGCTCGTGGTTAGTATTTCATTATTTACTGTGATTATTGTTGCCGCAATTTTCGGAACATTTATTCCTTTGATTTTAAATAAATATAAGGTTGACCCTGCGCTTGCTACAGGGCCATTTATAACTACAATGAACGATGTTGTGGGATTATTCATTTATTTCTCTATTGGCCTTTTGATATTTAGTTTAATGGCCTAATTCCTTGTGAATACTTACTTGTATTTTTTCTATCTTTGCCATCTTATTTCTATGGAGAGGTGGCAGAGTGGCTGAACGCGCACGCTTGGAAAGCGTGTTTACGGAAACGTAACGGGGGTTCGAATCCCCCTCTCTCCGCATCAAAAAATAGCCCTAACTGGGCTTTTTTTATTTCTTCTAACTAATCCCTTTCTAGGGGATTTAAGAAAAAGTCCTTGTGAAAAGACAATTTATTTTTTGATTTACTGTGAACATTTTGTGAAATCGTTGCTTAAAAGTAAAAAAACCTTATTTTTGGCTTAATTAAACAAGAAAATTTAATTTTTTATTATGAAAAATATGATCAAATCATTAGCCTTTGTTTTTACGTTAGTCTTAGGCTTCTCTTTACAAGTTCAAGCGCAAGATGACGCTACGATGAATGCTACCGAAGACGCGAGTGCAAATGCTAGTGTTGTCGAAGCAGCCACTGAAACGGCTCCTGCACCTGCTGCAGAAGAGGAAGAGGTAGAGCTTAGTTTCGTTCAAACGTTGAAGCAAAAGTATATTGAAGGAGATGTCCTTTGGATGACACCGGTATTAATTTGTTTGATTATTGGAATGGCATTGTCTATTGAAAGAGTGGTTTATCTTAATTTGGCAACAATCAATACAGAAAAGTTCAAGGATGACATTGAAGCTGCATTGCAGTCGGGAGGCGTTGATGCTGCTAAAGATTTAGCAAGAAATACAAGAGGTCCTATCGCTTCTATTTACTTTCAAGGTCTAGACCGTGCAGACGAAGGGATAGACATCGTTGAAAAATCTGTTATTTCATACGGAGGAGTTCAAAATGGTCTTTTAGAGAAAGGAATGACCTGGTTGCAGCTGTTTATCGCACTTGCACCAATGCTTGGTTTCCTTGGGACGGTAATCGGTATGATTCAGGCCTTTGATAAAATTGTTAAGGATGGTCAAGTATCACCGACAACGGTTGCAGATGGTATTAAAGTATCTCTTTTAACGACAGTATTCGGTTTGATTGCTGCGATTTTCTTGCAGATATTTTACAACTACATTACCTCAAAAATTGACAGTATCGTAAACGAAATGGAAGAAGCTTCTATCTCTTTAATCGATATGATGTTGAAGAACAAGGTCTCTAAGTAATTCATATAAACTTTATTCTATGAAAGAAGATAAAATGAACTTGATACTTACCGTAACTAGATATGCTTTGGTGCTTATTGGAGTTGGGTTGAGTATCTTGCTTTTCTCTGGCCCCACAGTGGCAGATGGAAAGGCAGCAATGACAGAGTTTAGAGAAAGTGGTTCTATGACTGCTATTTACTATACCTTATTTATTATTGGAACAGCGGTGGTTGCCGTGTTAGGTTTCTTCGTATATCAAATTGCAATGCAGCCCAAGAAGACCTTGATGTCTATTGTTGGAATTGTTGTGGCTTTTGTACTTTACTTTTTGATGTATTTTTCTGGTTCTTCTGATACAATGAAATCTTTGGCTTTACGTCATGAAGCTAGTGATTCTGTTATTGCAGCAACATCTGCCGGAGTATACACAATTGGAATTTGTATTGCAGTAGGTCTGTTAGTGGTAGTATTTGGTCCTTTTATGGGCAAGCTAAGATCATCTAGAAAATAAAGCTATGGCGAATAGAGATATACCTGAAATTAATGCGGGGTCTATGGCAGACATAGCCTTCCTTTTGTTGTTGTTCTTTCTTGTGACAACGACGATGGATAAAGATCAGGCATATGTCCGAAGTATTCCCAAAAAAATAGAAATTCCACCAGAGGATTTACCTGATGTCCAGAAAAGAAATATTCTTGCAATTAAGGCGAACAGCCAGAATCAATTAATGGTTCGTAATGTTGTATTTTCAGATCCTGATATGATTTCTGATTTTATTCTTCGTTTTTACCAAACGAGTGAAATCAAAAACAAGCCAGAAGAGAATTTTCCTCTATACTCAACGGCAACCTTAGGTTTATGTGACCTCAGGATGGCCGAAATGGAGGCGAAAATTGAGGAAGCTGACAAGGTTGGCGCTACAGATATGGCGAAGTTCTTTAGTTCCGCCCTAAACGAGTGGGATAAGAAAAAGAAGGCAATTAAGCTTTATGGTAAGTCAGAGCTCAGAGAAATAGATAAGCAGGCACACATACGAATTGAGGTTCAGGAGGCAACGGCATATTCCATCTTTACGCAGATTCATAATGAAATTGAAGAAGCCGTAATTGAGTTGAGAAACAATAAATGTAAAGAGCTTTTTGGCGAGCCATATACCTTAGTTAAACAGAGGTATAATCAAGATTCAGATGCAAAAGATAAAGATATCCTTGATTTGATTGAGATATTGTACCCAGCAAGAATTATAGAAGTTACGCCTAAAAATTAAACGCGATGTCTAAATTTAGAAAAGAACAAGAACGATCGGCACCTGCAATGAATACTGCTTCATTACCAGACATTGTCTTCATGCTCTTATTTTTCTTTATGGTAGCCACAACAAGTAAAGAGACAGACCCGACGGTAAAGTACACTGCACCCGAGGGTTCTAGAACAGAAGATTTGACACCATATAAGCAACGCTCTGAAATTGATTTTCTTTATTTGGGAGCACCCAGAAATCCAAATAGGGCGTCTGCATTTAAATTTGGCTATGCTTTGTCTTTAGATAATGTTGTTCAGGCGACACCTGATGGTCTTTATTCTACGAATGCTGTTGCTCGATGGAAGCGAGATAAATTTGATCAAAAGCCAGCTAGAATGATTGCGCCAATTGAGGCCGTCATCACCTGCGTTAAGGCAGACCAAAGTGCACCAAGTGGGTTGGTTTTTGATATTCGAAAGCAGCTGCAAGATATCGATGCATTGACGATTGCCTATTCTGTGAAAGACAAAGGCGTAAATAAGTCGTCTCAATAGCTTTTAGTTCCAGAATGGTACTAGAAGAATCTGATGTTATTACTGAAGATCTCATTACATTTCTTGAAGGAACTGAGCTTGGAACGAATGGTACGAAATATACGCACCTCGATCTGCGAAAGCGCATTTTTGAGGCGGATCATCCAACATCTTTCTCTTTAAAAAGAAATCAACGTATCATTGCCAATGTTACGTTTTGTGTCAGAGATTTCGCTTTCTATGTGAGGTATTTCGCTTTTCATTCACGTTTTCAAAGTGACTCTAGAAGCCAACGAAAAAGAAATGTTCGTTCCGGCTTAGAGCAAAGTATAGAAGGTGTTTTTAAGAAACTAGAAGATCAAAAGGAATTGCCATTCTATGCTTATATTGACGCGGATAACTCGCGTAGTCAGCATATGAGTAGTCGATTTGGCTTTAGTCCTTATACCGGAATAGTATCTCGAACTTTTAGTCGATTGTATATACCAAAAACGAACGGAATCTCTTTCAGCTCAGACTGGGATGAGATTGCAGAGCGTGTAAAAAAAGAGTACGGTCATTATGATGGATATTTTAATAACCATGTTCAAAAGCCACCATTTGTCCTACTTAAAGATATGCATGGAACCATTGAGGCTTATGCTAAATTCACTTTAGTGAAGTGGAAGTTTCATAGGCTGCCTGGTCCATTTGGCGGCTTATTGGTTAGTATATTACCATATATTCCTTTTTTAAGAAGGCTGATTAAGCCTAAAGCTCATTTTTTTCTATGTCCCGACATCGTATCTCATGGTATAGACTCGAAGCAGCTTGAGCGACTTTTTTCTGCTGCTTTGGCACTGTACAAAGTAAATTCCATCATCTGGTTTGTAGATCCTAATGATACGGTTTATGATAAAGTAAAGGATAATTTAAGGTGGGGGCTATTAGACAGAATTATTGGTACGAAGAAGGTTAATGTTATGGTGCGAAATGCAAAAAGGCCCTATTCATCAAAAACCCCCTTTTTTGTAAACTCCTTTGATTTAATCTAAAATTTGTGGCTCCTTTATTGATTTATATCCACCCATAAATGACTGAAGGTATTCTGTAATACGCTTCTCTCTATTTTGAGTTTCAACTACTACTTTTTTACATTTTGGTAAGCTTTCTGAAAGTCTATTTACAAACCCTTTGTGCCCTTGTTTTAGAATAGTGTTTAAATCTAGGAGCATAAAGAGCTTTAATTCTCCTATATTGAATCCGTTTTGAAAATACATTTCACAGATTCTTTTTGGTGTCCCGACAATGAGCTCGGTTCCAAAAAAAAGGTCATTTCTTTGTCTGACTCTTTGTCCCTTTTCAACGATAAGATCCAGGGTCAAATCCAATGTTCTAAAAGGTTTTTCCAAAAACTCAGCAAATGACCTAGCCGTTTGGTCGTTACTGCATATGACAATTCCCCTGGGGGAGCCTTCTTGAGGTTCAGGTATGCAGTCCGTAACAATATGCTCGAATAGGGAGAAGTTTGCTTCAATATTCGCTTCAATGACCAAAGCGTTTCCTGAGCGTAATAGTTTTCGCGTGGCTGCATTAAAATCTTCCATACCTATTTAAGTTTGTCGTTTTCTTTGTGTCTAGAGTGGTCCCTTTTCGTTTTCTTTTTCATGTTTTCCTCAAAAGCCTGTTCTAAATCTACACCTGTTTGATTGGCAAGACAAATTAGCACAAAGAGCACATCCGTTAGCTCATTGGAGAGGCTGCTTTCTTCATCACTTTTTTTACTGCTCTGTTCACCATAACTGCGCGCCATAATGCGTGCTACTTCACCAACTTCTTCCATCAAAATTGCGGTATTGGTAAGCTCATCAAAATATCTTACACCATATTTTTTAATCCACTGGTCTACTTTTTCTTGTGCTTCTTTGAGGGTCATGGTCGTACAGTTGTTTTCTTGCGAAGTTAGAAAAATGAACGCAAATCATTCAAGATGTGGGATTCCGTTTTTTTTTATGACATTTGTTGAAATTGCAATTCGTTCATGAAAAAACTACAGAACTATATTAATGGGAAATTTCAGCCACCTGTATCGGATGAATATATTGAGAACATTGATCCCTCTCGTGGCGTCCCCTTTTCTTTAATTCCAGATTCTGGCATTGAGGACGTAGCTCAGGCCACAGAGGCTGCTAAGGCTGCTTTCCCAGTTTGGTCTGGGATGTCCTTGAATGAAAGAAGTGAATTATTAATGAAGCTTTCTAAAGGAATCGAAGATCGGATGGATGAATTTGTTGCGGCGGAATCTTTGGATAATGGAAAACCTGTAAGCCTTGCACGTCAAGTTGATATACCTCGCGCCGTTTCAAACCTGAGCTTTTTTGCTACTGCGGTTTTACATTTTGCCTCTGAGTCTCATTACATGGAGGGCGTAGGAATAAACTATACTACCCGAAAACCAATTGGAGTGGTTGGTTGCATTTCCCCATGGAACCTTCCACTTTATTTATTTACATGGAAAATAGCACCTGCGTTAGCTTCTGGTAATTGTGTCGTTGCTAAGCCTTCAGAAATCACTCCTTATACAGCCTATTTATTGTCAGAAGTGGCGGTTGAAGTTGGTTTACCTGCAGGGGTATTAAATATCATTCACGGTCTTGGCTCAAAAGCAGGAGATGCCATAGTAAGGCATCCAGACATTAAAGCCGTTTCTTTTACCGGAGGAACAGCAACAGGTGCATATATTGCAAAGACAGCTGGACCTATGTTTAAAAAGCTTTCTTTAGAATTGGGAGGTAAAAACCCCAACGTTATTTTTGCCGATTGTGATTTTGAAGACATGTTGGCTACAACTGTGCGTTCCTCTTTCGCAAATCAAGGCCAAATATGCCTTTGTGGTTCTCGAATTTTTATCGAGCGTTCGATTTATGATCAATTCAAGAATGCTTTTGTTGAAAAAGTTTCACGGATGAAGGTGGGGAACCCCTCAGATATAGAAACTAGGCAGGGCGCTGTGGTTTCCAAAGACCATATGGAAAAAGTCCTTTCATATATTAAACTGGCACAAGAAGAAGGTGGTACAATACTCGCTGGTGGACATCAAGTCAAACTAGACGAACCTTATGATAATGGATTTTATATTGCGCCTACAATTATTGAAGGCCTTTCTTATGATTGTCGCACAAATCAGGAGGAGATTTTTGGCCCTGTCGTGACGCTTTGTCCTTTTGATTCAGAGCAAGAGGTATTAAAGATGGCTAATGCTACGCAATATGGTTTGGCTGCGACAGTATGGACCTCTAATCTTAAAAGAGCACATCGCGTAGCCAATCAAATTCATTCTGGAATTGTTTGGGTGAACTCTTGGCTTGTTCGGGATTTAAGAACTCCATTTGGTGGTGTTAAAGCTTCGGGTGTAGGCCGCGAGGGAGGCTGGGAAGCTTTAAAATTCTTTACTGAGCCTAAGAACATTTTTATCAAAGAGTAAATGAGATTATTTTTATTACTACTTATTTCAACCTCACTTTCTGCTCAAATCAAGCCTGTATTATGGAAGGTTCAAAAAGATAAAATTCAACAATGGAATTATTTCTTTGGCGATGAATTCAATGGGTCTGAGGTGAATGAATCAATTTGGTACCCAAATTATCCTTGGGGAGGCTTGCTTGCTGATGAGAAATCTTATGCGGATAAAAAAATGGTGTCTCAAGGCAATGGCTTATTAAAATTATCGGCTGATACAACAAGTGAATGGCGTGCTTTTCCAAAGTGGATGTTGGAAACAGGTGGAGCAGCAAATGGAGAGGTTCCAATTCGAAACGGAAATGAGGTTGAGCTACATTACCTATGCTCAGCGGTATGGAGTAAGCAACAATTCAAATACGGTTATTTTGAAGCCCGCTGTAAATCTCCCAGTGGGAAGGGATTATGGCCTGCATTCTGGCTTTATGGCGGTTTCCCAAATGAGGAAATTGATTTTATGGAGATGAAAGGTGAAAAGCCAAAGCATTTTCACGTCGATGTACATTGCCCCAATGATTGCAACCGTTTCAAAACAGGATGGTTTGGTCGAAAAAAGAAATGGGGTGCATGGATTAAAACGAATGAGCCGATAACAGACGAATTTGTGGTTTACTCAGGAATTTGGAAGCCAGGAGAAATTAAAATGTATCTCAATGGTCAAGAGGCAGCAACGTTTAAAGGCGATTTTGAAACAAGCATGAATTTAATCGCCAATTTGGCGATTGCCCAAGATGGCAAAGCATTTGGGCCGGGGATCAACAAGCATACGAAGCTCCCCAGTGACTTTTATGTGGATTACATGCGGGTTTGGCAACCCTTGGATGGTTTTTCTGCTTCGAAAAGACCAGAGGGCGAAAATGAGGCGAATGAACAGGTAATTGCAGCGCCTGTCGAGAGTAGTGAAATTGTCCAAAGTAATGCACGTGCGAAAAAGACCAAACGGTTTATGCGTGACAAAAAAAACGAGAAGCTTCACATGGGTTTCATCTCTTTGACGCAGGATGAATCAATGCAGCTTTTATTTGAAAAGAATGGAATCTTTGAAATCACCCCAACGGTAATACTAGCAGATCGGAACCTAAATAAACTTTCGAGCATTGAGCTTAATGAAAACCAAGTTTACTTTTCGGTAAGAGGTCTCAAGAAGGGAATCTACTTTGTTCAACTCAATGTGGGTAATTCTTCTGAGTGGGTTCAGCTCAAAATCTAAAATTTAAACTCATTTCCCGAAGCGCAATCCGCCAACAATTTTTATACTATGTGAGTTGAGGTTGTATTTCAAATCAGAAAAACGTATCGATTTGTTGTCAAATTCTACCACAATAAATGTGAAAAACTTTTTACTCGAGTAACCCCCTAAAAGCCTGATGTCGTAGCGAGGTGCTAGACCTAGAAAGCCTCTGTTCTCATCAGAAAAGTAGAATTTGGATTGTACCACGGCTCCGAGTCCAAGCCAACCGGAAAACTGCCAGTTTTTGACTCGGTTTACATAAGCGTAACCTGGAATGACTCCAAAATCAAATGCAGATAGTGTCGAAGACTGTGTTTGGTCATTATCTGGGTCTAGTATCGCAATTGGTATGATTGAAGAGCTATTGTTGTCAACTCCGAAAACATTCATGGTTGCTTTTATATACCAGGTATGAACGGGTTCTTTGTAATGCGATTGTATTCCTCTAAGGGCACTCATTTTAAAATCATGGTCATGGAAATACCAGCTGTTTAAGCTGAAATTAGTGGTGCCTATTCCAGGAACGTTCAGCTGATTAATCGGTGCAGAGTAGGTACTATCAATTGTACTATAGTTCTGTATTGCATATCCTTGAACAGTACTAAAGTCAAAATCAAAAAAGAATTTTTTTATCGTAAAGTTTAGACCTAAATTGAACTGATTGGATTCCCCCCATTTTTCAACTGATTTTACATAATTCAAGATAGGGAAGCCGATGCGCAGATGAAACCATTTATACGCAAAACCAATACCTAAAAGTGTTCTGAAATTGTTTTTGTACTTAAGTGTTACGGTTTCTCCACCAACGGGACAATCAATATTAAATGGTGCACTGCGATAGCCGGCGTCAAAGTAGAGGACCTTCTTGTTCTTAAAGTCTTCTATTGACACAGCGTCTTCTTGGGCACTTCCCAAAAAGGAAATCAGTAAGAGCGCGCTACTTATTTTTATTTTCCATCCCCAAAATGAAGGCATATACTTTTGCTGTTTCTTTTCTTTCGTTGCTTATCCCAGAGCCACCTCCATGACCTGCATCCATATTGCAGTCAAATAGAAAAGGATTATTGTCTGTTTTATACTCCCTCATTTTCGCGACATATTTTAAAGGCTCCCAGTACTGCACTTGAGAGTCATGGTATCCGGTCGTTATATACATCGCAGGGTATTCCATTTTCTTAATATTGTCGTAGGGAGAATATTTTAGTAAATAGTAATAATAAGCTTCGTCATTTGGATTTCCCCATTCCTCGTATTCAGAGGTCGTTAAAGGAATGGTTTCGTCTAGCATTGTGGTAAGAACATCTACAAAGGGAACTTGAGAAACAACCCCCTTCCATAGATAAGGGGCCATATTTGTTACTGCACCCATTAGCAACCCCCCTGCGCTTCCACCTTGCGCGTATATTCTTTCGGAATCGCAATAGCCCATGTGGCCGAGGTACTCAGCAGCATCAATAAAGTCGGTGAACGTGTTGATTTTTTTCATGAACTTTCCGTTTTCGTACCAGTGCTCACCCATGTATTTACCACCACGAATGTGTGCCACAGCAAAGACGAAGCCTCGGTCTAGTAGACTCAAACGAGAAACACTAAAAACATCAGGAATTGTTATTCCATAGGATCCGTATCCATATAATAAAAGTGGTGCTGTTTTGAGGTCTGTTCCTTTTTTATAAACAAGTGAGATAGGTACTTCTGTGCCATCGTTGGCTCTTGCCCAAATTCTTTCAGAGGTATAATTTTTCGTGTCAAATCCTGGGTCCATGATTTGCTTTTGGTGCCAAAGACTTTGCTTTCCTGTAAACATGTCATAGGCATAAATACTCGATGGAGTAGTCATTGAATTATAGGTGAAATAGAGGGTGGTAGACTTATAGTCATCGTTCATCGCTAAGCCCAAGTAATACGTTTCTTCATCAAACTCTATGTATTTTGTTTCTTTCGATTCAAAGGGATAAATTTTTATTCTGTTGAGGCCTTTTGTGCGTTCTTGTATGACTAGGAATTCCTGAAAGGAGGATATTCCATTAATATAAGTTTCTTCACTTGTTTTTTGAAATTCTTGACACTGACTTAAGCTTTTAGGAATCGTTCGAGCAAAAAGTATTTTGAAATTTGGTGCATTGTCATTACTTGTGATATAAAAACCATTGCCATGGTGGGTGACAGAGTACAAATGCCCTTGCTTCCGCTTCAGAAAAATTTGAGGTGCCGATTTCGGGTTATTGGCATCAATCCATAGTGTTTCTGAGGTTAAGGAGCTGTAGCAGTTGATGAAGATATAATCTCCTGTTTTAGATTTAGAAAAATAGACGCTGTATTTTTCGTCATCTTCCTGGTAAACTAGCACATCTTCTGTATTGGCTGTTCCAATTTTATGACGATATACTTGATATTCCCTTAAGGTTTGAGGATCCTTTTTGATATAATAGATGGTTTTATTATCGTTTGACCAGAGGATATCTCCGTTGCAGTTTTCAATACGATCGTCTAAATAGTCTCCAGTTTTGTTTTTTCGTATCGAGATGGTGTTTTTTCTTCTTCCTTTAAAGTCTTCTGCAACAGCCAGATATTTATTGTTGGGTGATACCTCCCAATCCGCCAGGTCATAAAAAGATTGACCCTTTGCACGCTCATTTTCGTCAAAGAAAAGCGTCGCTTTTTCATCTTTTATTTGGTAGATTTTCTCATATTCCATCCCTTCTTCGTTTCTTGATTGGTATAGCTTGCCGTTGTACCAAAAAGGAGATTTTTGTTCGTTAGGGTCTATTCTGTCTTCTAATTCGTTGAGAAGTGTATCAACCAGTGGTTCAAGTACAGAAAAATGAGCTTCGCAGTATTTGTTTTCTTGGTCAATATAATCCAAAACGTTCTTTGAATCACGTTCATTCATCCAGTAATAAGGATCAACTCTGTTGTGGCCGAATTTTGAAAGTATTTTGTTTTTTACGGGTGCAGAAGGAAGGTTATTTTGTGCCATAATTGAAAAGCTAATGCAAAAAAGGAAGATTAAATGATTTTTCATGTTCTATAGGTTGATGTTTCAAAAGTACGCAATATCTTTTCTGATTGTTGTACCTTTGTTGATGTGAAGAAGCTCTATAAATTTTTGTTGAATAAATTGCCTAGGCCATTATTGATTCGCCTGAGCTATATCTTCAAGTTTTTTGCGCCAATTTTATATCGTGGTTCTACAGTTGAATGTCCGGTTTGTGGACGTTCTTTTTCTAAATTCTTGAGCTATGGGTCAGACGTTGCCCATCGTGAAAATGTCCTTTGTCCATATGACTTAACGCTTGAGCGCCATCGTTTGATGTGGCTTTACCTGAAAAGAGAGACTGACTTTTTCACTGCGCCTAAGTTGAAAGTTTTACACATTGCACCAGAACAGTGTTTTTTACCCCATTTCAAGCAGCAAAAAAATTTGGATTACATGACTGCTGATTTGGTTTCCCCGATTGCAGATATGCATTTTGATTTGCATGATATTCCGCTTGAAGACAATCAATATGATGTTGTTTTTTGCAACCATGTCATGGAACATGTAGACGATCCTATTCGTTGTATGTCAGAGCTCCAAAGAGTCATGAAACCAGGTGGATGGGCCATCATGCAGGTGCCTCAAGATGTGACCCGAAAGGAGACCTATGAGGACGCGAGAATTACTAGTCCTTCGGAAAGAGAAAAACATTTTTGGCAAAAAGACCATGTGCGTTTATTTGGACTAGATTATCCTCAATGGCTCGAAAAGGCAGGATTTACTGTAGACGAATTTGATATGAATAAGACCTGGGAGCCAACGGAGGTGGAAAAGTACCGTTTAATGAGTAAAGAAATTTTGTATATCGCTAGAAAATCATAAACCATGAAATTATTATTTACGCTTTGCTTACTGTTTTTGATTCCGCTAATTTCATTCGGTCAAAAAGGAGTATTTCTTAACCTAAACCCTGTTTTTCTTGGCGTACCTCTTGAGCTCGGAATCACCTATACGCATCCTTCAGACCAGTCATTTTCGATTGATTATTTGAACTATTACGTTTCAGATGTCATCATTACCCATGATGGTGGCCAAGAGTTTACAACAATGCC
>MDSY01073651.1_pt1 | contig 14663 bp, 10 predicted proteins | sample 811131 | NCBI WGS metagenome assembly MDSY01 (sample SAMN05326643, study PRJNA326480) | marine metagenome | isolation source: seawater | place: Atlantic Ocean: South West | collected 2010 | reverse complement strand
TCAAACTCGAAGACTCGCGGAGTGTGTATTCCCGCTGTGGTGCGGCGACGGCTTGGCAGGTTCTGTTAACGGTCATAGTAACGTCGACGGCGCGTCCGCTTCGTTCTCGTCCGCCGCAGCGCAACGCGCCGGGATTCTGCTTTCACGCGCGATGCACGTCACTTCACGTGAGTTTCCTAAAGTCACTGAAATGATGGCATCAATTTCAAACGAAACACTAACAGGTAACGACGAGGGTATGGCTTTTATGCGCCCCGGAGCGACGTACGTCGCCTCTGGGGTTTTACTCGCAGTGCGCCGCCCTCCTAGTGACCCTAGTGCGTTCGACCTAGGTCTAGGAACTGCAACACACGTAGATGTCGAATCGATTCGTTCCGCGGACATACACGCGTCGAGTGCGATGGAAGCGGCGGCGCTTCGGGCGTCTCTCCTCGCGGCGGACGACCAACTCGCAACGGAAGTCGCCAAAGCCTTCGTCACGTCAAATAATGTAAGCAACGCGACTCGTTACCCGCACGGCGACACAAATATAGCACACGTTCGCATGCATTGGTCTATGATGTGTGCCGGCTCTTTGTGCGCATCGAGGTGTGTCGCTGAACGAGTCACGTATGAGTGTGCTGCTGATGAGGTTGGCGAGTTACCTATGGGAAACCAGTCTCGTGGAAATACCCTTCGCGAGGCATGCGAATCAGCCGTGGTCGGCGGAGCGTATCGCTCAGCCTCTCTTCCCCTCCAAGTGCTTTCCCTCGCGTTCGAAAGGAACGTGGACCCGATAAGTGCGGGTGTAGTAGTGGGGTCAGTAGCGCAATGCCCCCTGTCAAAAAGAGCTTCCGAACTTATCGAGCTCGTGTGCGCGGAGGCGGCGAGGCGCGAGACGCGTTACTCTCTCGCGACAGTCGCGCTTCGCGAGGCGACAAAAAACTTCGCCAAAAAAGTGCAAGAGGGGTATCGTGGTTTTTGCAAACGCGCGCCTAAGGTGTGGCGTGACGCTCTTGACCCAGGAATGACGCGTCCGCCGTTCGTTGTCGCGCGAGCTGCGATAACAACCGCGGCGGAGTTTCTGACCGTGGTCGGGTTTCCAAAAGGTCCGCCGGGTAGCGGCACTGTTCGATCCGTCGATACCGCCGATACGTCGTTCCGACTCGACGCCCTGCGTTGCGCGGCTGATTCCCTCGCGAACATAGAGTTCGCCCGAGGTGCAGATTTCGACACCGTTACGACAAGTGCACAGATCTTCGGAGTATCCTTACCAGTGTTAAACTCCGGTAAATCAACAGGGCGGTACGCGATGGCGTTGACCAGGATGGCTGCTGCGCTCAGCGACAATAATAATGATAACGTCGGACCTGGGTTCCGTAAATCCCTAGCCCTGGAGTTGATTCCGACTGAACGTTTTGAGGATGTAGGTAACACGGGCACCAATATCACTCACCAGTACGACCCTGTGTCCGACACCCGAGCCCATTTGCTCCTACGCCTGTTCCCGTACGCCGCGCCCGGGCTGGGTAATGTGTCGGATAATTTAAATTATTTCAAGCCGGTTATTACAACGGCGTTCCGGTATCTTGGTCACCCGTCGACACCAATTTCACGGACGGCGCACATAACATATGCGGCTTCGTTCAGAGCGGCGCCTGATGAAACAGTATCTGTATATTTCCTTCCGTACCTAAGAGCATTCCTGGACGGGTTCCCAAAAGACGATAGGTTGGTGGCGGCGTTCATAGCGTCGGTCGGTGTGGTCGCCGAAAGAGGGGGAAACTCCGAACGCGGTCGAGCCGCTATCGCAACTGCGATTGACTTAATAGTCACCAAGATTGCGGAACTGGAGAATGACGCGGTATTCAGTGGTGGGTTGGATGACAGAAATAGTAAAACAACACAGTCAACAACTCAAACGTTACGAAAAGTCGTGTTTGGGTTGTTACCGTTGGTGGACCACAGGTTGGTGCTCGATACTATGCGCGGCTCGGAAAAGGCCGTGCTCTCTTCGAAAACCAAAGAATCGAGAGTTGCGGCGTACGCCGATTTGGTGGAGAGCGTTTTGGCGATTACGAATGTTGCCAGGAAACAACATGCCACGCACTGGGCGCTGGGGATGCGGGCGCGGATTTGAGGGGGGTGAGGGTAGGCTGGAGTACTAGTAGTTTTAGAGAGTAGAGTGAGTAGATATTATTCGTTCACTCGGTATTTGTTATTTCTAATGTGTCCTTCATTGCTGCGCACATCCTTCGAGGCCTAAACCATATCCGGCTTCGAGGTGCGTGGGCGCACCTGGGCCTTGGATGACGATATGCACGCCGAGGGCATGCATCTTCGCCTGTATCACACAAAAGCGTGATATGCCATTATCTACCACTCGCTTGTTGAAGTTTTTTTCTGCAGGCTGCGCAACAAAGTGAGTCGCCGTAAGATACGAGATCAACCCTACCCATTGATTGGCATGCAGCTCACCACTCTTCTCCGCAGATCTCGCACTCAATGTAGTTGGTGCAATCTCGTATAAAGAGGGATGCAGTTGAGTTCCTTCCTGACTTTATGCAGGCATGGCAAGACATTTTGCTGAACCGAGCGCACGTGTGCATGTCAACCCCTTTGGTTGTGGTGCAGTGTTGACACCAGCCACATTCGCACTCGCTACAGGTTAAGAAACAGTCATTGTCCATCCAGCAATCCTCGCAATACGGTTCCAAGCATCCAGGTATATCCTTGCTCCCCAAGCACCGCTTAAGCTCGCCAGACGAAACGCACTTATCACACGCAGTGGTTTCCTCGCAGCAAACGCAAGTAGTCATGTTCACGACAGACTCGCATTCCTCGTGGCAAACGGAAGCAAATCGTGCAGAAGTTGAAACCATTTTCCTCGGCACATTCGTTCATATCAACTTTTTGGCGAGACTTTGGTTTGAGTGCTTCAGTAAGCACTCTCCGTGAAACGACCTAGGAGCGTCGCACATCTCCAGGTGCTTCACGTCGCCGCTGTATCGGAACATGCGCTCGAGGCGAGCGCTCTTGATCTTCTTGCCGAGCGCGCCATCGATCATGACGTCGCAGGTACCCCACGCCCCTTTGGACGCGGCGACTTTTCTCCACACCCGAGAAACGCACGCGAGGGCGAGGCGGTCTCTCGTGCTCGTGACGTGAGAGAACACTAAAGCAGCGACCCTCTCGTCGACGTCGAAGGTTGCGGTGGTAGTGTTCGTGGCGGCAAAAGCAGCCGCCACGGCATTGCAGAGCGGCGCCATAGCGAAGTCCATAGCGAAGTGACGCGGCGAGAAGTGGTGTTTTGAATATCGAGAATAAAAGTAAAGTGACATTAGATGGTTTTTCATGACAACCCCGGCAACTTGGGCAGCGGCGGCAGCGCTTTCTCGAGCTGCTTAAACACCTCAGGCACTTCTATCCCCCAGTCCTCCAGGGTCTTTGACGCACCTTTTTCATAAACTTGCTCGATGCCTTGCTTGACCCACTCCGACGCGAGTTTCGCTCTGTGTTCGTCCGTGGGCATGCGATACAAATAAGCGGCTCTGCGCAGCGCCGCGCCAGCGACGCCGTCCACCGTGGCGTCCCCGATCGGCAGCGCCACCGCCGCGTCCGCAACCCCGGTGGTCATCATATCACCGATGTGCTGGTATTTAAACGGTAGCACTGGGCGTTTGTTGACGGTGGACCAGACGTTCCATGCCGCGTAATCCGCTTGCTGGAACGCTACTTGAGCGGTAGCGGGTAAGGGTTGCGAAGGAGGAGGAGACGCCGTTGACGTTGAGGACGTTTCAGTCGAGCTAGAGGACTTCGCAATGGACTCTTCATACCCGGCATCCCCAGGCATTAAGGCGCGTTTGAATGTTTCAAAGCTCTCCTCAACACCGACGCACGCCACGTCCCCCACCGCGAAGACGTTTTTGTACCCGACGGCTCGCAGCGCCTTGTCTGTTTTTATTTTTTTACTCCTCTCGTCTCTCGTGAATGGCCACGACGCGGGGCACTCTATTTGTAACCCCACGGTCCAACACACGGCGTCGTAGGATGACAGGTGTTCCTCCAGGTCACTGGATTTCCAGGCTAATACTGCACGAGTGGACGGTTCGACTGACTGTTTGCTCGTGGAGCTCTCGTTCGAGTCATCAGACCTTACGGCGGTCGCCCTAGCCCCCGCAATCGTCATGACACCCAAATCGTTTAATCTTTTAATCGTCGACTCCCGCTGGCCGTTCGGCGCGTTGGGTAACACACCAAATATCGAGCCGGCGAATAGGTGCACATCGCCTTGGGTGTTTTTGGTATTGAGGCGTTCGGCAATCACCCCAGCTAACTCACACCCGGCGTACCCGCCACCAACCACTGCGACGCGGGGAACGTAGCTAGATTCAGAGGATTTATTTCCAGACTCGTTAACCTGTATCCTTTTGGTTTCCATATCCCGCAGCGCCCCCGCTAGTGTTTGCGCATCTTCAAACGAGTTCAAAGGAATCGCGTGTTCCTTTGCACCTGGTACACGCCCCCCGTCCCCAACCGCAGCCCCGATGCCTATGACCAAATAGTCGTACGGAACCTCCGAGCCGTCGTCGAGAATCACGACGCCGCCGGCGGATCCGGGGCTAGACGGGTCCGATCCATTCGTCGACCTACTCACGTCAACCGGGTTATCCGGCTTCACGTCCACCACCTGTGCGTTTCGGAACCGCACGTCCGTCGGCTTGAGCAGCTCGACGAATTCAGGACACACTTCCCAGTCCCGCATTGTTTCGTTGACGAGCTCGTATAGCATGGGCTTGAACACAAATCGAGTCGCTTTATCGATTAAAGTAACCTTCGGGTTCATCTGGTCCTTCCACCCGTCCAACGCGTCGAGCTTCAACGCGGTGTACAAGCCTCCGAACCCGCCGCCCAGCACCACGACGCGTGGCGGGCCCTGGTATTCAGGTTGAGCACCGGCTTGGGAGGCACTCGTACTGTCCTCCGCTCTATCGGAAGAACTCGTGGACGTCGTGGCTTCCGAGGATTCATCAGTAGCGCGGGGGACGTGCCGTGGGCGATACACGACGGGCGCGCGTGCGTTGCGTAGCATGCGTCTAGAGATACCATCGGCGTGTACTCCATACGCACGCGCCGGGGCGAAACTCGCCGAGGCCAATGCATGCGTCGCCATCGATGCGCTGGATAGAATGACGTCACCAGAAAATAGAGTCGACTTTTTCTTCGAGTCGACTTTCTCGCCGGTCAGAAAACCGCCCTGTGGCGAGTTTGTCGAACACACCTCTCCGCGCCTGTGGCGCTGGGTTTGGAGGTCAAACTCGTGAGTTCTGTGTTCCGTGCACCATGATTAGTATGCGAATGGATCCCTCCGGGAGTTTCGGGTCACACGCAGATGTCGGGATGAACGGGAACAGCGCGGTTGGCGTGTTCGAGCATCATTTATCAAACGACCAAACCAACTCCAGCAGTTACATAGGCCTGTTACTAGCCATAACCAGCTCCCTAGCCATCGGCGCGAGTTTCATCATCAAAAAGAAGGGCCTAAGGCGAGCCGCGCAACACGGCCGATCCGCGGGTTCCGGCGGGTTCGGCTATTTAAAGGAACCCCTGTGGTGGGCGGGCATGGGGTCATTAATCCTAGGCGAGGTGTTCAACTTCGCGGCGTACGCGTTTGCACCAGCCGTAATAGTCACCCCATTAGGAGCTTTATCCATAATAGTAGCCGCGGTTCTATCGCACTACATTTTGGATGAGAAGTTGAACCCGTTCGGGTGGCTCGGGTGTCTTTTGTGTATAGTGGGGAGTCTCGTGATTGTCACGCACGCGCCGGAGGAAAAGTTTGTGTCTGGAGTGTTGGAGTTGAAGGGATTAGCGTCGCAGCCCGGGTTTTTATCCTACGCCGCGTGTGCGTTAGGGGTGGCCACCTTCCTAGCCCTAAAGGTAGCCCCAGTTTACGGAGAGAAATACTTAGTGGTGCCTATTACTATTTGCTCGTTAATTGGCAGTTTATCCGTGATGAGCGTAAAAGCCTTAGGAATAGCCTTAAAGTTAACGTTCCAAGGCAACGACCAGTTATCCGATCCAAACACCTGGCTGTGCGTGTTAATAGTGTTAATATGTGTGCTAACCCAGATGAACTACCTAAACAAAGCGTTGGATATATTCAACGCCGCAGTGGTCACACCGGTATACTACGTGTTGTTCACTACGTGTACACTAACAGCGAGCAGCGTGATGTTCAAAGATTACGAGCGGCAAACGGCAATTGAGTTAGTAAACCAACTGTGCGGGTTCGTCGTGATTCTGGTTGGGGTGTTCATTCTGCACGTCACCAAGGATGTGGCCTACGGGGGTTTGGGGGCACCAGGGAGTGCGCGGAAAATAAGGGTTCCGAACCAGACCGAGATGAATGTCTTTGACGCAGTAGGGGCGAATTCGCCGGCCAGGCGAGGGCTGTACCGAGCGGCCAGCGGAGAGATGGCATAGATAAAGATTAGCAGACTATGTAAGGCATTAGAACGGTAGTAGTTACATTTCTATTTCGTATCCATCACGGTATCTACTGCTGGCGTGTCTTTGGCAGCCGCAGCAGCCTGTTCCTCCGTCCTGAGCACCGGCTCCGGTTCCCCCTTCTCGTCATCTTTCTCACTCCCCGCCGTATATAACACCTGTTTCGTATCCTGTAAAATATGCGCGAAGCAAAACGTGGTGAGCGGCATAGGGCGCTCGTCGCAATTTTCGAAAGAGCAACAAGTCAACTGTGCTCCGCCTGTCTTCTCCCTAGCCTGCGTCTCCGTAAGCGCGTCGTCTTTCCGCCCCCCGTGGCCGTGCCGTAACGCGAACCGGTAGTGGTGTTTGCGTAGGTCCTCCAACAATCGCCAGTACTGGTCTTCGTACAATTTGTTCAGATCTCTCATGCGGGCTAAACGCCTTCTGATCAAAGCCTCCTGGGGGATGTTTGACGTGTCCTTTGAGTCGTCGTCTTCTTTCTGTTTGTCGCCGCGTTCCATGCTGGTCCCTAAACCCTGACCCTCGCCTTCTCCCGGTAGTCCGTCGCCCAGCTCATCCCCGAAATCCGAGCCCACGTCGAAATTGTCATCGTCGGAATCAATGCCCAGCTCTAGTGCGGCGTTGCTGCCGTCGTCCAGACGCGCTTTACGCGCGGCGTCACCTAATGTCGCCGTTCCGCCGGATACATCGCCCATCTCCGACGCCGGGCGCTTCATGGGGAACGATGACCACGCGACCGTGCGCCCCGAAGTGTCTCATCAACCCTAGATCGAAATTCGAGTCAACCGCTTCACCGAAAAGTGACACGCCGAATTATTAAAATCAACCTTGACGACGCGATCGCGCACACTGCTTCCGCGCACCGCACCCCGCACGCGCGATGTCTCTCACCGAGAACCGGTGCGTGAACCGAGTTTTGACTGGTGTGGCGCTTGGCGGAATCGTTGGAGGTGCAGTCGGCGCGTGCTACGGCACGTACGAAGCCTTCAGCGCGGGCATCCCTGGGATGTTGAAAGTGCGACACGTCGGGCGCACCACCGTGGGGAGCGCGGCGTTGTTCGGGCTATTCCTGGGCGCGGGGTCGCTGCTGCAGTGCGGAAGGAGTTAGAGGGGAGGATGGGAGGTGGTGAGGAAACATGAGGCGTATGAGTTGTTAGTCTGGGAAGTATATCAGAGGAGTGGGTGAACGATCATCAGAAGGAATTCGAAAGATCTTTTTTTAAGGGATTGACGCGACCAACGCGCGCGCTACGCTTTCATAAAAACAACGCAGTGCTCTAATTATAAATACACCTTACCTTCACCCTAATAACCCTCTCTACGTGTTCCGTTCGATAAACTCTGCGTTAATCTCCCGGCATTTAGTCTCTTCGCACCCCACCGTAACCTCGACGCCCGCATCGAGCAACATTTTTATCCCCCCCCCACTGACTCGCGGATCGGGATCGACGAATCCAATCACCACGCGTTTCACTCCAGCGTCCACCAAAGCCTTTGAACAAGGAGGCGTCCGCCCGAAGTGATTACAGGGCTCCAGGGATACGTACGCGGTGGCTCCCTTTGCCAACCCACCCGCTGCTCTTAACGCGAAAACCTCGGCGTGAGGTTCGCCCGCCTTCGGATGGTAGCCTTCGCCGACTGTTTCGCCGTCGTCGTTTACAATGACGCATCCGACTAAAGGATTCGGGTAGGTATCCCCAGTAGCAGTGCTCGCGAGCTCCAACGCTCGGAGCATGTGCTTCGAGTCCGCCGCAGTGTACTCTGGTGGTTTTCAGTATAGAGTTGTCAGTAGTGATGCTGGGTACGACACGTGATGTCTCTACGCGATGTCAACAGTTGGCCAAAAAACCAAAACAAAAAACCAAAAACTCATCTCTCATCCGTGCGGTCGGAAATCTCTTGTGGAATGTGCGTAGCCCATCGCCCTCGAAAGGGCATCGCCCTGCGTCGAGTTATCGTCATACCGCGCGTGGAGGGAGAATGTGTTCGAGTGTCTAGGAGTGCCTATCAGTCGAGTGTGTGTAGAGAGTGTCTCGACCGAATACGGTCCGAGATAAGAATCGCACCTGAGGTAGCCTCCGAGGTTTTCGTATCGGGGGCGGCGCGCGTGGCGCAGCTGCGCGGGTGACGAGCGGCGGAGGGGTGAACTCTAGACCATTTAACTGTGCGACCATCTATCACCGCGCGCGCGTCGAGCGCACACAACGTGGAGGACATTGCGAGATATCGTGGGGCGTGCCCGCGAGTCTGACGTCGAGTGATGCGCCAAAGCCCGAAATAAGATGACGATTTTTCGAGCCGAAGATTGCTGTTTTCGGTTGCAACCTTTTGCCAGTGCGCGCCGCGCATCACAGACGTCTGTGATGCTCGAGGCGAAGACCCCCGCGTCGGCTTGGAAGCCCGGGCGCGGTGGTGAGGGTGTAGAACTGGTGGTGGACGACCCCAAAGAAACCGTCGAGGATGACGTAGGCGCGTCGATGGTGAAAGGCCGCTGTGAAGATCTCAAAACTCGCACGAATGAAACCGAAACTCCCGGGAGTGCTCCCGTTGATACTGATGAACCTAGAGAACCCCCGCGCTCCGTGGATACTGGTGATGACGGCGACGTGTGGTGGGGCGAGGACTTGGTCGCGACCGCGGATTCCGACGAAGAGGATTTCGTGGCAGGGGGCTTGGGGAAGTCATTGTTCCACAAAACGAAAACAGATGTGGGTGCCTACGACACAGCCAAATCTAAACAAGCCCCATTCAGCGCCGCGCGCACTAGCCGCGGCCGTCTAGCGGGCAACACCACCACGCGGTGTTTCGTGTGCGGAGGCGAGCATATCAGGAACGAAATGGTTTTGCTCTCCAAGTGCTGTCACCCCCTGTGTCAGGAGTGCGCCACGGGGTGGGCGCAAAAAAGGGGGCGACACTGCCCGACGTGCAAAGAGGAGTTCGACGGGTGGCACTACGGTAAATTTGACCATGACTCAAAGCGGTGGTACAAGTCGTTTCACAAGCTTGAAGTGATTCCTGATGACGATGACGATGACGAAAGAACAAAGCAAAAGCGCGACGAAAAAAATAAAACGCAAAACGCTCGGTCGAGACGCGCGTTGGCGTTTGACGCGGTGGGTGTGGTGGATGCTCTGTCGACGAGTGAAGCAAAAAAATACGACTTGTTCCATTCGTCGGAAAAGAAACGAAAGGGACGGTTTGAAACCGGGGAGGGTGAGATAGGTACGGTCGAACCGGTCAACCCTGATCCGTTGATACCACTCGCTCTGCACGAATCCGAGGAGGATGAGTTGCTGGAAAACATGCGTTCGGAAGGGGGTGCTTCGTTTCAAACCCCCGTGACGAAGAAAAGTAGAACGAGTTAATAAAATATCAACTCGAGATTAAACTTCAACACGCTTCTATCAACTCATAAATAAAATATCAACACATCAACCCATCACCCCAACCCTCACTCGTTCCCGCTGACTCTCAAGCACTCGTCGAAGTCGTCCAGTTCCTTGGACGTCGGGGGCGTTACTTTTGGCGGAGTGAACTTCAACTTTTTGCCTTTCTTCCCTTTCGCAGGCCCGAGAAAGTTCTCGTCTCCGGCACCCCCAACAAACTCGTTTTCCCACTCAATCTTACCCGCGCACATGATGGATTCGCACGGGGGTTCATCGATGCCGTCTTGCAGTAAAGCTACTCTTCTGTTCGGTACGTCGTACACCACCCTCCGCTTGTTCAAAACGTTCGCGCAAATCAAACCCACGCTGTGTTCCGATAAATCGAAACCTGCGTCCGTGGCGAGCAAGACGTTGAGCTGCTCGAAATAGCCACCACCTTGTTTTTTGCTTGAGTTCTTCTCGTTCTTCTTCTCACCACCACCCCTACTCTCCTCCACCAACTCAAGCCACTCCAAGGTGCTTCTGTGCGCGCGCGTCGCGCCTGAGCTTTCGCCTTCGCTCCCTCCAACGCCTCTGACTTTCGACGCGCCGTTTTCCTTGCCCTCGGGTAACAACTTTTGTAAACCCGGAAGCGTTTCAACCGCGCGCTTGTGAAAAATAGCATCCGCCCCGCCCGCGCCTGAGTCAATCATAAACACAACCGGGGTCGATTTAGACTGTTTACCCATAGAAGTAGAGTTATCCGTTTTATCATCGCCATCACCATCTCCCTGCTCCATCCCCGAAAACGTTGCGTGCACGTGCGGAACGTTGCTCACGAGCGAAAGCGGGTGCCACTTCCAATTGGAATCGGGAACGAACGTGCTCGGGTCGTATAACCGAACAGGCGCTCCTCCAGGTCCAACTTCCAACACTGCTGATTTGAACGCGTCGAAACCCACGATACCCGCCACAGGGTCCGCAGACCCGCTCACGATACCCCCGAGTGCCATCTCCATGAATACAGGGGAGGCTATTTCAACCGGCCCCAATGTTAAGCTCTCGGCTCTTCGAAACCTGCAAGGAACCTTTCCAGCAACCCCAGAAACAAAAACCTCGCCAAACTTTTTCAGTTCTAATTTCTCGGCGGCAATCTTGGTGATCACCAACCCGCTGGCGCCGGTATCCAAAATGAAAGGCCCGACGTCTATACCGTTTATCAAGGGTCGTACCAATACGTGTGATGACCTTGCTCTTTCAATAACAACCTCGGGGGGGGTGTTCGGGAGGAAGGAAACGCCGCCGGTGTTTTTTTGGTTTTGGTTTTTTGAGTTTTTGGTTTCGTCGTTCGTTTCACCAAACTGCGGCACTCGGTAGAAACTTTTCGACACGCCGCTGTTGCTCCGCGTGCCCATGACTTTGAACGTCTGCACGCCTCCACTGGAGCCAGTGAGGGTGGTGAACGTAGGGTACATTGCGCATGCTTTTCCCGCATAAATATTCTTACCAGACTGTTTGCGAAAATTACCATCAGACTGTTTACTCACACCATCACTCATACCCCCGGCTTCGTCCAAACTCATCCACTCCTCGAACGTCCACCGTTCTTCGTCGCCGCACACTTTCACCGTCGACGAGGACGGTAGGAAAGTTTCTGCATCTATTTGTACGCGCGAAGTGATCAACCCGTTACGTTTCAAGCGACACGCGATTGTTATATCACTGGATGTACTACCAGGAGTTATTAACTCGAGATCAAGCACTTCTTGTGCTTCCTGGCTGCACCAGAAATTCGTTCGCGTCCACCCTGATAAAAGCGCCGCCTCCCGGTCGTCCAGCGAAAGAACTTGCGTGTATCCGCTGAAATCAGTTTCCCACACGGGTGAAGTGTTTTCACTGGCGTAACTATGTCCCGAGACGTACGATAACTCCGTGCCGTGCGCCTCTTCCACGAAACTCCCGCCATCGCTGCGCATGGTCCACCGCACGCGCATGCCCAAGTTTTCGCCGCAGCCCCAGAGCATCATCGAATTATTTTTAGATGATGATGCATCAGATACGTCTCCATGATCTACTCCAAGCGCGTTCCGGACGTTCACCAGGACATCATCCAGGGTTAGCGGTGAGATATCTTGCTTGGAATCGCGCTTTTGATCACGGCCAGCGCCAGCCACCGCCCGTGTCCGCGCGTTCACTCCGCGACTCCGAAGGTTTGGCAAAAGCCGGCGGCTCCCCGGATCCCGACGCACACCAAGCGCCACACGCGGTCTGCTCAGTACCGGCGCGGGCACGCACGCCACACGAGACATGGCCGCAGACGCCGCGGGGCTCGTGACACGAGTCCAAGGGTGCGTACACGATATCAAGCGCGTCTCCGAGTGCGATGAAGAGAGGAAACGTGATCATCATCTTCAAAAAATAAATACAAAAGTTGGCACCCTAAAAATCCCGCGAAGCGCATTCTCTTCGTGTCACCATCCCCCCCCCCACACATCGTATGCTTCTCGTATCACCGTTGCCAACACGTTTTCGATTGCCTGCATGGCCTCTGCGTTCGCGTCCCCCACCTCCAGGGTCATCGTTTTTTCTCGAAACACCGAAGACGATGATGTTTCCTTGAATTGCATTTTGCGAAACAGCTTTTGACTCGCCTCGTTGTCAAATCCAATCTTCGCGACAAACTTGTCAACCCCGTGTTCCTTCACCGCGTACCCCATCACCATAAATAACGCTTCCGTCGCGATACCCTTTCTCCTCGCAGACGTCTCAGCGATCATGATTTCAACCTCCGCTATGTGTTCGTCGTCGTGGTCGTTCCAGTAAAGGTTCACATCACCCACCATCTTTCGTTCCAAATCGCACACGATGAATGTGCACTTCGTCTCATCGTCACTCCACGACTTGCACATTTGGAACTCCTCCTCCAAGCTCAGCGGCTCGGATGCCGTGGCTTCACGCAACCCCGGATCACACATCCAGCCGTGGTACACCTCAACGTGTTCCCTGCGGTACGGAACGAGCACGCATGACGGGCCGACCAAGGTTAGGTTTGCATTGTGCTTCATGCGACCGAAAAAGTGAAACGTGAAAAGTGCATCGGGACAAAGAAAAAAAGTGTTTGATTTCAAAACCATCACTACGTCCCCTCTTCCTTATTTTTCTCTGGAGCCTCTGGCTGTGTCTGTTCATCTGACGCGTCTGGCTGCGTCTGTTCACCTTCCATCCCCTCACTCACAGCCCCCGCTAAGTCCGCCAGCTTCTCCACCCTCGCCACGATGTGCTTGCCGTAGGTGAACTTCTTGACGTCGCGCAGGTATGAGCGCGCTTCTTTCAGTAGCCGTTCCCTTTGGTCGGTATTGCACACCTCCAACAGCTTCTGCACCACGTAGTTCGCGAACTGGTCCTTCATCATCTGAGGCAAGGGGCAGACCGGGGCGGGTGGGAGTATGTCGGATGGTATATGAGAAGATGCTGACCCAGAAACAGTTGCTTCCTCACCAGCAGTCTCGTCACCCGCGCCGCTCTCTCCTCGATTGGAATCCCCCAAAATCTCGCCAATCATTATTTCGCGTTCCTCCACGCCACAGTACACTAGACACTTCTCTACCACGTTCGAGGCGAACTTGTGCTGCGCTAGAGGGACGATTTGCACCGCCAACACACTCAACACGTGCTTCCGGCTCGCGTGATCCCCGTGCTGCAACACGTGCTGCACGACGTAGTTTCCGTACTGGTCCTTCGCCAGTTGTGCGGCGCTTGTTAAAATCTCCCTCGTGTTGAAACGCAAAGGCGTTAGGTCAGACGAGGAATCCTTCGAGGAATCCTTTGGCTCATCTACTGTCTCATCATCTTTCTCCTCGTCCCCCGCGAACGGGTCGCACCGCTCCAGACATCGCTGAATAACGCGACACCCGTACGGGTGCACGGAAAGCGACACGATGTTCCCCTTCAGCGAGTCCAACACGAACTTCAGCTCATCCACCGGCACGCATTCAATCGTCTTTTGCACCACGTGGTTGCCGTTTTGGTCGCGGACACACCGCAAAACGTTCTGGTCAAGTTCTTTGACTAACTGCATCGCTCGATTTTTTGTAACGGTTTCTAACGCCTTTTGCACCAATCGGCAGCCGTACATGTGTAGACTCAGCCGTAAAACGTGGCCGACTAATTGCTCACTGAGCGTTTCCCGTTGCGCATCATCCGCCTTTTCGTAAAACTTTTGCGCCACGTAGTTGCCGAACACGTCCACGGCTAAAGTTTTGAAGTTGGGAAGGATTTCTTGAAGTATTGCGACTATTTCTGTATCAGTAGCAGTCTCCAATTTCTGCTGGATGAACCTTGATCCGTACTGGTCGCACGCGAACTCCGTAACATGGCCCGCGATGTCTGAAAGCTCGAACCGCGCGTTCTCGTTGCGCTGGTTCTTGTGCAGCTTGAACTGCTCCAGGAGCGGCGAAGAGGGAGTGTCGTTTTGGCGGGCGTTGCCGCGGCGGTGGTAGGCTCCGTGATACCCTTGCCCGTAATGCCCTTCCCCGTTTTGATGCACGCCTCCGGGAATCCACTCGCCGTGCATAGCCCCGCGTCGGTTCTTGTAACTTCCTCCGCCTCTTCCGCCCCGTCCCCTGGGAGACGGAGGTTTCCACCCGTTGGTTCTGTAGCCGGCATGAGCGTTGATGCCGTCGCCTGCGCCGTTCGCCCCGCCCCGGAACCATGGGTCCCACGCCCGTACCTGGTCAACCCCGCCGTTCCACATCTGCGCGGCGTGCATCTGCTGACTTTGTAAGTGCTGCATCTGCGCGTATAAAGCCT
>MDSY01140341.1_pt1 | contig 14665 bp, 13 predicted proteins | sample 811131 | NCBI WGS metagenome assembly MDSY01 (sample SAMN05326643, study PRJNA326480) | marine metagenome | isolation source: seawater | place: Atlantic Ocean: South West | collected 2010 | reverse complement strand
TATATGAACATATTTATCAGAGGTTACCATAAGCAATGTTGATACTGATGGATTGAGATGATTATTCATTGTTGCCATTTGAAATTCATATTCAAAATCTGATACATGTCGCAATCCTCTAATTAAACCACAAGCATTATGTTCTTTTGCAAGATCAGCAATTAGCCCATCGGTAGATAGTGCTTTAATATTTTTGATATGAGAAGTTGCGCCAACCGCCAGTTCAATCCTCTCATCAACGCTAAATAAAGGATTTTTATCAATGTTCACGGCAATCGCGATGATTACTTCATCAAAAATTCTAGAAGCCCGTTCCACTATATCTACGTGGCCCATATGTATAGGGTCAAAAGTACCAGGATAAATAACAATTTTATGATTCATTTTTCCAAAAAGCTAATTGTGTATCACCATAATCTTTAATTCTTAAAGGAGAAATTGAAAATTCTCTTGGTGAAGATTCAAGTATAAAATATCCATCTAAATTTAACATGCTTAAGGCTGGTGCTATAATACTATCTATATCATTCGAATTATATGGCGGATCAGCAAAAATAATATCATATTTTTCACTCTCATTTAAAAAACGATAGGCATCGCATTTTTTTATAATACAGGATTCAGTATTTAATTCAAGCAAGGAGTGATTAATCTTTAATAATGCGCATACACGAATACTTGAATCTACAAAAGTTACTGACTTAACACCTCTACTGACAGCTTCGAAACCAATTATCCCTGTTCCAGAAAATAAATCTAAAAAAGTTTTATTCTCAATATTTCCTAATATATCAAATAAGCTTTTGCGTGCAAGAGCCGTTGTTGGTCTATAGGGTGCATTTTTTACTGTTTTTATTCTGCGACCTTTGAAGGTGCCAGCATGTATTTGCATGATTAGAGATAGAGAGCTATTATGTTAGGCTCAACTATCATTATAATTTGCAAAAGTAATAAAAAATCTTATAGTGAATGAATTATTCTGGTTATTATAATTATAAATAAATTTCTCTAAAACTAGATTAGAGCCAGTTGTTTCTAAGTAAGATAAAATTTGTAATGCTGTGGAAAGATTTGTGGATGATAAAACTAATGGAATGTATTCAACTGCATTTAGATATAAAACATCAAATTTCTTAATATCTAAATTGTTCAATAAAGCAAGATCATTCTCAAGCTGATTAAGTGAAATATAATCATCTAGATTGATCAATTCATTACGAAAAACAGGATATTGAATTAAATATCCATGCTTATACTGTTCAAGAGCACCCATTTGTCTTAAAGAATAATTTAATATATTACCTATAGTATCAACGGGTACGTTTGTAGACTTTAGATCAAGAAATTCTAGATTAATTTCTCCCTTCATTGCTTCAATATTTATAATATTCTTCATTTCAATTGAATTGAATATTTTTGTAATAGCGTTAACTGTGCTCTGAGATTTTATAAATGATTTTTTTTGAAATTCGCTATACAAGCGTTCAGCTGATTTATTTAATGGTGTTTCTTGAGTGGTTTGTGGAACCTTTGGATCGATAAAATTTCGTACTTCAACTTCTATTGTATCATAAATTTCTGGCAGTTTTTCTCGAAAAATAACTGCAGCTAGCGCTGCAAAGAAAAACAAATAAGCAAATATCTGTTGAAAATTATTTGTTTTTTTCTTCTTTAATGGTTTTCGTTTTTTTTGTCTATTTTTCTCTTTACTAATTTCAGGTATAGTTTTTTTATCATCATACTCTTGAAGGCCGGGGCTATCAAAGAAGTTTAGCGCAGAACCATAAACATTTCCATTAATAATAGCTGTTGAGATATAAAGATCATTATTTTTTACTTCTTTCGGTATCTTTACATCATTTTTTTTGATATTTTTAAAAGCCTCAACTTGGCGAATACGCTTACCTTTAAAATGAGATTTCCTTCGATAGGATAATTTACCAGCAATGACGATTTGACCTTTAAATATATCCTTTTCATTATAACTACCATCAGTAGATGATAATTTCCATTTATCTTTAGAAAATTTTGCGGTCCCATTCAAAAAACAGTTTTTTGAATAATGAAAATATTCATAACCGCTTTTATCATTTAAAAAAAGTGTAACCCCACGATTGGGGTTAAGTCCATAAAAAGCACTTGATTCAGTACCCATCCATACCGGATCGCCGCCCATTTCCTGAATAGACATTTTAATTGTTTCACTTAATAGAGAAGAAACCCTTAAAGAATAAACACTATCTACTTCACCTTTAAAAAGTCTTCCAAAATACTCGTTGGTTGAATTATCTTTAGGTGAATATCTTTGATCAAGAGTCCATTTAGAGAATTCCCAGCCATCCGTTTCAGACATTTCTTCATCACTATAAATAAACGAAGTATTGCAAAGATTATCCGGTATAGTAACAAATACTTTTTCTCCCTCAAAGGAGAGCTGTTTTTTTGCTAATTGAAGTGCAGAATTAATTTGAGCAATTAATTCTTTATCATTTGTATTTAAAGAATTTTTTTTGGATTTATATGGTTTATATAAAACAGAGGAGAGAATTTGCTTTTCATTTTCTTCCACCCATCGCACGCAAAGGAGATATTTATTTGAAATTAATAAATGAATCACGAAGCAGCTCTACCTATCCCAACTTTTTGAGCCATCATCAATAAAGCCATGATTGTCAGCTTTAAAGGCAAATAAAACATATCTCCTTCGAACAATTGTTTCTTCTATTGGGCTACCTACGCGAACGCTATTACCTTCATCTTCAAGTGAAATTAAATAAGGTTTTTGAGAGACAGGGCAAAAATACATTGATGAATCTGGCATATAAGTATCATAATAATTTATAACCTCAACGCGTTCTGATGGTACTTCTTCTACTAGCTCAACAAAGTTTGTATCTGATGTAAATTTGTTTAATAATTTCTTCTGCACATATGATGTGTCATTTCGGGATAAATCTTCTGAATACATGACAATCGTAGCAATTGTATCAGAAATAGTATCTCGGCGCATCATTGGAAAGCCAAAAGTAGTATCAAATTCTATATCATATCCCTTTGGGACATTGACTGAAAATGTTTTGTTATTAAGAGTGATTGATTGGTTCCCAAGGTAGGTTGAGTCACCTGAGAGAGAATCTCTAACCGAATTAACAACTTGAACAGCCCAAAGGCCATCTGGTGAATACTCACCCATAACTGATTTATAAAAATTCTGAACATCGTACATATTTTCCATAAAAAAATGGCTTTCCCCCTGGAAAGATTCTTCTTCATCCCAAATAGCACGTGGCACATATATACAAATAATTAGAAAGATAAAGGCAGCCACAATACCTAACTCAAGGAGGTCGGAATAATTTTTTCGTTTTTCAGATGTAAAGTTATTTTGATCTTTATTCATAATCTTATTACGGAGTATTAATTCATTGTTAATATTTTATTTATGTTCTAAAACAGAGAAGTAATATTAATACAATTTATATCTTGAAGTATAGTTTAATCTACTAATAATATAATCAATCAAGCTCAATTCTTCTGAATACCGGTTTCGAGTTATTATTTACTTTGCCAAGCTCTTCAAGGAGCTTTTTTTCTTTACTGGAGGGCTTTTGCGGTGTATCAACATGTACGCGCACTAATTGATCACCCCTAGAAGATCCTCGCATCCTAGGAAACCCTTTGCCTCTCATTCTTAAAATTTGCGATGATTGAATACCTGCTGGAATTTTAAGATTGGCCTTACCTTCCAATGTTGGAACCTCAAGGGTTATGCCTAACGCAGCTTCATAAAATTGAATAACCACTTCAGTGATTACGTCCTCACCATTTCTATTGAATATTGAGTGATCTTCTTCTTCGAAGAAAATAATTAGATCTCCCGATTGATAACCTTTGGGTCCTTTATTCCCTTGTTGGTTCAATGTCATGTAATTTCCAGCAGAAACACCTGATGGGACTTTTATTTTAATTTCGACAGTTTTGCGATTTAAACCACTTCCACCGCAATCATTGCAAGGGTTTTGTATTGTTTGGCCAGAGCCAGTACAAACTGGACACTCTCTTACCGATACCGATTGTCCAAAAAATGATTGGGAAACTTGCCGAACTTGACCGGATCCATTACATTGACCACAGGAAACTGGCATTGTGCCTTTTTTTGCACCACTCCCCGAACACGTGTCACAATGCTCTAAGCGCTTAATTTTTAAAGTTTTGTTTACTCCAGAATAGATATCAGAGAAGGTAAGTTTTAAATTAGCTTTTAAATCACGTGCTTTTTTTATTCTTGTGCCTCTATTGCCACCAAAAATTCCACCAAAAGGGTCAAAACCATCACCAAAAATATCTCCAAAATTATTGAGAATGTCCTCCATAGACATCCCGCCTTGAAAACCAGCGCCTCCACCGCTATTAACACCGGCATGGCCAAACTGATCGTATTGTTGACGTTTTTGGTCATCGGAAAGGATAGAATACGCTTCAGCTGCTTCTTTGAATTTTTTTTCTGCGCCTGAATCATTAGGATTTTTATCTGGATGATACTTCATTGCTATTTTTCGATATGATTTTTTTAGCTCATCCGCGCTAGCGGATTTAGAAACACCCAAAATTTCGTAATAATCTCTCATGATGGAGTTTGATTTACCACAACCTTAGCATGTCTGATAACGCGATCTTTATAAAGATAACCTTGTTCAAAAACTTCGATAATTTCATTTTCATTTTTACCATCTTCAGTTCTAATCATTAATGCATCATGCAATTCCGGATCTAGCATATCACCAATTTTTGTAAAGGTCTTAACATCTAGATTTATAAAATGTTTTTTAACATTATTTATAATCAATGAAATACCTTCAATTAATTTTTCAATATTTACATTATCTTTACTCGCTGATGCCTCATTGAGCCTCTCTAAATCATCCAGAACGGATAAGAAATTCTTTATCACAGATTCACCTTCATATTTTAATAAATGCTCAATTTCTTTATCTTTTCTTTTTCTATAATTATCAAATTCAGCCTTAAGTCGTAAATGTTTTTCGCTATTTTCATCGATAGTATTTTTTAATTCTTTTATTTGACTTTTCAACCTATCTGTTGGTGATAATTTTTTTGTTTTACTTGATGCTGTCTTGGCTGATTTTTTAGATGGCATTTTGCACTACCTTTCTAAAGGTATTTAGTATATTTTTTACATTTACATAGTTTAGTCGCTTTGGTCCAATAACTCCAATTCTACCAGTCATTGCTTTAGTTTCAAATTTTGATGTTAAGATTGCGCAATTGTTAAATATTTCATCTTTGTTTTCTTTTCCTATCAAATCACAATCATGATCTGCGTCAAAATTCTTATTGATATAAATATTAAGAAACGACTTGTCGAGTGCAGGCAATATTTTTTTAAAATTATTGATATTTTGAAATTCTGGTTGTTTAAGTAAAACATTAGCTGGTGAAGTATATATTAATTTATTATTCTCTATAGAGAAATAGGAATAACGATCATTTATCAAAACTTGAATCAATTCATGATTGAATACAGGGCTATCATTCAGGCGATATACAATGGTATTTTGAATTTCACTTAAAGACAGACCAACCAGTCTATCTTTAAGTAATGCGGTAATTGATTTGATATGTTTTTCTTTAATATCAATGTCAAGATCCAATACTATAGATTTAACCAAGCCATTATCCATTCCAATAACCATCATGATGCGATTACCATTAAGCTCAATTATTTCTATATCAACTAAAATGCTATTTTGATATTCAGAAATCATAACAATACTAAACATGTTACTTAACTCAGAAAGCATTGTAGCCGTTGCATTCAATATTTCATCAACATTAGTTGAAACTATCTTTAATTCATCCTCTAATTCAGGAATAACATCTTCATTGACAATATTATTAGAACTAATTGAATTAATATAAAACCTATACCCAAGGTCAGTAGGAATTCGACCACCTGATTTGTGAACTTGTTTTAAAAATCCATCTTTTTCAAGAGATGACATTACATTTCTAATCGTGGCGCTTGACAAGTCTGCTGAGATTCTTTTTTGAACGTATTGCGATGAAATAGGTTGGCATGTATTTATATATCCCTCTACTATCGTTTCTAGGATAGATGCGTATCTTAAATCTAAGTTATTATATTTTTGTATTGTCATAAGGGAAATTAGATGATTTTATCTACTTGAATCAAATATGTTATATTACTTAAGAAAACGTGAAATAGCTCTGTTGGATCCTATAAATCCAACTAAAATAGAAATAGCCAATAAAACTTGAATAATTAAAATTTGATCGTAAAGTATTCCAAATTTTGTCAAATCATAAATTAAATATTTACTAAACCTTAATAAGCCCACTAATGAATAAACAGCTAAAATCGAAGCGATTATCCCATGTATTATACCCTCTAAAATAAATGGCCCTTTAATAAACCATTTAGTTGCACCTATTAATTGAAGTGATTTTATCAGTTCTTTTTTTGAAAAAATAGTTAAGCGAACAGTATTTGAAATAATAAAAATTGCTATTATAAAAGTGATTGAAACCACAGCAACCATTATTTTCAAAAATCTGTCATAATAATTTTCGATTCTAGAAATAAGCTTTCCTTGATGATTGACTTCATCAACTTCTCTATATTTTTTAATATCTGATATTATTGGTTTTATATCAAGTTTGGTGGGCCAATCATTTTTTAAATTAATAACACAGCTAATTGGCAGAGGATTATATCCTAGTAGACTTAATATATCATCACCAAATTGAGATTTAAATATTTTTTCAGCATCATTTTTAGATATAATTGTAATTGATCGAACGCCATTAATTAATTTAAAATCATTCACTAATTCAGAAACTCTCTGATCGGTGACGCCATCCTTAAAAAATACTTCGATTTTATATTTATCTCTTAAATATTCAATTAATTTGCTAGTGTTTTGACTAACAATTAATAATGAACCAGATACTACTAGGGTTAAATAAATGGAAAAGATTGATGAAACCGCAGAAGACTTATGTCTCCATACATTTTTAAATCCCTCAGCAAAAATAAAGACAAGTTTATTCATGTTATTGCCTCACCGAACCATTCTGCATTTCTACAATTCTATGACCTCGTCCCTTGATTAAATTATAATTATGAGAGGCCATTAGAATAGAAGTTCCTTGTTTACTGATTTCTTCAAATAATTTGATTAATTCAAATGAGGCTACCGGATCAAGATTTCCCGTTGGTTCGTCTGCTAATATTATGTCAGGATCTTTAATTAATGCCCTTGCTACACATGCACGTTGCTGCTCTCCGCCAGATAATTCATAAGGGTAATGAGATTCTTTTCCATTAAGTCCAATCTCATCAATTGATTCATTGACCAAATCAATTATTTCATCTTTATCATAACCAAGAACATGCAATGGTAAAGCAATATTTTCAAAAAGGTTCCGATCTTCAAGTAGGTGATAATTTTGAAAAATCACACCGATTTTTCTACGAAGATAAGGTATTTTTCTTCTTTTGATAGTCTGGGAATTGTATTTATCTATACTTATTGTTCCGGCTTTTGGAAATAAATCCATATATATTAAACGTAAAATGGTTGTTTTTCCAGATCCCGTAGGCCCAATCATAAAAACAAATTCCCCATCACCAATATTTAAATTAATATTGGATACGCCCCCGCCTTTTGAGTAACTATATGAAACATTGTCTATATTTATCATAGGTGTAATCTAATGTTATTAAACAAATTTAAAATAGAAGATAAATGAATAGAAAATAACCGGCTAGCATGGCGCCTGAAAAAATTCTATTTATTGGCTGAGTTAATTTTGCTGCAAGAAAGATTGATAGTCCATAGAAAATCATTATAAATGTTTGAAGGGATATAGAATTCCAATTTGAATTTAATGGTTGAATAATAGATGTAACACCCAATACACATAAAATATTAAAAATATTTGATCCAATAATATTTCCAATCGATATAGCGCTTTGTTTTTTATATGCTGCCATAGCTGAGGTTGCGAGCTCAGGGAGAGATGTCCCAAAGGCTACAATACTCATACCAATAATTACTTCAGATATTCCAAAATATCTAGCAATAAAAATTGAGCCATCAACAAATAGATCAGCGCCAAGTGATAAAGCCACTATGCCAAAAATGACAAACAATACCATTTCGCTAAAATTATCATTATCTGAAGTCTCAATATCGCTATCAGTTTTAATGGGTTTTTTAATACTATAAATGATATAGAATAACAAACTATTAACAAAAAACGCTCCCTCAAACTTGCTTAATCGACCATCTAAAGAAAAAAGAATAAAAATAATACAAGAAAGAATGTATATATACAAATCCCGCTTGATTAATGAATAATTAAGCGATATTGGAAAAATAAGTGCACTCAATGATAGTACTAGTCCAACATTTGCAACATTAGATCCTATGGCATTACCCACTGCAATTGAAGAGCTTCCTTGAAAAGCAGCGTTTAGGCTAACCAATAACTCAGGAAGAGATGTCCCAAAGGCTACTATCGTCAAGCCTATAACTAAAGTGGATATTCCATATTTTTCAGCGATAGCTACTCCACCTTTGACTATCCATTCAGAGCCAAAATAAAGCATGAGCGAACCTAGAAATAATACAAAAATACTTTCGGTCATAAATAAAGTTTATTTTTATTTATAAATTGCCAAACTGATTCAGTTACCATGTACCGAATAGTTTTGTCTTTAACCCATCTTTTCCTAATAGCGGTTGATGATATTTCAATTCGAGGGATACTTGCAAATTGAATTTTAGATAAAATCCAATTTGGAATATCCGAAGGACGAAAACCAGGCCTAATTGCTACAATGACTCTTGATTCATTTATTATTTTTTCGGGATCTTTCCAGTTACGAAACTGCTTTAGAGAATCACTGCCAATTAAATAAAAAAGGTTATTTGATTTTATATTATTTTGCTTCTTGTAATCGATAATAGTGTCAATAGAAAAAGAAAGTCCTTTTCTTTGAATTTCAATATCCGATAAACTAAAGTTTGGATTTTCTTTAATAGCAATTCTTAGCATATCCAATCGATAATCAACTGGGGAAATTTCATGACCATTTTTATGTGGAGGTTTATAGGCTGGCACAAATACAATTTTGTCAAACTTTTCTGCTTCAAATATAGTTTGAGCTATGATCAAATGTCCCAGATGAGGTGGGTCAAAGGTTCCGCCAAATAGACAAACTTTCATTCTAATTCGATCCTATCAAATACACGACTTTGAACAAACCACTCATCAACTAGATCATCCATATTTATATCTTCAATAGAAATACGATTGGTCTGATAGTAATTTTTTGCTAAATCAATTTCATTTCTCTCAATATAGCAGGCGATAGTTTTTAAGTGAGCCATTTCGATATATTCAGTGTCGTAGTATAATTCTATAACCTGCTTAAATGCCAATAATGCTGCTCTATACTCTTCCATTTTCATATAAAGAATACCAGATTGATAGGCTTTTTCAGATAGTTTATTCCTCAATATTTTAATATCAGCTTCTGCCTTTTGTCTTTCGCTAGAATCAGGATAATCATCTATAAACTCCTGTAATTTTTCTAGCGCTTTTTCGCTATATGTTTGGTCATTAAAATATTTAGGAGATAAAATTAAATAGGCTTCACAAATTCGATACCTAGCCTTTTCAATAAATGGACTAAATGGCATCCTACGAATTAATCGATCATATTCTGATATTGCTATTAGATAATCTTTTGAATAAAAAAAGGATTCACCAAGATAGAAAAGTGCATCATCCCCAAGTTCAGTATGTGACGCTCCAATTACTACAGTATTGAAATAGTCTTGTGCTTTGATATATTTCTTTTTTGCTAGCGCTATCTTTCCATTTTCAAACTCACTATTATAATCAATTTCCTTTCTACCGCTATTGCTTGAACAGGAAATAAGAATACTAAATATTAAAAATAGAAATTTTCTTGCGGTTTGTATATTATAATCAATCATAATCTAGTTAACGAATTTACCATGATAAAATCAGTTGAACACGACCTTCATTAAAAAGGCTGTAAGGATTAACTTTGAAAGTATATTTATTTTTTTTTGAATTATCTGGAGTGGAATTTAATACTGTTTCAATGCCACTAATTAAATGATTTATCATAATTGCAGAAATTGCATATCTAGCATAATGCGAGTAACGATTACTATCATAGCGTAGATTTCGATAATAATTTTTCCTTTTTGTTAGAATTATTGATTCAACATTTCCCTTTTTTTGAGAATACCAATTACCCTCAGAGTCAAAAGGATCATCATATTCATCATCCCATCCACCAACAAATTGATCGTATTTACCAATATTTTCATAAAAATCCCTATCTCTAACAACTAAAATATCTGACCATGAATATTGCTGCACTAAATTTTCTAAATTATCAGTGTAGTAATAATTTCCATCAATCACCAATCCAAGCTTATGTGTTCCAATGATTATTTCATTCCATCTGTTTGGAAAAATAATTTTTGTATTATTATACCAACGATTTAAGCTCCAGTGATTATCTGCAAAATTTTCAAAGTCAAATCTGATACTTTCTGATTTTTTACGATATTCTAAAGTAGAATTAATAGCCAATAATTCTATTCCAAAAAATAATAAAGGTTTCCACATTGGATCATTTTTTGATAATTGACCCCATCCAGGAATAATCAATGATTTTAACATATCCGATGAGTAAGCTGTTTCTGCCGTATCTTGTTTAAATTGATAGTGACCTAGATCATAAATATCATATTGTGAAAACACAGTAGCAATTAATAGTAGATTGGTTACAATAATTTTCATTTAAAACCCGAATAAAACATTAAAATAAAACCTATCTTCATCACCATATAAAATATTCTCACCATTGCCAATATCATTATAAAATATATCTTTAGGTTGATGATATTCAATCCCTATTGCCGTAGGATAATTATAAAAAGAATACCCAGATATTCTAATTTGAATTCCTGATGATCTCTTTTGCTTAAAGTTATTATCTCTATGCCATGCGTCACCAGATTGATTTTCCAATCCAAATGACATATTATTAATAGATACTGCTCCAAAAGTATAATTTTTTTCTTTAAATAGTGGAATGCGAATACCAATACTTGCAATCATTAAATCAGTTCCCTGAAGACTGTAATATGGATAGCCTTTTATTCCTGGAGAACCACCACCGAAAAAATGAAAGAATGAATCTGCTTTGGGATTTGAAATAGACCCAATTTTTGCACTAAGATAGCCCGACCAGTCATTTGTATAAGGTATATCTAAGGAATAGTCGGTTTCAATTTGTGATCGAATCAGATTATGATCATTATAAATTGAAGTAAGCGTACCCGAATCCGATAAATCCAATCCATCTATAAATTGATTTAATTCATTTATTACTGAAATATGTAATCTATAACCTATTGGGTTAATATTTTGATCAACACGGCGCTTATAGTTTTGAATATTCCAATTAATTCCAAATTGTTTTCCTTTATAGTAGTCATATCCAAAACCAGATTTTAATTCAGGCTTTTCACGAACGCTCTCTTTAATTGAAGCCCGATATTGAGACCAACTACCAAACAATTCAATCTGACTACCATATAAAGGCATACGCATACCAGCTTTAAATTCTAACAGTCTAAACTTGATATTATTGTCAAGATTGTAAGCTGAATAGCTAGTTTTTTCCTCAGTATTTCGAGTCATATAGTAGGTTTCAAAAAATAAGGTTGGATATAAATGTCTATATTCCATAATAAAAAATACATCCTGATCTTTAAGCATATTAATGGATGCACCGCCAATCAAATTAACCTTATCAATAATTTCAGATGAGTAAAAGTAAGTGCCAAATTTAATTTTTCCATAATCCATGGTAGCACGGGGCATAAAAAACATAGGGGGAAAATGATCAATGTATTTAATTGAACTATTATTTAGCGACCCATCTATAGGATCTAATAATCTTCGATTTTTTTCATAATATTTGTTAGCATATCCTATAACTGAATTATTAATTATCTCAATTGAATCTATAATTGCAAGATTGTATTTACCCTTTTCATAATGCGAATAAACAATCTTTCCCGTTTTATGAAAATCAGGCATAAAGGCGCCGCCTTTAAGGTTTGTTATGTATCCTTGCTTATTATTATCGATGTAGTATAAGTTAAAAATACCGGTCTTGTCCTCACTATAAACAACTCCATTTTCAAAAACATCTGCATTTCTAGAATCCCAAAGCTCATTATGAATAAATTTTCCATTAGTGCTATCATTTAAATTAATATAGTGAATATTCTTAAAATGATTATCCGTTACATCAAACAATAAACGATTATTAAAGTTATCAAATTTTAAATTATTTAATATTTCATGATTATTAAAATCAGTTATTTTTTCTGAAGATTTAGAAAGTAGATCAATCTTATAAATATTTTGAGTACCATCAGATGTTGCTAGATAAAATATTGCACTATCTTTTTTACTAAATGCTGGTGAAAAAGCTCTAGCATCTCTTGTTAATCTCTTTTCTTTTTTAGTTTTGATATTGTATTCATACAAATCAAAATATTTTGAACCATACTTATTTGGAAATTTTGATTTTTTTGAATAAATGATATTATTTGCATTCCAAGACGGCAATGAATTTACACCATCCACAATTTTGATTTTTTTGGTTGTGTTTATATCATATAGAAATAAATCTGTAGAGTTAAAGAAGTCGTGATTTTGATTTGAAAGATAGGCAATCATATTTCCTGAATCATTCCATACGGGAAATAAATTTGCAGTTCCTTTATCTTCAATTATTTTTGGATAATTTTTGTTTTTTTCAATACTATTTGTAAGTGTATTATATCTTTCCTCAATCGCTTTATTGAACTCATTGAAAATTATTGTTCCATCCTTTTTTGTGGCGTCCTTAATAGCTTTATTTACTGAATAATTAAATGGCTTACTTAATGAGCTTAATATTTCCTTCAATGTATTATGGCCATATTTAACAGTTATATATATAATAAAAGCATATCCTGTATTATATACGGACTCGTTACCTATTCCACGCTTACCAAAGGTATTGATTTCGTTCCAAGATAAATTATTTCCATGAAGTACATTATCTCTTAGTATCATATCTCTAGTAGTGTCCCAATTATCCCAATCTGCATTGGGATACATAAATTGAGCAACTCCTTCCGCTAGCCATGGGGGTACTGAGGTGCCTGGTATAGGATAACTTATCAACACATTGGGATATCCATAAAGCACATCTGGTCTTTTTTCTTTTTCGTACCCAATCCATTGTAAATAGCCACCAGGTATAGATTTACCATACTTTTGGGCACTTTGTATTGATACAATATGAGCAAATTCATGTGTAATAACATTTTGAAGCCAACGGTGAGACCCTCTTAGCTCAAAGTCTAATGGGCTGGTCCAAATAATTATTTTGTTATCATAAAAATAAGCGGCACCATTTGATATATCATCAGTATCAGTAAAAACAATATCTGTTTTATCAATTGGCTTATAATCGTAGAGTGACACTATTGGGTCATAAATCTGCTCTGCTATAAAAGCTCCTCTTCTTGCCGATACTTCTGTTTGGGAATAATAATGCACCCTAAAATGTTCAGTTTCAAAAGTCCGCCAATCTAATTCAGGATGATTGTATTGAGATTGAGAAAAAATGATCGTAGAAAAAATTATAAAATGAATAATTTTCATTTTATAACACCTAGCTTGAGTATCTTTTCGGCAGAATTATTTCCGTTTGAAACATGTATTTTTGCTAAATAAATACCAGATTCAATACCTTTAGTGTCCCAAGGTATTTCAATTGTCGACTCACTGCTATCTGATAGATTATTTTGAACTGGGATAGATATTGATTCTTTTAGAAATCCAGCTAAATCATAAATGCTAATTTTAATTAATTGAATAGATGAAGCCTGTAATCTAAAGGTGATTTTTTCTCCATAGGAAGGGTTTGGATAGGCATAGGTTAATTCATTATTAAGTAATTGAATATTATTTGCAGTGTTTTTTAAAGTATCTATTGAAAGATAACGTGAAAAATCTGGAGAGCTATTTTTGTAGATCCAGCGGTTATATTGCTCACCATTCCAATCTTTATACATTAGTAATTGATTATTTAAGATTATTGTATTTTTACTATTATAAATACCTATTGATGACAATTTTGTATCAGCATTTAAAGATAATGATTCTAAAAATACTCCTTCATAATTCGTTATAATTATACTCCCATCCTTTTGTTCAAATACAATTTCAGGATGTCTATTGCCTAATAAATCTGCAATTAATACAGAGCTAATAGCGGAGGCTTTTATTGGAAAACCATTTTTATAAACTAAATTTTCATCAAATGCATGAATATTACCAATCTTGTCAATTGCAACTATATCAACGCTATTATCTAAATCAAGATCCGCCAATGAGACTGAAGTAAAATCAATGGACAATGATGATTGTCCATAATCTGTAATTAGATTCTGATTTTTATAGAATATATTGGAATTATTCGATGTTGTATAAACTAGAATAT
>MDSY01025062.1_pt1 | contig 14665 bp, 3 predicted proteins | sample 811131 | NCBI WGS metagenome assembly MDSY01 (sample SAMN05326643, study PRJNA326480) | marine metagenome | isolation source: seawater | place: Atlantic Ocean: South West | collected 2010 | reverse complement strand
AGAATAAGTATTTGATTGTATCTTACCAGTTGATATTTCATCACCTGATATATTTGTAGTTCCTATACCACTTGGACTTAAATACAATGCTCTAACTTGTTGTGCAGATAATGAACCAGTATAGACTCTTACCTCATCAATATATCCGTTGTAATAACTAGAATTTCCTCCTAATATATTATTACCACCGATTTCTAAATTATCACCAGTAGAATAGAAGTCATCTGGATGGTCAATCGTTGTTGAAGTTTTTAATTCACCATCTATATATAAATCTATAGTTGATGCACTTGTATAGGTCATTACTATGTTATGCCATTCTAATAAATCATCTGACATAACAAATTCTGCAGTATTAGAATTATCATTTTGGTCTCTAACACCAGCTCTAACTGTATTAGTATCGTGTCTATAATCGATACCATAGGAGAAATTATATTGACCTTTTGTTAATATAGCCTGTGTAGTAGAAGGATAGCCAGCACCACCATTTGTTAACTCGGGGTCAGCTGAACCAGTGTTTGGATGGAATCTTTTTGCCCATACACTTAGTGTGAAACTATCATTTCTACCGAAGTCAAAATCTGCATTATCAATTTTTATAAAATCTACACTCTCACTTTGAAACAATACTGCATTTCCAAAGATACCATTGGCGAATTTAGGTGTTCCTTGAATACCTGTTGTATTTCTTCCATTTCCACTATTGTCTAAAATTGGTGTTCCTACTGTGCTTCCAGATAATCCACCATTGAAACTATAATAGGTCATTAGATTTTCTTCAGTAGGTAGTTCAGGTAAATTACCAACTTGTAATCCACCATCAATTAAAACACTATTGGACATAGTTACATTTCCAATAATATTTATCTTACCACCAGAACCACTAATTTGTGTTGTTGCATCTCCTAATTCAAATGAAGGTGTTGATAAATCAACATTAGTTCCACTAATTTCTAAATTACTATTTTCAAATTTTATTCCAGTTGTTCCATTTCCAATATATGCTCTTGGATTACCACTATTATATTCTAATTGTATTCCTTGATTTCCAAATGTCGTATCATTTATAGTTATTCTTGGATTTGAAGATGATATTTGAAAGTTGTCACCTTTACTAATAGCTTCATCTGTAATTGTCCAACCTGCTATTGTACCACCACTAAACAATACACTTGAACCAGTTAATTGTCCATTATTCTGTAGATGGAATGCACTTGCAGATATTTCAATTTGACTCGTACTACTACTTATAAAACTTGTATTTTTATCTCCAAAGAAAAATTTAGGTGTTAGGATTTCAATATTTGAACCACTAAGAGTTGCATTATCTGTTAAAATATCTAATCCATCAGTATTATTGAATTTTAAATATTTTGTATTACTACCTAACCAAAATTTAAACTCACCATCTTCTTCTGCAGTTAAAAATAATCCCGAAGTATTATCAGAGTGATTGGCTTTAACAAAAGAAAATAATGAAGTTCCTGCAGATTGTTCAAGTTTTATTGTCTCATTACCAGCACTACCACTTATGGTAAATTTAGGGTCACTACCAGCTTGTAAAACAATCTCACCACCTAAATCTATCTTTTCATTAGCAGAATCAATAGTTAAATTTGTAGTATTTAGATTAAACTCACTAGAACTTAATTCTAAACCATTAGATGAACCACTAATGAATGATGTAGCACTTCCTAAGAAGAAATTATTTGTTAATATATCAACAGATGAACCACTTAATGTAGCTTCTCCTGTTTTTATTTCAAGTCCATTATTAGAACTACTGATAAAGTTTGTTGTACTACCTAAGAAGAATGATGGAGCTTGTATATTAACATCTGAACCGCTTATATCTACTTTAGAAGATGTTATTGATAATGCACTACCTTCAAATCTTATACCACTATGTCCGTTTCTACCAATATGTAGTTTTGGTGCACCTCCATTATATTCAAACTGAACTCCGTGACCTCCAAATGTAGAACTACCTATTGAGAATTTTTTACTATTAGAATTAAGTATAATGTTTTCATCTGTAGATTTTATATTATTAGAATCTATTTCAAATCCACCAATTAAACCAGCACTTGCAGTCATTTCTCCTTCAGTAGATACAAAGAAATTAGAAGCAGATATTTCACCACCATCTATTTTTACGACAGGTACTGTTGAACCACTAAGAATAATTTTACCATCACCTAAATCTATTGATTTACTTGTCGCAGATATATCTAATCCATCTGAATCTAATTCAAAGGTAGATGTATTTATTCCAACACCACTACCAGAGAGATTTATTTGAGAAGCGGTTATTTCTAAATTTCCATTAACAAATCTAAATTGGTCGCTATCTGGATTACCAACTCTAAACTCACCACTACCACTCATAAAAATACCACTACTAGATATTAATGTCATATCAGTAGCGTTTTCACCTAACCTTATAGATTTATTTGAAGAATCAACAACAAAACTTTGGTCACTTGCCGATAGTGTAGTAGCAGATATTCCAAATCCACCAATTTCACCAAATGTAGCTTTTATACCCCCAGTTAAATATACATTCTGTGAATATAATCCATATCCAGATAAATTACCGAATGTACTGTCACTAATACCATCCATTTTACCAAGTCTGGCTTTTATATTATTAGATGTATTAAAATCACTATGAGCAGTAACTCCATCAATTACATCAATATATGGAGCATTGTCATCATCTGCAGTCATATAAACTGCACCTTGTCTGTCATCACTTCCACCTGCAGAAGTTCCAATATTACCAATTCTCACATATTCAAAGCCTCCACTTGGTGGAGTAGTTCCAGTTGAACCTGTAATAGCAACTAGAGAACCACTATTGGATGTAGATACAACAATTAAATCAGATTTAAAAGAATCTGAACCTTGATAGCGTTGAGCTCTTATTAAATCACCAACCGCAAATCCGTGTCCATATGTGTTAGAACCAGTATCAAAGAATAATGAAAATGATGGTGATGTCTCTACAGAAGCAGATGTTATTTTACCAGTTGAACTAACCCACACAGAACCGTTTGTAGCTCTTGTCTGATTAACTAATAACTCATAAACATTCATCGTACCACGAACAGTCAACTCATCTAATGACAATCCCCAACCAGAACCACTATTATTATCAATTCTCCAACCATATCCAGCAAAACCACTAGCAAAAGAAGAAGTTCCAATTTGGTCTCTAAATGCAGCATCACCTTCAACATCAAGTTTATATGCCGCAGTACTTTTTCCAATACCCACTCGTTGTGATGAATCAACTACTATTCCAATATTTCCTCCAGTGTGTAATTCAATTTTATCTGTTTGGAAATTAATAAGTGTATTGTCATTATCATTGTGATATATATATTGACTGACTCCAATGTTACCAACTACATCTAATTCATAAGTTGGATTTGTTGTTCCTATCCCGACTTTACCAGAATTATCAAAGATAACTAACTCATCACTTGTATTGCTTCTAAATATGTGGTCTCCACTACCATAAGCTATATATTTTAAGTGATTACCTTCTCCTCTAATGGATGAAAAGTTACCACCGTTGTTCCATCGAATAGCTTTATTATTAGTCATATCTATGGTATCTTCTAAATATACTACACCACTTGCACTTATATCACCTTTTACAGTTAACTCCATACCTGAAGCAATAGTATTATCACCAATAACTAAACTACCAGACCATATTTTAACATTACCACCTTCTGTAACTTGGAATTGTGTATTTCCATCGTGATTAGCAACAAGGAAAGAACTACCACCTCCAAATAAATCTATTATGGTAGATGCGTTATTTCCTATTCGTAATCCACCACCTGAATTTTTTCTAATAGAGCCTGATTGATGATGCCAAGTTCCTTCTGCACTTTGAAAGAAAATTTCTTTAGTATTACTTAAATACAAGTCACCACTTGCAGTTATGTCTCCTTCAACTGATAAATTTGTATAACCTGCACCTGATATATGTAAAGTTGCGGGTGGAGCACTTGTTAGATTACCACCAATATGAACTTTTTTCTGACTTCCATCAAAGTTTACATATCTTCCACCTGATGAATCAAATACTGCAAAGTCGTGGTCTTGTGTAATACCTGCTAATGTTGTATTGGATTTTCTAAAAAACAATCCAGAAGTTCCGTGATTTAAATCAAATTTTTCTTGTCCTGCGTGGTCAAATTCAATTGTATAAGAAGAACCTGAAAACATAGCTAATGGTTGAGAATCTCCTCTTACTTCTAATAATGCAGTTGGAGCAGTTGTTCCGATACCGACTTTTCCAGTGTCCATTACGACAAAAGAAGCAGATACTACATCAGCTACTTGCTCTATCTGACCATTATCAGAGAAACCTATACCCCATGCCGAATTGATACCATAAAGTCTTCCAGCATAAAATGTATTATCTGATTGAACGGATGTCATATACATTCCACTTGGTCTGTTAGTACCTTTGTGAGTTTTAAGTTTTATACCAGCGGCTGTAAAACCTGAACCACTACCTTGAATAGTTAGATATTCATTACTTGAGCCTGATATATCTAGCCGTGATGATGGGGTTGTTGTTCCAATACCAACTCTTCCATTTGTTTCTTGAATTGTTACTCTTGGAATTGATGCTGATGGGTGTGGTATAGCAGTTCCATTATCACTTGTTACAAAATGTAGTTTATTATTTTTACCATCATAGTGAAGTCCAGCACCTCTAGCTTCTGTTGTGTCATTTTCACCCATCCATATAAATGAAGCACTTAATGAATTTACAGTATTATCATCGGCTATTCTTAATACAGGTGAATCACCTCTGATGTCTAACATATATTCAGGATTTGTATTTCCGATACCGACATTCCCATCAGATTGAAGCTCCATAATAACACTATCGTCAGCTTTTCTAAACTGCATAGTATTATTATCAGTTTTAATATCCATTGTTCCGATTTCAATCTGCCCAACAGAACCATTTGATGAATCATAAAATCTTGCTAAAGTTGATTCTGTTCCTTTAACTTCTAATGTATGTGATGGGCTTGTTGTTCCGATACCAACTTTACTACTACCACTTTGAACATATAATGAGCCACTTACATCTAACGAACCAGTAAACTGATGTATATCATCGTCTGTATCGCCGAATTTAGATGAACCACTCATATTTACATTTGTCTGGTTTATTACAGATGAAGATACTACATATTCTTGAGCTATAATCCTACCACTAGCACTCACATCACCAATTATGTTGACTCCATAGTCATCAAACTCGGCTCTCTTTGAACCACCAGTCCATACTTCCATAGAATCTTTTGTATTTGAGTAGGCTAATCTACCAACATTAGCACTATCCGAGTCTCCGAATGCAATAACTTGGTCATTTGATGTACCACCTACCAATGTTAAAATAGCAGAATCAGAATCTTCTATTACGACTCCACCAGCTCCCCCACTTAATAAATCTGCACTTCCAAAACCACTATCTCCAGCTTCTATATGGAGTTTAGCTAAAGGAGTTTTAGTTCCAACGCCAATTTTATCATCTACAAGAGAATATCCAAATGAACCAGTTGTTGTAGCAGAACCACTTATATCACCATCAACTTGTAATAAACCAGCTGCAGTAATTGTTACACCCGTAGCACCATATCCTCCACCAAAATTAGTTTGTTGTAAATTAGTTATACCACTAACGGTTAGTCTATCGGCAACTGTCATATCATCTGTTGACTCTATATGTTCTGCAGTTATTGTTCCACTTGCACTTATGTTTCCACTTGCGGTTATGTGACCACCCAATCCAACGGTTAAATAATCCGTTCCATCTGAACCCTCTACGATTAATGTCTCATTTGTTGCATTAACGCCTGATATATGTAAAACTGCTCCCGCAGTATCGTTTGTATCAAAAGCACCCAATCCAAAAACAGGTGTACTGAAATTCATATTATTATCAGCTCTTGCTACAAATTGATTATCTGAATCTAAAATAATAAAGGTATCATTACCTTGAATCCTAGCCGCTCCACCAAATTTAATTTCTTGATTACCTGGAGTAGAACTATATAGATTTAATTTACCACCTAACCAATGGTCACCATCACCACTTGCACTTATGAATCCACTTGCGGTTATGTTTGAAAGAGTTGAAATGAAACCACTTGCACTTATGTCACCTTCTACTTCTAACTTTTTTGATGGAGTTGTTGTTCCGATGCCAACTCTACCTTGAACTAACAAACCATTAGCAGATGGTTGAGTATTATTTCCTGCATATGTTCCACCAATAGCTAAACCAGTAGTTCCAAGAACTGCCATAGCATCACCACCAGCAGAGAAACCTATTGCTCCATCAGCTCTTCTATATAGTCCTGTATCTTCTTGTCCAGGTAATCCAAAAGTTATAGATGGAAGAGCTTCTGTTCCATCACTTATATACAACCTTTGACTTGAACTAATATCACCCTGTACCGTTAATGCTTTTGAAGGAGTTGTAGTATTAATACCAAAATTACCACCATTATTTATATATGAAGATTGATTTGCGTCAGCATTAAATATAATTTTTTCAGTAGAAGATGCATCATATAATCTAAACATTCCAGCATCGGTATCTTGTTGATGTAATAGAGCTAATAATTGACCATTAGAGGCTCTTAATAATATCCCATCATCATTTGCACTAGCTTTTACTTCTAATGTATAAGCTGGGTCATTCGTTCCAATACCAACTTTATTACTTGAACTAGCATATAAAGTATTTTGTATAATAACTTTGTCACTAGCACTTATATTTACATTACTACCAAAGAAAGTATGCTCTGAACCTGAAACTAGAACTGAACCAGTAAACTCGTGTACATCTTGACTAGCAGAATCTCCAAATACATTTGAACCAGTTATCTCAACTACAGAAGATGAAATTTTTGTTACTATTAAATCAATAGCTTCAATAGTTCCACTAACGAACATATCACCCTTAACTAGTGCACTTGATGCAGTTATTCTTTGTAATTCATAATCTTGTATGACATTAGCTACAGTTGAAGCTTTTAATCCGTGACTATGGTCTCCTCTAGCATACTGAGGTGTTAAACCTTCATCTCCACCACCACTACCACTAGCAATATCAATCATAGAACTAGAATATGGTTGCAATCCATCACCTATAATTGTCAAATCAGTAAAAATATTTGTTGAACCATAAACTTCAAGGTCTTGAACTCTTACAGATTGTGCTTCAACAGCTCCACCCTTAAGCTCTAATCCACTCTTATCAACTTTAAAATATCTAGAAGGAGATGAAAAGGCTAAAATACCCTTATCGGTAACTTCAACTTTAGCCTGATGTACTGAAATTTCAAAATTATCAAATTTTAAATTACCTTCAGGTTCACCAAGAACATTCTGCCTATTACCCATACTACCAGTTATTAGAACTTGAACTATTTCACAATCTCTTTCAAAAGGTGCAGTGAATGATTTATTACCATATGAACTACCAATAAAAAAACTATTTCCATTAATAAGTGTAGCTTCAGCTCCGTTTCCTGCAGGTGATGGATATGTACTTCCACTATCATCGTGGGTATAAACATAAATTTTAGTGGATGTACCCGAGTGACCTCCGCCGGCATCAAAAGAAACCTGAAGAGTATCATCGGTCTTAAAACTTCCTGATACAGAAGCTGATATTTCAAATTGCATTGCCATTATTTATTATCTCCTAACATTTATGTTGCTCCTGGATTATTTGTTTGTTGTGTAGCAGTTCCTTGTCCAAACTGAAATCCTATACAGGTGTCTCCATCAGTATCATTTAAACTTGCAGTAACACCACCTAAATTTTCACTTGCATCATAAACAAATCCAGAAGCACTAATGTGAAAATCAACTACAGATTCTCTCAACACACTACTTGTTAATTGTAAAGTAGTATTATTAGATAAATTATTAGCCTCAACATCTCCATTTGTAAATAAATTAGTTGACGCAGTTGGATTAGATAAATTTTTAATTCCAACAAAAATTCTTTTCACTCCATTTGAATCAAATGCAGATAAAGAACCTGTTACTGACTCTAAAGATATTTTTCCAGTACTGACAGACCCTGATGATATTTCACCATCAGTTAATACCCATCCACCAATCGTACCACCATCAAACAATACGGCAGAACCACTAATGTCTCCACTAGCCTTTACATTAAAATTAGATGATGATATAAAAAATTCATTACCAGTAGCAGAACCGCTTAAAAAGAACCCACTACCAGATATTACATCTGCACTTATACCAAATCCACCTATATTACCAAAAGTAGCATTTATACCACCTGTTAAAAATACATTTTCTGCAAATAAACCAAATCCTGCACTAGCTGGATTATTACCCAATAGTTGTGTTTGACTTAATCCACTCAAATCACCTAATCTTGTTTTTAATGCTATATCATATATTGCACTACCAGTCCTTTCTACAATATCCATATAAGGTGTAGTAGTATCATTTGGATTTGCATTTAATCTTATATATCCAGTATTTTCTTTACCTGTAGAAGCTAATACTTGTCCTTCAGTATATGTTGTAGCAGAGCCGGGTGAATCTCCTAGAGAGGAACTATCGTGTCCTGAACCTTCTGAACCAGAGTATCCCCTTTCAACCATAATTTTTCCTTGTAACTCATTATCCGCTGATGCATCTCTTGAACTACTAACAACCTTAACATACTCTGTATTAAATCCAGTATCTGTTACTTTTTTTAGAACTAAAATTTCATCACTAGAAAATCCAGTAACATTTACAACACTCATTGTTGTTTCAGAAGCTGATACAGAACTTGATAAAGCTGTAGAGTTAGCTACATATAACTGACCACCAATTGCATTTACTGTTTCCTTTTCAAATGTTGTTGTAGATAATGTTCCTCTAATTGTAGCGTTTTCAAATTCTGCAGTACCATTACCTTCTGCAGATATTCTCCAACCTTTAACTCCACTTGAAAAATCTGCAGATTCAATTCTACCATCTTTATGCATAAGTAGATTACCACCACTAATGAATGTATTTGAAATCTCAAACCCACCTACTAAACCTGCAGAAGCACTTACTATACCAGTATCAGTTACTTTAAAATTTGATGATGATATTATATGAGTTCCACCAGGAACTAATTCAAATAATCCTGTTTTTTCTATTTTAGTTCCAGTTATATTCCAACCACCAATTAAACCTTTTGATGAACTTATAGTACCGTCTTTTTTTACATTAAATGGTGCATTAGCTATATTGTTTAAAGCAGAAGCTCCTGCGAAAAATCTAGTATCACCTGCACTAGAAAGACCAGTAAATGTACCATCTGTTAATTTATGAATAGTTTCTGTAGCTATAGTCCAATCGGCTATCAATCCAAGTGAAGATGTTAAAGTTCCTTCTATTTTAGCTCCACTAGCTACAAGAACACCATCACTCTTAACACCAAAGTTTGGCCCAAATTTTACATAGTAATCCTCTCTATTTGTTCCAGTCTCACCAGTACCTACACCAGGTGTAAAGTCTATAAAGTATTCATCTGATTGAGTAGTCATAAAAATAGCTGATGAATTAGCATCTAAGGTAATATTACTACCACTCAACTTACCATCTACAATTTGAAAATTACCAATATTACCAGCATTAGCAGTAATATCACCTGACATTGTAATATTACCTTCTGGTGTTAAATGAAAATCTGACGCACTTATTTCTATATTTCCATCAGAACCACTTACAAAGTTTACACCCTCTTTACCAAAAAAGAATTTAGGAGTCTTTACTTCAAATACAGAATCAGCTCCTTTAGCGTGAAACTTTAAAGAACCACTATCAGCTCCAGCATGTAATTCTAATCCTACACCACTATAGTTATCAGTACTATCAGGTAAAACAGAACCACTAAATAATAAAAATCCAGGTGAAGATTTGGCTTCTGAAGCACTTGTGAATCCTTCATATCCAACTGAGCGAATAAATCCAGAGTTCACTCCAGCTAATTCAATACCACTTCCAGCTACATTACTAATAAATGTACTACCAACAATTAAATTAGAATTACCATCAATTACTAAGTTACCACCAGAGAAATCAGTTGGTACACTTTGTAATCTTATAATCTCAGTACCCAAAGATGCAGGTTCACCATTTGGATTAAACATTTCAAGAGCAAATGTTAAGACATCATCTTCAATTTCCTTTTCTATTGGAACATTAAATGTATATTCAGATGGATTAAAACCAGTTTCTTTAGCTACATTTATTTCAATATTAGAAAAATAAAATTCTCCAGCTTCAATATACATTATAATTTTTCCATCACCAGTATTATCTGCTATAAAATTATTTTCAAAGTAAAGTGGTGATTGAGGCACCCAAAGTTCATTATCAGAAGTTATTCCATATTCACTTAAATCAGTAAATGTTGTATTAATTGTATCTGCCATTTTATATCCAAAGATTCTTTTACCTGAATATTGTCCTCTCAGTGCTCCAGGAGTTATAGAATCTGGAAATACATTAGTATCTATATTTGAATAAATTGATAATTGATGATTTTCATTAAAAGCAGAACCACTCATATAAATATGAGCTTTAGCTTTTAAAGCAGATGTTGATGATATATAATCATCTGAAAACTCTGTCTCCATATCTTTTTTAGCATGCATATTAAATTTAATCACATACTCTTGTCCTTCTACGAAAGACATAGTTGTTGTAGATTCAACTTTATAAAAATCACCCATTCCTTGAATAGAACCACTAATTTTCATAGCTTTATATGAAATGGATTCATCAAAACTTAAAGTTGGTTGAGTAGATTCTAACCCACTTGCATAAATTTGAAATCCAGGAGTCTGTTGTAGTGATGCAGAAAAACCATCGTCTATAAATGACTGGTCAACAAAAGTTCCAGCACCTACATCAAACATAATATTATCAGCTCCAACTGCTTTTATAAATTTTTTCTCCTCTTCTATCTTACCTTCAGCTAATAACATTTCTTGAGCTTGACTTGAAGGTTTAACAAAAAGTTTTAAAGTATGTACATCACCAGAATAAGTTTTTAAACCTTGAACATTTATTTTTGCATATGATTTTAATGTTTGAGTTTCTTGATACGATGCAGAAATATATTCAATCTGTGCACTACCAGTTCTTGAAGTAGCTGTAAAAGATTGATATGTACCTAATAATGGATAATATGTTGGTGGTGGACCTGAATCAACTTCTTGTTGGCTATAAAATGACATTTCAGATGTACCATCTTCATTATATTTTTGAGCTAAATATAAACCATTGTATGGATTAAATGAATCTGAAATATAAAATGGATATTGTGCATCTGATTGACTTTGGAAGTGAGTATAATTCCCATCATAAGAACCACTAAGACCGGTAATTCTAGCCATCAACGGACTTAGAACTTCTACAATTCTAACTTCTATTGGATATATTATAGAACCTGGATTATCAGCTTGACTAGAAAATGATGGAGATAATGTATCTCCGTTCCAACTAATAGACATTTTGTCTCGTTGAGCTTCAGTCGTACTATGAACTGGGATTGTAATTATACCACCCTTGTGTTCTGGTTTAAATGTAGTGGTTATATAGTGGTCTGATGCAGATGGTGTTGTTATACCAGGTTTTAAACGAGCTTTAGCCATAGCAATACCTTCCCAAGGCTCAGGAGAACCATATGGGTCTGCTATTCCTACTATACCAATATCAAGACTTGAACTTGTATATGTAGCATCTTCAATTGAACCTGAAATAGTAACATATGGTGTTATCATTTCTTCTGCAGTAATTGTTGGATACTTATAAAACCTTATAGGTTCGGTGTTCATATGAGTCACACTATCTAAGAAAAATTCTTGCACCCACCTTACATTATAAACACCTTGCCATTGCTCAGGTATAGGTTGAGTATTTCCATTCTCGTCAAGATATTGTGTTAATTCTGCTACAATAATAAGTTGGCATCTACCTTGAGCTTCTCCACCATAAGATACTATTGAGATTGGTTTATATCCAGCTTCAGAATAAGATGCATCAATAGGTTCAACATAAATAGGTTCACCATTAGAATCTAAAACTTCAACTTTAATAACTGTAGATGTTTTTAGATGTGGCGTACCTCCGATTAAAAAAGAAGTTTTACCTCTCGAAACAACCTCTGGGAAATTTACAACATCGAAATATCTAGCATTACTAGTTCCACTAAGAGGGTCTTCAGTAAATACATCTAATGTATCTAGGTTTTGTTTAAATTTTTTGAGTTCTATCAAGAATCATCTCCAATGCAAAAAAATTAGTCCATATATAAATATCTCTTCTAACGATTTGCATAGCTTTATTATATTTATTTAGTGTGTAGGAGGTGTGTATAATATGAAAATAAATTTAAATAATCAAGACAGTAAAGTAGTTAAACAGAATGATACATATACATTAATAGATAATACAGAATTAAATAATTTAGTAGTATCTAAAACTATTTTACACCCAAAAAAAAGTACAACAGGTCATAACCATAAAGGTCAAGAAGAAGTATATCAGTTCGTGAGTGGTTATGGAACTATGGTAGTTGGAACTAATGTTCATTTAGTTGGCCCAGGTGATGTGGTATTAATACCAGATGGTGACTTCCATAGAGTATCAAATATAAGTGAATATGAAGATTTAATATTTATTTGTGTTTTTGATGGAAAGAGGAATCATTGATGAAGAAAAAAAGACAAAATTTTACAATAGATATTGATTTACTAAATTGGTTGCGTGAATATGCTCAGACAGAATCGCGTACAATGTCGAGTCTCGTTAATTCGTTAGTATTAGAATTAAAAAGGAAGCAAGAAGGAAGCCCAAAAGAAGGAAGCCCAAGAAAAAGAAATATATTAAAAGCTAATTCTTAGCAATAATTAATATTACTATAGTCCCCAACCTTCTTAATCTCAACTAGAGTATCCATTAAGTCTTTCATTGCATCTATATGAGAGATTATCATTAGGAATCTAAACTGACCCTTTAAATAATCGAATAGCATATATAGTGAGTTAAGATTATCTGAATCCAATACTCCAAATCCCTCATCAATTGCTAAGAAATCCGGTCGTGGTAAATTAGATAGAGAGATAAGAGCTACCCGTATTGCAAGAGCAGATATAAACCTCTCCATACCAGAAGAAAGTTCCAAAGGCCATACGTTATCCTCGTCATAGACTATCTTGGTGTTGATATTCTTACCATCCATCTCAAGTATCATATTGAAGTCTACTATTTGGTCTAGAATACTATTTACCTCAGTTTCAATCGTAGGAAGAACTTTTGTAATCAGCTCATACGGAACACCATCTCGTTTAACGGCATCCATATAATACTCATAAGCCTCATAACTATCTTCGAGGTCTTTAATCTCTTGAATGGTCTTGTTTATCTGCTCTATCTTACTCTTATAGACCGTAACCTGACCGTGAAGTTTTTTAGAGATATTATCTGATTGAACTACTTTAGTATTAACATCATCAAGTGCTTTTTGTACTTTTATGATTTGTCTCTCAATACCCTTGTTCTCTTCTATAGCATCTTCATTCTCATAGTATCGTAGAATCTTCTCATCAATAGACTCTATTTGAGTTTCTATTGTAGTACGTTGAGATATTAAACTTAACTTTTTATTATTTAGATTTCTCTGTGTTTCTTTCAATGTATGTAAGTCTGATGTTAGTTGTTCGAAAGTTTCCATTTCAGTTTCTACATCACCAAAAGTATCTAGTTCAGTTTGATACTTTTTCAACTCATCAATATAGTGTTGTGCAGTTTTCTTATCATCTTCTAACTCTAGTTTTGTTTTTTCTGCATCTACAACGAAAGGATTCTTAACACAATAATCACAATTAGGGTCATATTCATGCTTATTTAGTTTCTCTACTTTATCTAATTTAAATTTAACTTCTTGTTTTAAGTTGTCTAACGTAGATTGTGTTGTACTCATGTGACCCAAAAGATTAGTATAACTTTCATACTTTCTTTCTATACCAGTATATGAGTTTAATCTTTCAGATAGATTACCATATAACTCTTTATTCTTATTTGTATCAGATTCAACTTTATCTATATCATCATCTATAGTATCTGATTGCTCATTTAATGTCTGTATCTGTCCTTCTAGAGAATCGATATCAACAACAGATGAATCAACTGAATTTAATTTTTTATTCAATAAAAGTATTTCAGAGTTTTGTGTTTTTTGTTCTTCTAATAAATCTAACCTAACCGTTTCAACTTTATCATATTCTTCTTTAGTAGAATTATAATCTTTTTCAGCTTCTGATAATTCGAATCCATAATCATGTCGTTTCAATCTTCTTAACACAGCAGATACATCATGAATTTCTTCTTGAGCTAAAGTATAAAGTTGGTCAAACACATTAATGTCCATAAACTGAGCTAGAATTTCTTTTCTCTCTTTCTGTGTCTTGTCAATGAAGACCGTACCATTTGTTTGTAGAGAAAGAGCTGTCAAAATAAAATCACTATAGTCACCAATAATCTTTTTAATATTTAGATTTGTAGTTCTACGTTGGTCACCATT
>MDSY01077924.1_pt1 | contig 14668 bp, 11 predicted proteins | sample 811131 | NCBI WGS metagenome assembly MDSY01 (sample SAMN05326643, study PRJNA326480) | marine metagenome | isolation source: seawater | place: Atlantic Ocean: South West | collected 2010 | reverse complement strand
TCAATTGATTTATGAGCACCAATAACGTCGAAACTAACATTGAACATTTTATGGCTACCAAGAGTTTGGTTTAGATCAAAACTGTAAGTGGTAATTAGATTGCTGCCGACAGTTTCAATAGATTGGCCTAAAAGCGTCGGATAGATCTGACCCGTCATTGAGCCAGCACCAATCAAGTTAGGGTTGGATATGCCACTTGAGGTAGTTAGTCTATTACTAACTACAAGGTTCACTGTACTAGCTCCTGGGGCCATGGCATAAGCCATGAGACTTATAGAACCAGAACTACCTGAGTCATAAAGTCTACTCACGTCAGAACTTCCATCACCACCGCTAGTTAAGATCATAAATGCATCTACAGTAGTGGATGCGGTAACCATTAAACCGCCACCACTACTTCCAGAGGAACCAAGCATGTCTGTAAATTGACCCGTAATTGATGGGTAGGCAGGTCCATTAGGACCATAGGGCTGTGATGAACCAGTTGCTAGAGTTGAGAAATCATCTACAACAAAAGAGGCTAAACCATTTAAGTCCATACCAACTGTAGTCGCTTGAGAAATACTGCTCAGCGCAGTAAATGACATCGCTAAAGCGATTTTATTAATTTTCATTGTTGTTCTCCAGGATTAAAATTAAATGTGTATCTAATTAGGGATGACAATGATAACTATTATTATTTAGATTTACAATGTAAAAGGATTATTACAATTGAATACCCGCCAAGCCATGCTTAAAAAATAACCTAAATATTTTCAGTTACTTGGCGGTATTGGAATAAAATGCAGGTTGTTCGTTGATTTTATTTAATGTTGGTATGGCTGCCAGCACATCGGTGTTGGCAGCCATAATGAGCGTATTAAAGCCTTCGAGCTTGCCTGACTGCACCGGCTATCATTAGCAAAGTGATGGCGATAAGCGAAATAAGCAGAACTCGGTCCCACTCAATCTCACCCTCGGCGGATTCATTCTGCTGCTCAAGCACCTGGCCCTCAACCGCTTGGGGTTCAGCCATGCCGCTGGCAGTAGGGCTGGCCTCGGGTGCGGGTAAGCTTACATCAAGGCCAAAACCTTGCGCGCTGAGATTAGTGAATTCACGCAATTTTTCATTGTCGACGTAGTGATCAAACTGTTCGACAATTTCAATGTAACGCTCAACCATGGCTTGCAGGGTGGCTTCATCGGCGGCCCAATAGTCTTTTCGCACCGCTTCTAGCATACGTTCAAGCATTCGCGCTTGGGCATTGGGGTTAACGGTCTCAAAAAATTCATCAATCGCCAAATCTAAGCTGTCTTCAATATAGACCTCGTAAAAACTTTGCCATTGATCATCGCGCACTAGGCTGGGATCAACCACTTGCCAGCCCCAAAAATTATCAATTCTGGCGCTCATCTCTACCGCCCCGCTGTAACCTTCAACCATCATCTCGCTAATCCAGCGCGGATGAAAATTACGGGTTCGCAGTTCTTTGGCTAAAAACTTATCCGCTGTTTCCGCTTTGATTTTGGAGGGGTTGCGAAGATTGCTGATCATCATCGTCGGACTGGCTCCGTCAATGGACCGCACCGCTAGTGATAACGCGCCGAAGTATTCAAACGGATCATCAGTGCTGAGCATGCCGTATAAGTTGGACGAGCGAGAGTGAAGCGCAATGTCAGTGCCCGATAGTTGTTGCGCGTATAAGTCGACATTGTCGAGTTTTTTGCCATAGCGGCTATTATCGCTACCGTAGTAATAGCCCATATTGCGAAGGTAAACCTCAGCGATGCTATTCTCATTTTCCCAGGTATCACTGGCAAAAGTGGCATCGTCAACCCCCGAGCCGTGCCGCCCAGGTGCGTTAGAGAAAATTCGTACGCTGGATAAGTAATCGGCTTCCTCGGCATCGATGCCTTGGGCTTTCAGCTCGCTGGCAATCCGCTGGCTGTTCAGCCAAATATTATTATTGTCTTCTTTGAGCGCGGCAATCTTTTCAATTGCTCTGGCAAGGTATTGCATAATGTTGGGAAAGGCATCGCGATACAACCCCGTGCTCGATAAGACAATGTCGACCCTGGGTCGCTTTAATTCAGCGTAGGGAATGATCTCAGAATCAATCACTCGCCCATCGCGAGACCAGACGGGCCGCATGCCCATGGCGCGCAGAGCTTGAGCTTCTAACACACCGTATTGGCGCATGGTTTCAATCGACCACAGTGAAAACGCGAGTTTGTCAGGGTAACGGCCATTGTCATTGTAATAATCAAGAATGATTTGCTCGACCAGTTCGGTACCTTGTTCATAGGCGGCTTTAGTGGGTACGCGAGAAGGGTCAAAGCCATAGAGATTAAAGCCCGTGGGCAATGAATCGGGGTGCCGCAACGGGTCACCGCCAGTGTTGACGGGAATATACTCTCCGCGCAAAAACGCCACGGTATTATCCAACTCTTTGATGCCGCGCATATTGCGATAATAGTCTTGCCCCGTCGTTATCCACGCCTGCAAATCTTCACTGAGTTTGTCTATGGCCACTGGGGCTTGGTGTGCATGGTCATGCACTTTACGGGAATCGTGCTCTTTATCGTGTTCAGTGTCGTGATGATACGCGTCGGCATGTTGATGGTCGCTGTCTTTGGCATCGACTGCAGCGACAACATAATCACGCACAGTTTTAAAACCTGCTAACTGCTCGAGTTCCGATTGAGTTTCATGAAAACCATGATCGCTGTCATCATCGTGCTGATGATTCTGCTGGGCGTTGTCGTGATTATGTTGATTGTGGTTGCCGTGTTCATGACTGCCATCGTGAACGGCGGCCTGATAAGCGCGAGTCTCAAATTCGGCAGCAGCGCTTAAAAATTCGGTGCCTAACATTTGCGATAAAGTACTGATGACTAATTCAGGTCGAGCTAATTCACCGTAAGAGTGCAGACCGAGTGGTTGGCTAAGCCCCGATAACTCATTCATGTAATCGTGTAACTGCGTAAGAAAAGCGCCGTAATCTGCCGCAATGACTTCGCGTGTCAAGCCCATGTCATCACAAATATTATGTTCAAAACAGGTGTCAATAATCATTTGTGCGGTTTTGGCTTTAACGCCGCCCTCATCGAGAGCCTTGTACTCGTGCATGAGATTATGGATGTCGGCTAATTCGCCTTGTAAGCCAGCCGCCGCAAAGGGCGGTGTCATGTGCGAAATAATGGTAGCACTGCCGCGGCGTTTTGATTGCATTGCCTCGCCGACATCGTCGACAATAAACGGGTAAAGAATGGGCGTATCCCAAACGGCAAGATTGGAATGATCGTATATGCTTGGCACACGCTCCTTACCGTATAAATACTCTTGTGAGCCGTGGGTGCCTAAATGAACAATTGCATCGCTGCCCCAATATTCTCGCGCATAGTAGTAACCCGCTAAATAAAAATGATTAATCGGTACAGTCTCATCATGATAAATGCGGTCGGCCTGTTCTTTGTCGTCTGCGCGAGGCGGTTGGCGAAGCACCACCATGTTGCCGTTTTTAATTCGTGGCATTAATAAATAGTGTTCGCCGTCTTTTTCCATTGCCATAAAGCTATTTTTGGGGTGACCCCAATAATCCATGATTGGCTGGGTCACGGTGGTCGGCAGGCGGTTAAACCACTTGAAATAGTCATCGAGAGGCAACAGGTCGGCTAATCCCTCGGCCACCAGTTCATCCATTTTTGCCCCTAATCGATCGTCGCGAAAAAACGGCTCGAGTATGGCTTTAGCGCGGTCACTGTAAAATCCATGTTCATAGGGAGCAATATTATAACCCTCACTGTTAAGACGATGTGCTAGCGTATGTAAGCTGTCGGGAACGTTTAAAAAGGATGCGCCCATGTCCTCGCCGCCCCATACCATGACGGCAATTTTCTTATCGTTATTGGCCTTGTATTTGAGTGATACCATCGCCAATGCGCGATTGACCATATGATCGACTTGGTAGTCAATCACCTCAATTTCAGTGGCTGCGTCGCCGTCATCACCGCGGGGACTCATGCCACCTTTGATGGCCGATACGGTTAATGGATTGATGACCCCTGATGACTCTGGCAAGACTAAGACAAACGGCGTCATGCCCGGTGAGATACCTTGTATGTCGTTTTCCCACACCTGTTGGCCGCCGTCGAAGTAGGTCAGTGCCTGCATCACCGGCACGCCGAACTGTTCAAATTCCTTTTTCCGTTTATTGGCCCAATGAATCATGCGGAAGTTAATAATGACATCAACCAATGTATTGTCTTGCTCCTGAATTAATTGGCCATATTGCGCAGCAAAGGGACTCAGCTCAAAAAAGAACGGAATAACTTGTGCACCACTGGCCTCGATCTTAGCAATGGTGGCATCAATGACGCCGGTTTCCATCACCTCAATTGAGGCGCGTTGCATCAGTATGCCGACAGTGGGTTTATTGGCACTAAGAGCTTGTTTTTTTTTCGTTAGCCAGTCGTTGTAGGCTTCTCGTGTTTCAAAAATTAGACCGTTGTAGTCAGGATGATAAATGCCTTGCTGCGGATACACGACAGGCGGTAAGATCGCTTGCTGTTGATTACTGTCTAAAATACGGTAGCGGAAATAGCTCAACAGACGGTCAATGTTTTTTTTGCCACCATTATCATAATAGGCACTTATGGTCTTAGCGGATTCTGCCGATAAATTATGTAGATAGTCAGGCTCAAACTTCATGGCCATGAATGCTTGACTCGATCCCTTTACTAGCGGAATGAATTCGGCAAAGCTAGCCGCATTATCGCGCGATGAAACGCCATCGAAAATAATTAAAGAATGCTCGACAAACGCCGTTTGTCTATCGCTTAAGTTTTTAATATCATCTGCTCGAGTCACTGCAATGGTAAAGCCATAATCTTGCGCGCCAGCCTTAAGCAATGCGGTTTTTTGGCCGTTACTGTGCGAACCGCTCACCAATAAGATGCTGGGCGATGCTTGCGGTTCTTTGGAATTATTAGCAGTAACGACAGAAGATAACGTCGAGAGCAGAAGTAAAGAACTTACAATAAATGTTGGAAATAACGTTTTCGCTATTGATTCGATGCCTAGCATGTATGGATTTACTCCCTTGCTGTTGCTAAAACTATGTTTATTAGTGTGGTTGATCAAAATTTTCAAAGTTGGCAGTTATTCAGGTACATAAACGATCGACCCATCGGGCATCTTATAAGCGATGCCAGCCTTAACGCCTTCACCATTGCCGATTTCGCCGCTACTTTTATACGTTTCAATGGTTTCACCGTCTTTAATGATCAGCTCCATATCGGGTTGCCCAGCATTTTTAATCACAGTAACGGTTTCGTCTAAAAAAGGATTTAAAGGATTTTCAGCTATCGAAATTAACAATGCGGCAATTAATACTAAAAAAACATCAATTAAATTAGCTACTGATAGCATCGGGTTTGCGGCTTCGTCTTCATCAAGTAAACGCATAGTATTTATTCCTTGTTAAGACGGTTTGTGCGTTGAATCAGTGACCGATCGACATCCACTAATTCAATCGCAAGCCAGCGTTTTTTATAGCTAGCAATCCAAAACGTGATAGAAGAAATAACCAAGCCAAATATCACTGCAGAGAAAGCGACCACTAAATTTTCACTGATGCCCTGAATGTTGCCATCGCTAAGACTTTTTAAGGCCGGCCCCATTGGCACCATGGTTGCGATCAAGCCCAGCATCGGTGCTAAACGGCTAATTGACCGAACCCCCTCTAATTGCTTCAGCGCTTCAATATCCAATTGATCACGATCGACATCGTGATCATGAACGCTAAGAGAGAGGAGTGGATAGCCGGGGATAGCGATTGGAGTTTTGCCATTAGCTAATTGCTGTAAACTGATTAAATATTGTGGCAAGGCTTTTTTTCTTTGCAGGGCCTGCATAAAAAAGGCGCCCGTTAAAAAAAAACTGTAGGCAAATAACACTGCCAGTAATAATAAAACGGGAGCAAGGAACAGCCCTGACACTTCATACATCAGATTTTCTAACCAGGTAATAGACATGCATATTCTCGAAAAGTGGCGTATTCGGTTGGGAAAAACAGGCGGCGTCAGCAACAGTATTGCCTTCTAAGCCAAGCTTATCTTTTTTTAAGGCACCAATGATAATGGTTGGCATTACTATTTACAACTTATCCAAAGAGACTGGATTTTTTTATTCCAAGCGATTGATATAGTTGGATTTTTAAATTGATTGACCTCATTGATGAGAATGATTATTATTATTATGCACATTAAGCGTGGCCAGTTGGCCGAAATACACCATATTGCAGGAATTAATCGTGACTCAGCAAAAGTTTCTTTGTTCTAATCATCTGGCGTTTCTTAAGCAAAGCCCCTACAAAGCCTTAGCCGTTTATAAGAGGACGCTTTCCGATGGGCAGGCGTATTTTCAGGAGGGAGCGGTAGAGCGATCAAGGGATTGCTTTGGTGCAGCTTTAGATTCGGCGGAGATCATCCTTGAAGCTGGAATTCTCGACCCTATATCAGCGGTTAATTATTTGATCACGTCAACCATATTATTATCCACCAGCTTGAGTCGCTTGGGTGACTATGAGCTCAGTCAATTGTATTTGGTGTTAGCACGGCATCGTTTAGACGCGATCAATCAAACGTTTCATCCCACCACTCAACTTCGTCATCATCTTAATGAATGCATTAAGGCATTGGATGTGACCTACAAGGCGTTGTTTAAGGGCTGGGTTCATGAGGAGCAATTTGAACCTGTTGATGTGAGCCATCAAGGTCTTCCCGTCAGTGGCTATAACAGTAAATTCAGCGGCGCTAGTCGGACGTTGCACTAAGCCGAACAAAATTAAATCGGATGAAAAAAGCCGTTTAGCAGACGAATAATAACAAAAGGAGACATTATGCACGTCCAAAAGTGCCCGTTACAATATTGGTTTATAACGTCTACTGGACTGGCGCAGGAAACCGACCTGTTCAGCTTGCGCGTAGCCGATGATTTTTCGACTATATTAAGGCAGCGAATTATTCAGCAGTTAAGACGTGGCTACCATGAATTATTGGTCGAGTGTTGTGAGCAGGCAGGGATAGAGTTAGAAGGCCAGTGGCCACAATTCCATGATTTTGATGCGGATGGCTTTTTAATCACTACTGAGCGCAGTAAGATTCGAATTTCTTTCGCTCGGCGCTGTGATGACGTGATGCTTGTGCGCCAGCAACTGCTTAACTTGATCGCTTAGCGCCCTTTTCAGTCATTATTTTTCGAGCGCATCAGCCATTTCTTGATAGGCGGCTAGATTAGCAGGCCACTCCAGTCGAGGTTCACTTTTATCGTAGACTTTGCGCTGTTTTAAGCTGTCAGGAATCTCATCCGTAGGAACAAGAAATTGCTCATACCATTGCCTGAGACGTGTCACTGGCCCGTCGCCATCGCAAAGGATAGGGTTATTAATGGGTGTTTTGTTTTGCCAAATGTGCATGTCAGCGAACACGCCTTTTTCTTCTGACATGACCATCACTTCTTTCACGTATTCAATTTGAGCGTCAATATCACCTTCCATCCCTTCTGGAACGCGCTCTTTAAAGCCCGCAAGAAATTCGAAGCTGTCCATTGAAGTTGGTACGTTCATGACTAGCGACATAAAGTTGTGAGGTTCTGTGACGGTCCCACCGCTCATTTTTTGGTGATGGATCATGTAACCAGGCCCATAATAGGTCGCGGTTGATTGTGCTTTGCCCATAAATTCAGTATTGGTCTCCTGAATTTGGGTGTACGTATGCCCTTCACAGATGTTAATAAATTTATCAACCGCTGGTAAGCCATGAACCGGTCCAAAGTGGGCCTTGTCAGCCATGTTATCGATGAGTTCACGTGCATTATTGGGAATGGGTACACGACGAATCACCCAGGGTGTCCAGCCGTCTTCCAGAACCATAGGGTCTTCAGGAATGGCTTGCTCAGGAATCGGTGGGCCGCCATCGGGGTCATGCCAGATGTACACTAATTGGTTGATCTCTGTCGTTGGCCAACTTTTAATTCTGGCGCGTTGAGGAATTGAATTGGCATAAGGAATATCATTGCATATGCCGTCGCTGCCCCAGCTCCACTCATGAAAAGGACACACCACAGAATCGCCTTTGACACAGCCATCGGCTAGGTTTGCGCCCATGTGGGGGCAAAAGGCATCCAGCACATGCAAGGTATTGGTTTCTTCGCCGCGATAGGCGACCAACGATGTACCAAAGTAATCGAGTTTGGTCGGCTGACTAGCGAACTCATAACCTGCACCAATACAAAACCATCCACGTGGATAACGCGTCGGCAGTGAACTTTCAATGCGGTATGGTGGCGGTAAGTCTTGATTAATCGGTATGCTTTTCATTGGATATTCCTTTTTCAACACACTAATTATACGACGCTTGCTGAAAAAGAAGATTGCCTATTGTTAAGAACGAGCATTTTTCAGCTTACGAATCGTTTATTTTGAGCTCAATGCCTGCAAAATCCAGGCATATCTGAACCTTATTTGGCGGCAGAAGGCAGGGCAAACGCTAAGTATTGATCGCCGGCAGCGGTGCCTAATTTCCCGCCGCCGCAGCTAATGACGATATACTGCTTGCCATTGATTTGATACGTGCTGGGGGTTGCATAACCGGCGCTAGGTAATTGATATTGCCACAGTAATTGTCCTGAAGACTTATCAAAAATCCGCAGTTTTTCATCGCTGCTGGCCGCGATAATCAGCAAGCCACCGGCAGTGACTACGGGCCCGCCATAGTTTCGGGTGCCGGTAGGCGCAATACCTTCTGCGGTCAGCTCGGCATATTCACCCAGAGGAACTTGCCATTGGCGCTTACCCGTCACCAAATTAATCGCATTTAACGTGCCCCACGGGGGTTTAACTGCAGGGTAATAGCGCTCGTCAGTAAAGGGTGCATAGCCACCAAACACGTAAGTAGTTTGCATTTCAAGACGATTGATATCGCTACTAACCGCGCTGGCAGCGGGTGAAGAGGGGGCAGATGGTTTGGCGGTGCCGTGTTCATCTTCACTGTTTGACAACGATGCGCTAAGTGCGAAGACGTAGTCAACAACGTTGCTGCGCTCTTTTTCAGATAAATAGTTAAAAGGCATCATTCGGCCTTTGCCCGCGTTGACAATGGCGATTGCATCTTGCTTGTTACCGCGAAGATTAATGTCGGCAAGTGCGGGAGCGTAAGGGTAAAAGCCTTGCAGTTGATCGCCGTGACAGCCCCCACAGTGTTGTTTAAACACTAATTTCCCTTGATCGCTGTCGCTGTTCACTGAAAGCTCAAGAGGTACCATATTGATTAAATTGGCGTCTTCCATGGCATTGATGTAATAAAGATTTGTTGCCGGATCATAAGCGCCGCCGCCCCAGTTTGCGCCGCCGTAAAAGCCTGGAAATAGAATGCTAGGTTGAATACCCGGTGGACGAAAATAGGCAAAGGGTGCGGCCGCATCGTATTGCTTTTTAACATAGTCATAGGCGGCAGAATTAATATCCGTAATCATATCGGGAGTAAATGCTTGGCGGGTAAAGGGTTCAGGCAACGTGACGCGAGGCTGAGTTGGTGAGGCGTATTCACCATTAATGGGACTGGCTGGAGTTGCAACTTCTTCAATTGGAAAGATCGGTTTACCGCTGTCTCGATCTAATAAATAGAGAACGCCTTGCTTTGACGCCTGCACGACAACATCTTTTTTTTCGCCGTCACTATGAAGCGTTGCCAGCGTGGGTGCAGAGCTTAAATCACGATCCCATAAATCATGGTGAACCGTTTGGTAATGCCAAATGCGTTCCCCGGTTTTTGCATTGAGCGCTAGAATTGAATTAGCAAAAAGGTTGTCACCTTCGCGTGTTGAACCGTTAAAGTCAGGCGTAGCTGATCCGGTAGGCACATAGACCACGCCACGGCCAACGTCGACACTTAGGCCTGCCCAGGCATTGGCGCCACCGCCTGTGCGCCAGTGTTCTTCCGGCCAAGTGTCATAGCCTACCTCGCCTTCGTGGGGTAAAGTATGAAATGTCCAAACTAGCGCACCGGTCACAGTGCTGTAGGCGCGAATATCCCCCGGGGCTGCTCCAAAGGTCTCATTAACAGCGGTGCCGATAATAATCAGGTCTTCAAAAATAACGCCAGGCGATGGGGCATAGACAGAAATCTTGTTAACATCACGTCCCAGACCAGCCCTTAAATCCACCTTTCCGTTATCACCGAAATCAGTAATTGTTTGACCCGTATTGGCGTCAATGGCGAGTAAGTGATGCGAGGTGGTAAATAAAATTCGCTGTTGCTGGTTGTGTTTATTTTGCCAGTAACTTAACCCGCGCATAAAAGACAGGCCCACTGGGTCGGTATTTGTAGGCCGTGTCCAGACCTCTTTGCCGGTATCGGCTTGCAGGGCAAACACATTGTACTTGGGGTTTCGCCCGTAAAGAATTCCGTTCACAATGATGGTGTTGATTTGCAGCTCTGAGGTGGCAGAAATAGCTTCATTTTTGGCGCTATGGTAGGACCAAGCGAGATCAAGGTTAGCAACATTACGAGTATTAATTTCAGTCAACGTTGAGTAGTGACTGTTACCGGCGTCGCCACCGTAATGACCCCAATTTTGAAAGTCGCCATTTATCTCTTTAGCGAATTGAATTGAAGAAGGTTGGCAAGCAATTAGTGCGAGCATCATCAGGGTATACATGGCTAGAGATCGAAGTCGATGTGCTGCTGTTGGAGTGATCATTTTCTGAGTGGTCATTTATTATTATTCACCGGTTGATGCCTAGTATTTAAGATCTAAAGGTAAAGTATAAATAACTTTATCGCAATGATATATAAGCGCAAATTAAGACCAATAAGTAGGATCGTCATGATAGGGTAAGTATTAACTTTTCTGGGCTTTAACCATCATGCGTTTGCGCAGCGAAAAAAAATCAAGGACAAACACTGTGCTGAATAAAATAAAGGTACGCGTTATTAACAACTTGTATAATGATCGATTGAAATTACATGCTTAAATCCAATGTCGAGTTAATAAGTTTTCAACAGGGCAGTCATTAATTTTTATGCCATGAATTGACGAGAACATAACAATGAGCCAGCCAAATAAAAATGAAGTATTAGTTGATAAAGTCATTAGCGGTGATTCGTGGAATGAATTTTGTGATCTGGTAAAGTCTGCCGGTCAGTTTGTGATAGATAATTCAGCAGAAGATGAGCTCGAACGTAGTGAGGGGTTTCGTTATTTGGCGAGATTACTGGCCGGCTCTTTGCAAGATGCTGTTGAGCCGCCTTCACTCACACCGCCCACTATTGAGTATCGCAAAACACGCATCGGTGCAGACAACCCAGATTTCATTTATGCCAGCATACCCATTAAAGGGTCACTGAGTTATAAGTTAACGGGTCGTTTAAATGATTGCTATCAATTTAATATAGGGGCTTTTCATGGCCGTCTAGGTTCAGCCCAAGGTTTGCAATCGACCGGATTTTTAAATCAAAATGATTTAGTTGTCGATGCACAGGGTTTATTTACAGTTATAGCCAGTGCGCAAGCGCCGCAGGATCAACAGGCGCATTGGCTTCCTCTTTGTGACATGTCAAACAGTCTGATTATTCGACAAACCTTGTTAAACCCTTGTGATGAAACAAAAGCCGATTTAAACATAGAGGTCGTCGGCGGTGAAGTTGCTGGCATTGACCGGCCGATGTCGGCTGAGCGATTAGACAATATGCTAAGCCGTCCAGCATTGATGGTGCATGGAATCACGCAGCAGTTTTTGGGCTGGACGAATGACTTTATGCAGCGTAAAAATAAAATCACTGAAATTAAACCAGAATTATTAGGCATGGCCAAAGGTGATCCTAACTGCCAATATAACTATGGTTATTTTGAGCTGGCTGAGGGGGAGGCTTTGCAAATCATACTTCGCCCACCTCAATGCGAATATTGGAATATTCAGCTGGCAAATCATTGGCTAGAGTCGTTTGATAGCCGTTCAGTAATAAGCGCTATTAACATTCGCTCAGCGATCACTGAGCCTGACGGTTCAGTGATCGTCATGGTTAGCCCAACGAGACCAGACTCGGGCAATTGGTTAAGCACGCAATTTCATCGGCGTGGAGTTATTGCGCTACGCTGGCTAGCGGCCGCAAAAAAGCAGCCAGACCCTGTCACTAAATTAATAACTCTTTCACCCGAGTCATCATTGTTAGGTTCAAGATAAAAGGTAAGCAATGGGTTTTTATCACGAATTACCCCAGTTACATCATGAGGCGCAACTCGCTTTTGAATTGTCTTCGCCCGATAGAATGGGTTTTAATGATTTTGGCGGTAACGAGTATCAATGTGCGCTGCAGGTATTGGCTAAATCACTTGATGCCGCCGATGACTTAAGTCCGCTGACAGCGCAAATTATGCGGGCTAATATAATTGACGTATTACAGAGTCGATTGTGCAGTCAGTTTTATTTTCATCAAAACCCTAGCTGTATTAATGTTGAAATTAGGCGGCCTATTTTTATTATTGGCATGCCTCGAAGCGGGACGACTGCTTTACATCGGTTGTTGGCAGCCGATAACTGCAATCAAGGCCTTGAGTATTGGTTGGGCGTGAGCCCTCAGCCCAGGCCAAATAAAAAAGAATGGCCTGGCATGATTGAATTTCAGCAGTGTGATGAAAAACTAACATATATGCAGCAAGCTGCACCGTCGTTAAAAGAGATTCATGACATGGCTGCTAATCAAGTTGATGAATGTCGTTTGTTGCTAATGCAAAGTTTTATGAACGTGACGTTTCAATCAACGGCATGGGTGGGCGATTATGAGCAATGGTTGTTGAAGGCTGACTTCACCGAAGCCTACTCGCGCTATAAGATGAATTTACAATTAATTAGCGGCGGTGACGAGCGGCGATGGGTATTGAAGGATCCGAGCCATTTGTGGGCACCGGACGCTTTATTGACGACCTTTCCTGATGCTTGCATTGTTCAAATGCACAGAGACCCTTGCGAATTGATTCCTTCTGTGGCGAACTTGGTTTATACCACCCGAAGAATGGTCGAGCCTGGCATTGATAAGCATCGGGTTGGCCGCAGAGAGCTGGCTCAGTGGTCTAGCTTGTTAGATAATTTAGAAACGTTTCGGCGCAATCATTCAGCCACTCGAGTTTACGATGTGTCGATGCAACAGTTACAGCACAATCCCGCTACCGTTGTGAAAAATATTTATCGGCATTTTTCGCTGGATTCTGGCCGAGCTAGTCTTGATGATGATGTTGAGAAAATGGTCGCTGGAATTCAGCATGAAGATCGGCACGCTATACGCTCGCATCGTTATACAGCTGAAGAGTTTGGCCTAACGAACGAGCAAATTGAACGTGCATTTAATACACATTAAGCATTGAGGTTATGATTTATGTTGACCAATTTACCGGTTAGTTTTTTGTTTCGCATAGAAGCATTTATTGACGAGCCGATTGCCATAAGTCCAGGCCCGCAGGCCGACCGTGTTATTGTCGCGCCCACTGGCGGTGTGATTGAAGGCCCGGCATTGCAAGGCGAGATTGTGGCCGGGCCAAGTTCGGAGTGGGCGACATTACGAGCTGACGGAACCATGAAGGCCGATGTTCGATTGGTGTTAAAGTCTAAAGATCAGCAGTACATCTTAATGACCTATAACGGAATAGCAAAGCCAGTGGGCGATAGTCTCAGCGTAATTATAGCGCCATTGTTCGAAACAGCGGCGCAGCAATTGACGTGGCTCAATAACATACAGACAGTTGGTATCGGCAAGCCAACTGACCAGGGTATTAGTTATGATATTTACCAAATAAATGTGCCCGAGTAGTCAACATAAGTTTTTTCAACAAAAAAGGTGCCCGCGATGAATGCAGTTCCATTGAGAAATCGACCCATCGACATATTGTTAATTGCTTTTTATTCAATCTCATTTACGTATGGTTTTTTGTTTAATATACCCGAGGCGCTGGGTGTGGCGGTGAGTCCTGATAGCCCATGGCCGCCATTGCGCTGGCTGTATGAATGGGCGTTGGCAGAAGAGCCTGCGCACTTATTGGATCCGTTGCCGATTTTTTTATTAAGTGCGACGACCATTGATGCTTTTATACACACCCCGTTCATTGCGGTGATGATTTATGCGCTGGTCACTGAAAAAAATTGGATTCGCTTACCTTGCTGGTTATTCGCTGGCTCGGCGGTTACCAATATGTATTATTATTTTATGGCGACGCTGTTGGGTGATCATCCGCCACCTAACACTTTTTATTACTTAGTATTTAATTTGCCGTGGTTGCTAATGCCGATGTTGTTAGTATGGCGAATGCGACATGCCAAGCCCTTCGGGGACCGTTGATTTGCAAAGAAATAGCTGCCTGATGGCCGCGCCCTAATCAAAAAACTTATAAGGGTAAGATTGCTATACTGTCAGGAATACTTAGATTTACATTATTCGTTTATAAAAATAATAATAATTTCAATAGCATACGAATAACATATGTTTTTTCCTTAATATTAATGATAATCATTGCTATTTGTGAATTTTATCATTAATATAGCGCTTAAATTAATTAAGTGCTTTTCGGTCATTTTGTGTTTGCATTGAGCACACAGCACTACAAAGAATTGAGCAAATAGTATTATTGCTTGCTTTT
>MDSY01030410.1_pt1 | contig 14671 bp, 12 predicted proteins | sample 811131 | NCBI WGS metagenome assembly MDSY01 (sample SAMN05326643, study PRJNA326480) | marine metagenome | isolation source: seawater | place: Atlantic Ocean: South West | collected 2010 | reverse complement strand
TGTTGGTAATTCTGTTAAGGTAACGTCCGTGTAAGCATCACTGAATATAGAAACAACATCCCCAGCTTCTCTTGCCGGTGGTGTTGGTGCAGCTTCTGTTGGCTCTGTTGCCTGAGCTGCAGTTACTGTGACAGTACCATACATATTACCTGCATGAGGATCACATACATAGTCAGTAGACCCTACTTGATCAAAAATAAATTGAAATGTATTTCCTGCACCAGTGGAATAACCACTATCAAAGGATTCTGTACCGGCTGTAGCTCTCAAATTATGAGTGCCGGAACCCCAAGTCCATATAACGGTATCACCTACTTCTATTGTAATTTGTTGATTTGCGTCAGTTCCATCGTTTGCCCAATCAAGATTATGAGTTGTTTGAGCGACCATCGCAAATGAAATAACAGTCAAAAATAAAGTAAAAAAGTAATTTTTTTTCATATAAGAATATTTGAATTGTTTTTTGAATTGCAAATATAGAAATAAAAAAAGTCTTTTAAAAGTTAGTGTGATATCATTTAATAATTGTGTTGTTAATGTATGGTTTTAATTATTACTTTCATTTCATTTCATTTGTGTAGTATTTAGATAATTTAATTAATTACTATTGAAAAATTCACTGAAATATTAATTTTAAAAGTAAACTGATGCAGATATTAATAAAACGAAGGGTTAACGTTAAATGATTGTAAAGTGTTATTATTGTCGTTCAATAATGCTTATTTTTGATTTCATATAGAAAAAAATTCATGAATAAAAATGATATTAAAATACTTCTTGTAGATGATGAACCAGATATTTTAGAAATAGTTGGGTATAATCTAAAAAAAGAAGGATACCAGATTTTCACAGCTTCTAATGGAAATGAGGCTGTAAAATGTGCGAAAAAAATTATCCCAAATTTAATATTATTAGATATCATGATGCCAGAAATGGATGGTATTGAAGCATGTGAAAAAATAAGAAAAATAAAATCTTTAGATAATGTTATTATCTCTTTTTTATCTGCTAGAGGTGAGGATTATTCTCAAGTTGCTGGTTTTGAAGCCGGCGCTGATGATTACATAACTAAGCCTATAAAACCTAAAGTTCTTGTTAGTAAGGTAACATCTTTACTAAGAAGGTTAAAAACTGAAGTGGAGACTTCTTTTACAATTGGAGATATTGTTATAGATAGAGATGAATATGTAGTTTATAAAGCTAATAAAAAAATAACTTTACCTAGAAAAGAATTTGAATTATTCTCTTTATTAACCTCAAAACCAGGGAAGGTATTTAAAAGAGAAGTCATTTTAGATACCGTATGGGGCAATGATGTTATTGTTGGGGGAAGAACGATAGATGTTCATATAAGAAAATTAAGAGAAAAAATAGGTGATGCCCATTTTAGGACAGTAAAAGGTGTAGGGTACAAATTTGTTATAGAAGAAGGTGATCAATAAAAGATGAATTCATGAAACTTAAAAAAACATACAAATACGCTTTAGTTTCCTCATTTTATTTAACACTACTATCTGTTATGGTTGGGGTATTTAATTATTTATTTCTTTATGACACTTTAGGTATTTTTGTGATTTTTGTTTTTGTTATTTTAATATTTATATTATCTTTTTTTGTAATTCAATATAGAGCAGAGCATTTTATATACAGAAAAATTAAAACTATTTATAAAAAATTCTCTGACCTTGATGTCAAAGAACTTGATAGAAAATCAATTACAACTGATATAGAATCTATCTCACAAAGTGTTGAGAAATTTGTTGAAGGAAAACAATTAGAAATACAAAATTTAACAGATATAGATTCTTTTAGGCGTGATTTTTTAGGAAATCTTGCCCATGAACTTAAAACACCTTTATTTACTGTTCAAGGATATATTTTAACTTTAATAGAAGGTGGTGTAAACGATAAAGAAATTAGAACTAAATACCTCGATAGAGCTAATAAGGGCGTTGAAAGATTAGTGGCTGTTATAAAGGATTTAGATACGATTGCAAAATTAGAAACAGATGGATTTTCTTTAAATATAGAGATTTTTAATCTCTTGGAATTGATTCAAAATGTAATCGATTTATTTGAAATGAAAGCAAAAAAAAGAAACATTACACTCTTGTTTGATCGTGTTTATGAGTTTCCTGTTTTTGTACAGGGTGATATTGAAAAGATAGAACAGGTGCTTATTAATTTAATAGTAAATTCAATAAAATACGGGAAACCAAACGGAACAACTATTATTAGCGTAGATACTTACAGTAATAAAAAGTTTATGATAAAAGTCACCGATAACGGTGAAGGTATTAAAAAAGAACATTTTCCTCGTCTATTTGAACGTTTCTATAGAGTAGATCAAAGTAGGTCTAGAGAACAAGGAGGTTCTGGCTTAGGACTGTCTATTGTAAAACATATTATAGAGGCTCATAACGAAACGATACTAATGAAGAGTAATTATGGTAAGGGGTCAGAATTTTCTTTTACTCTTGACAAGGCAGAATAATTTAAATTTTATAGTAAGTCTAACCCAATATCTTTTCTATAGTTCATTTTTTCAAATTTAATTTTTTCAATAGAACAATATGTGTTCTCTAGCGCTTCTTCAATAGAGTCTCCTAAAGAGGTAATCGCCATTACTCTCCCTCCATTTGTTAAAACTTTATTGTCTTTAATATTAGTTCCTGCGTGAAAAACAATTGATTCTTTGATGTTTTCAAATCCTGAAATTTCTTCTCCTTTTTCATATGCTTCAGGATATCCTCCTGACACTAACATAACAGTTGTTGCTATTTTAGATGTTACAGAAAAAGACTTTTCGTGTAAATTTTGTTTAGCAACTCCTTCAAATAAATCATATAAATCTGATTTTATTCTTGGAAGTACAGCCTCCGTTTCTGGATCTCCCATTCTAACGTTATATTCAACTACCGAAGGGTTTCCATTGTCATTCATCAAGCCAATAAATATAAAGCCTCTGTAATCGATTCCATCTTTCTGTAAGCCTATAACGGTTGGTTTTACAACTAACTCTTCTACTTTATCAAGAAATGCTTTATCTGCAAATGGAACAGGTGAAACTGCTCCCATCCCCCCTGTATTTAAACCAGTATCACCTTCACCAATTCTTTTATAATCTTTAGCTGATGGTAAAATTTTATAACTGACCCCGTCTGTTAATACAAAAACGGATAATTCAATTCCTTTTAAAAACTCTTCAATTACAACAGTAGATGAGGCTTCTCCAAATTTCTGATTAGAAACCATTTCTTCTAATTCTATTTTAGCTTCTTTTAAATCATTTAAAATCAAAACACCCTTCCCTGCAGCTAAACCATCTGCCTTAAGCACATAAGGAGCTGATAAGGTATCTAGAAATTTAAAACCAGATTCTAAATTATCTTTAGTAAAAGATTGATATTTTGCTGTTGGAATATTATGTTTTTCCATAAACTGCTTAGAAAAATCTTTACTACCCTCTAAAATTGCTCCATCTTTTTTTGGTCCAATTACATGAATGTTTTTTAAATCGTTGTCTGCTAAAAAAAAATCATGGATGCCTTTAACTAATGGCGCTTCTGGCCCAACAACGACCATATTAATATCGTTTTTTAGAACAGTTTTTTTTACTGCAGCAAAATCTACGGGATTAATATTTATATTAATAGCCATTTTATCTGTTCCTGCATTACCTGGAGCAACAAAAAGTTGATTAATTTTTTTACTTTCAGAAAGCTTTAAAGCAAAAGCATGTTCTCTACCACCAGATCCTAAAATGAGAATATTCATTATTAATAATATTATAGCGTTGTTGTTACTGCAAATATATTTTAATTTGTTGAGTAAATTAAAGTCCCCACTTTAAAAAATATTTAATTGCAGAAGAAATATGGTAACTAAATAATTTAATATTATTTGAACTCCCTTTTTGATATAGATGTGTGATTTCAAGGGAAGGAAAAAATAATTTTTTTTTGCCGAGTTTATCAATTTCTCTACAAATATCGGCATCTTCCATGTATAGAAAATATCGCTCATTAAAACCTCCTAGCTCTATAAAATCATTCGTTTTGAAAAACATAAAACAGCCATGAATAAAATCAGGGAAGAAAGGTTTTGTTAAATTACGGTCTCTATATTCGTTTTGAGAGATTGCTTTTTGAGAAAGCTTAAACCTTCTGTTTATTAAATCAAAAAGAGTTGGATGTTTTCGACAGACATATTGAATTTCATTATTAGGATAAAGTACTTTTGGTGTTATAAAAGCTACATCAGGATTCTTATCTAATTGCTCTATTAAAATTTGTATAATATCGGTACTAAAAACAATATCCGGATTTAAAATTAAGTGATACTTTGATGATAATTTTTCTAAAACAATGTTATGGGCTTTCCCAAACCCAAAATTTTTCCCCATAAAAATATATTCTATATCCTTATGAAGAAAATATTTTTCTAAACTATTTGTTGGTGAATTATCTACTAAAAATAACCTTTTAATTAATGTTGTTTTTAAAAAAGAATCCACTGTTCTCTTTAAAACAGAAATATCATTATTAAACAAAACTATGGTCCCAGTTATTTCGTAATTATGAATCATTAATAAGCTTTTTCTTCCCCTTTAAATACATTAAATATTGTCTTAATTATAATTTTAAGATCTAATAAAAAAGACCAATTTTCTATATAAAAAATGTCTAGTCTAATTCTATTTTTAATATCCGACTTCTTCGTTATTTCCCCTCTATATCCAGAAACTTGTGCCAAACCTGTAATTCCTGGCTTAACAATATGTCTTTTTAAATAATCTTCTACATCTTTTTGATACTCTATTGATAAACTTTCTAAATGTGGTCTTGGGCCAACTATACTCATATCTCCTAATAAAACATTTAAAAATTGCGGTAATTCGTCTATGCTTGTTTTTCTCATAAAAGAACCAATATTTGTTACTCTTGAGTCATCTTTAGAAGCATGGGTTTTATCTGATATTTTATTTATATCCATTGACCTAAATTTATAACAAACAAATTCATCTCCATCAATCCCTTCTCTTTTTTGCTTAAATATTGTAGGCCCTTTAGATTCTAATTTTATTAAGATAAAGAGAACTGGTATTAACCAGGATAGTAAAAACAAGCATACACAAATAGAAAAAATAATATCAAAAACTCTTTTAAGGTAAAAGTTCTCTGTAAATTCAAATGGTAATTTTTTTACATTTAATACCATTAAGGTATCATCGTAATATTCAACCTTTTGATTTTTACTATAAAGTTCATCTGATTCTGGAATTAATTTTAAAATAATCCCTTTTTCATTTGTGAATTTATTAATATCTTTTATTTGATCTTTTGTTAATTGTGATATGGAACAATATACCTCGTCTATAATATTGTTTTCTGCATATTGAAAAAAACTATTAAGCTTCCCTAAAAAATTAGGGTTATTAGATGATTTATCAGAAAAGAATCCTAAAAACTTATAACCTAAGTTAGCTTTACTTGTAAATATTTTTATAATTTTTTTTGAAGCAGTATCGTGCCCTAAAATAATTGTTGTTCTATAATTATTACCTGAAGACCGATATTTATTTAATAAAAAATATCCTGTAAATTTAAAAATAGTGATAGAAACAACAATTGATATAAAAATTAAAAACTGATTATTAATGATTTCTCCTTCTCTAAAGACACCAAAGTAAGCAAAGTACCCTAAGGTTAAAATTAGGAATTGTTTTGCTAATAGTGATAATATTCTTAGCTTATTTGTGAATCTAAATACATTATAAAAACCTGTACTGATTGACGATATTAGCCAAAAAATTGAAATATACGTAAGAAAGAAAAAATTAAGAAACTCTTTATCATAAATATAATAAATAATGCTATTAATTAATAATAGATCAATTATAACTTGTATTGGCCTTATTAAATATGAATATCTTTTTTTCATTTAGATTCTTCTAAAATTTTCTCTAGATTATAATTAAACTTTTCTTTAAAAATATCCACTGAAAAATTTAATGAATGTTTTCTGATTGTATCGTAATTAAACTCTGTTTTTTCAAAAAGAGTTATTGCTTTTGTTAAAGAGCTTTCCGTTTGATTATTAAAGAGGATCCCTGTTTCATTATGTATTACAGTGTCTAAGGCGCCTCCGGAACCATATGCAATGACAGGTGTCCCACATACCTGAGGCTCTAAAAGAGCAATGCCAAAATCTTCTTTACCGCAAAAGACAAAAGCTTTGGCCTTTTCTAAATAAAATTTAGATTTCTCTGGAAATAAGTATCCTTTGAATTCGATATTATTATTAGCTATTGCTTTTAAATCTTTCATCTGAGAACCGTCTCCAATAATAATTAGTTTTTTTCCATTTTTATTAAATACATCAATTAAAATGTCATAACGCTTATATGGTTCTAATCTTCCAACAGAAACAAAAAAATTATCTTTGCTTTTACAAAAAGAAAAATCTGATACATTTACCGGAGGATTAATCGTTGTGACGTTTCTGCTATATTTTTGTAACGCCCAACTTGAAACAAAATCTGATACCGAAAAGATGGCTGTAGGTTTTTTTGACATTCTCACATCAAACCTTTGCATAAATGGTATTATGAAAGAACCTATTTTTCTTATTCCTTTAAAATATAAATCTTTTTCCTCCCATACATATTTTAAGTTTCTTGCTACTAAATATGAAATATGCCTAGAATTACTCTTATAATCAACCCCTTTAACTACGGAGTGAGTCACACTAATTATTAATGAATTATCTTCTTTGATTTTCAATTGTTTTAAAAATAACGGGAAAAAAGGCAAAGCAATTCTAAAATTGTTTCCAAAAAAAGATAATGATGATGTTTTTATAATAATAGGTGTTTCTCCAAAAATTTTTTTTAGATTTTCTTCTGGCATTCTATTAGTTAAAACATAAACTTTTTCAAAATTATATAATTGGTGAAGGTACTTAACCACAAGCTCAGAGCCTGCAAATGCATCTAACCAATCCATAACTAATATAGTCTTATCTAATTTCATTTTTTTTTGAATACGTAATTATATGATAAAATAAAGGTATCAAAATTCCAAATAGATATGCCCCTAATTGCCTAAAAAATAAATTCTCTAACACTAAAAAAGTGATTAATCCTAATACGATAAAAACAGCTTCAAAATTATTTCTGAAATAGAATAAAGGGGGAAGAAAAAGAAGAAGAAATAACCCAAGCCCAATTATTCCTCCATCCAGGAAAATATCAAAAAACTGATTATGGGTATTAAATCTTGTTTTCAAATAATAATCTCTTTTAGATATGTTTTCTATTGTTTCCCCGTAACAAGAAGTTAGTTTTTCTTCAATGCTACTACGATCACTATAGCCTGTAAAAAAATTAAAATTTATATCGTAAATCTGATTGAGGCTACAGTTCCAAATAACGAATCTTGGCTCTTGATTTTTTAAAACTTTAATAGTTTCTGTATAAGAATCTTTAATGTGAAATCTATTTTTTATATTCTTATTAAATAAAAAAATACTGGAAATTATTATAGTTAATGAGCAAAGCGTAATTAATAATTTAATTTTTGAAAGTTTGAAGTAGTGAGATATTTTAATAGTAATGAAGATCAATGATAGAAATAACGATAATCTAGCTACTATAGTGAAAAGAAAAACCATGAATATAATTGTAAGTAATAAATACCCTAATTTTTTATTTTTATCTTCTAATTTAGCTATTAAAAAACTTATTAAAACAATAGCAATAAAGCACATAAAGCCTAAATAAGGTCTATGTATTAATGTTAAATTTTCAACATCAGAAGTGTTTCCAAAAGGAAAATATTTATATTCTAAATAAAAATTAAAAATTTTCCCGAATGAAATCAGTACTCCTAAAAAAACTCCATAAACATATCCTTTAATAACTACAATAATATTTTTAACATGAAATATTAAAATACTAGAGATAAGTATTGTTATTAAGTGCTTATATATTAGAATATTATTTATAAATGAATTTAGGAAAAGGGCTTTTATAAATAAGTAAGTAACAAATAAAATTAATAGATTAATGTAATTATTCGAAAATAACTTTCCCCTCTTTTTAAAAATAAACAATAAAGATATGATTCCTAAAATTATATTTGGAATTGCGACTGATATCGATAATGAAAATAATAACAAAGCAAATGTAATATCAAAAAAATAATCAATTTTTTTGTGAGTCACTTTTTTGTGATTTTTTTTATTTTTATTAAAAAGTTTAATGGAAGTAAATAAAGCATAAAGCTTCTTAACAATCCGTATACAGGGTATAAACCAAAATAAAAGTTTTTTAGTATGATTTTGATGCGATTTTTTGCTTGTTGATTTCTTAATAATGTAGAAATCCCTCTAGGGTTAACCTCGCAATGAACTAAAACTCTATCAATATTAGCAACTTGGAAAGAATTAATAACATTAAAAAAAAATGCATAATCTTCTGCCGCTTTAAATTCAACGGGATAAAAACCTGTTGTCTCTAAAATAGCAGTACGAAACATAATAGTTGGATGAATATGCATAGCATTGATAAACATTTTTTTTCTAATTAATTTATCTTTTTCTGGGACTTTAACTGTATATAAATAAGCTCCATTAGTATCAAAAAATTTAACATTACTACCTACTAATGAAATTTTATCATTTTTCTCTAAAAATAATTTCTGATCCCTAAATCTATTTTTAATACAAAAATCTCCACAATCTAGCCTTGCAGTATACGTGTATTTTTTTTCAGATATATATTTAAGGCCACTATTTAATGCCACTTCTATTCCTCTATTCTTCTTCAGATAGATAAAAGAAACACTCCCGTCAGCTAAAAATGAACTACGGACCTTTCTCTCATCAATTTTCTTATCACTCCCATCATCAACAATAATAACATCTAATTTCTCTTGACTGTTTATCGATGACAAAGAAGCATTAAGACCCGTTAGGTTGTTGAAGTGAGGGATTAGAAGAATAATATTATTCATTTTCAGTTTTTTTTTGATTTGTTTGTTGAATTAACAAAGCTAAACAGATCCAAAATCCAAATACTCTAAAACTATCAAATTGAAGCCAATTAATTGAAAAACCAATAAAGGAGATTAATAATACAATAGGCACTATCTTATCTTGATTTTTTTTATTTTTTATTAATTTTTTAGATTGATAAAAGATTAAAAAGATAAAGAATAGAAAAATCAGCAAACCAGTAATTCCAGTTTCTGCCAATAATCTTGTATACATATTAAATCCTGGAGGAAAAGATTTTTCTTTATTATTTAAGTAATAAAGATCAAATTCATAATTTTTTCGGGTTGCCCATTTTGGGTATTTATCTTTTGCATGAAAACCTTGTTGACCAAAACCAACTCCTAAAATAGGATTTTCTTTAAATATTAATAAAGAGGTATATTGAATCCCGAACCTAGATCTATTAGAGATACTTGTTTCTATATTTTTCTTAAAATTTAAAGTTGCTATTTTAGTCTCTAATACTTCTGTGATTTTTTCCCTGTTAAACAAAAAGATTAAAAGGACTAAAGTTAAAGATAGCATCAAAAATTTTTGAATTATTTTATTAAATTTTTGATTAGCAGAAAAAACGATCCAAATAAAAATTATAAATTGAAATAAAACTACTATTAATGCTGTTCTAGAGCCAGAAAAAAAAGTTAAAACAAAAACAATTAAAGTGGGTAAATATTTTATATTATTTCTTGAAGTTAAAATATAACTAAACATCCAACCCGCTACAGTAATTAAATAAATAGCTAAAAAAGGTGGTTCATAAGAAACTGAAGATATTCTATTATACATTAAATCTAAACTAGTCTCTGTAAATGGGAAATAATCAAATGCAGAAAAAACACTCTTAAAATAACTAATATTAAAAACTACAATTAGAATCTCAAAGAAAGCATATATACTAACAAAGATAAAGGAGTATAAAAATACTCTTCTAAGTAAATAAAATGAGTGTTTTACGCTAAATTTACTAAAGATATTGTAAGATGTAATAAATAATGTTAACGCTATTGAAAGAGATATTAATTGTCTAAAAAAGCGACTCAACCCAGATGTTTGTTTCATATAATTACTAAAAACAGTATCAATATTTAATAGTGTAGAAATAATTAACCAAATTATGAAAAGTAATAAAGCTTGAAATAGAATATTTTTCCCTGGTATCTTAATTTTCATTTTTAAAAAAGCATCTATAAAAAATAATATAAATGATATTAGAAAAAAAATAATTGCTCCATCTTTACGATATTCCCCTAAGAAGGAAATCCCTTCATAAGAATTAAATGGTATGAAAAAAACTCCTATAAGAAAGAGAAAAGTATATACTTGCCTTAAGCTAACCCTCATGTTTCTTGTTTTTTAATAAAAAGTAGGAGAAAGTTGCTGCCCCTAAATTGATAATTAGTTGAGATAAAAAAGTAGAAAGTGCGGCAATTATCATTCCGTATTTTTGAATAAGGAAAAAATTAAGCCCAATATTAACTGAAACACCAATAACTCCTAAAAAGAACAAATATTTATACTTTCTGTAAGCTATTAAAAAAGAAAATGGCAGTGTAATGTATGTTATAAATGATGCTAAAATTAAAACATTAGTAATCCAAAAAGATTCTCTATAATCTATAAATAAATAATTAACTAAAACCCAATTTAAAAAAATAGAAAGTAAGAGAATTACAACTGAGAAAAGTATTATTTTATTTAAATTCTCTTTCGTAAAACTTAAATAATTATCCTCTTTAGCGACCTCAATCTGTCTAAGGTTTAAAACTGTGAAAATTGGGACAACTAACATTAAAGAGATGTTATATATTTTTATTGAAAAAGAATAAATCCCAAGATCTTCTTCGGTTAGGTATGAATCTACAAAATATGAATCTATAAATGTTAAAATGGGAATTAATGCAGTATAAAAAATAAGGAACTTTGATTTAAATACTAAATCCTTTAATTTATTTATACGAACACTAAACTCCACTTCGTTTTTCTTTATAAAAATGAAGGCTAAAAAAATCATAACAATACTTGAAAATAAATAATTAAATTCAAGTAGTTCTAAATAATTATTTGAGTTTAAAGTGTAAAAATAAATAAGTGATGTAATAAATATAATTAGTTGCCTAGCTAAATCAACTATTCCATAGTTATAATACCTCTCTTTAATATTTAAGTATGATTTTAATCCCGCCGATATCATATAAGTCACACTGAACATCAAAAATAAAGAAATAGGTAATTCTATAATGAGAAAATTAATACATACATAAAATAAAAATCCTAAAAATAAAGTTATTATTAAAATTCCAAAATTGTACCTATCGTAATTAAATGACTTATAATCAACTAAATAGGATGAAAGTACTGGGTCAATTGTGATTGCAAAAAGATTTAAAGCTAGGAGAGTAAAACTATAATATCCAAAATTTTCCACAGAAAAAAACATCAAAACTAAAGCAATATTTATGATTCCAATTGCTTTAACAATGATATGTGATGTGAAAATTTTGGCAATGTTTTTTAACATAAATGAGAGATATGTATAAAGCTAGTTGACATCCATTAAAATTTTATCATTTATTAGGTAATATCCTTTTAAAAAAACTAAAAAAAAGAGTTTGAGTCTAACTAAAAATCACTCAATAAAATATTTATTTCTTGTAGTTACTTAAATAGTGATTTAATTTTAATAATAATAAAATTACAATAGAGGCTAGTGAAAATAAAGTCGCTAATTGAAAAGCTTTATTATAAACTATTGAATTAAGTTCTTTACCAATTATCTGGAAATTAGAAATAATATTTATGATTTCTGATTTTCTAGATTTATCTTTTGTAATTTCTTTAAGATCATCATTTATTCTCTTGTTAATAAAAAAAAGTTCCGTTTCTTTATTTGAAGCATTTTCTCCAGCTAAGTCTATGTTTGTCCCACCTGAAGGGTTATTTGCCTGAACTAGCATTACCTTCATATAAACCTTTCTTAAAGAATCTACTTGTAATAAGTTTTGTCGATAACTTAAGTCTGTACGATCAATGTTATCATTAGTAAGTTTTTTTAGATAACTGAAGTATTTGTTTTTAGTAAATGATGATATAATAGGTTCATTTAACATATCAAAAACGTCATTTTTCTCAGAAATTACAGTCAACCTGTGAGTTTTGTAATCAAAATCAGTGAAAGACTCAGTAAATTCCTCAAAATCATAACTCTTGACGGTTAAAGTGTCTATATCCTCAATTAAGGCGTCATAAGCAGATATAATATCAATTTTATTTTTTATTGGTTCGATTGTGAATTTTTTTAGTGAGATGGCATATTCACTATCTAAATCAAAGGTTTTTTTAAGTCCTGAAGTATCTTTTTGTTCTATTAAATCGTTGTAAAAACTAATGTTATTATATAATTGTCTTGAGCTTTTAAAATTAGTTTGTAATAGTATATCAGAAGAATATGTTTTTGGTGAGTTTGTCTCTAAGGCAAAGCCTGCTAATAAACCAATTATTGCTGCTGTTGAAATTACTACGTAATGTTTTTTTAAAAAGAGTAAAATAGTGATTATTCCTAAAAAAATATTTTTAAAAATTGATCCTATAAAATTAAATAATTTTGAAAACCCTCTCCCAATTATTATAAATAAAGAACCTAAATCTACCTCGTCTTCTTTCTGTTGCTGATTGGATGCCATTGTTTAGTTAATTTATGATTTTACTTATTTAAAAAATTTGCTCTAATATTCTTTTTGTTATCGCATAAGTTGGTGTCACACCTGTCATGCCAAGGCCTCCAGAGGCTAATGTTGCTCCTGTTTCCAATGGATTATCTGATGCATAATACGCGTATCTTACCTTTATATTTTCTGATATATTTCCTCTAATTTTAGAGGCTGATTGTATTGCTTTTTGATAATGAGCTCCTTCCATTTCTAATCCAATTACATTCCATGTCGAATCATGAAAAAACTTTAATAGATCTTTATTTTGTAATGATGTTCCTAAAACTGAAACCATTGTTCCGTCAAAAACCTGAACACCAAAACCTTCTAAATCTTCTTTCGCTAACTCATTTTTAAAAGGATAATTATCTGCTGTACCCTCAAAAATATGTGCTGAAGGAATCATAATGTCTCCTTTACTACCCTCTAAAATACCTGCCTTACCCATTATTGAAACCGAATCTACATCAAGATGGATATTTCCTCCTTTAGTTTTATAAGGTTTTAACAACTCATCCATTGTTTCATATGCTTGTTCTCCAAAAGCATAGTCCATTACAATAATTACAGGATGTTCATCTTTAATGTTTTTCTTTTTTAACGATGTAACCTCACTATTTATTTCACTTGTATCAATAATTTGCACATTTATATTTGTCCCCGAAGTATCTTTTAAATAAATCAAACCATTTTTTGATGCAAAATCTTTTACTATTTTTTGTAATGGTTTGCTATTCACATCACTCATTAACTCAAAAAGCTCAAAATTCTTTGCTTTTTTAGCCTCTTTTGGTAAAGCTTTTTCTGCATATATAGAATTTAATACACTGTGCATGTTAGCACTTATTATGTGTATTGGTCTATTAATTAAATTATTTTCTAGCAATGTTTTTTTAATATTGTCAGCCCAAATTTCACCATAAATATGATGTCCAATTTCCTCAACTAAAACAGAGCTAAATGTAACAGAACGCTTTTTCCCCTCACACGCTTCATTAATTGCTAATTTTCCTAACCAATAAATTAGTTGAAAAAAACGATGTGGGTTCTGGTCAGTAGAAAAGGTGAAATAAACAGTAGAAACCTCGCTATATGTCCTACCTAAAATATTACCTAAATGTGCAATTGTTAATTCTATTTCTTTATCTGATAGTTTCTTTTGATTTAAAACTACTTCTTCCAAATTTTTCCATTCTCTGGTAAAATCTTTTCCTTGATTAATACTAACACGTTCATATATCTTGTGTGATTCTATAAATAAAAATGTAAGATGAGTTAGAATATCATAAATTTCAGATCTACCTCGAGTGATCTCGATATTCATCTGGTTTTTATCAATTCTATAACAATTTCTTCTCCTTTTTGGTGGAATTATTGTTTTAAAATGAGAATTTTTATAACCCTCGTCTGCCGTTAAATTAATAAACTGACATTCCTCTAGGCCTTCTGGCAATCGCTCTATAACGTAAACTAACCCATTTAATTCCAACCTTTCCTCTGAAATAGATCCATATATTTCTGGACGTAATAGTAATAGAGACTTTCTCAAAGTCTCACCAGACACCCCCATTGGCTTATAAAAACCTCTACTAAATAAATGTCGCATAGAAATATATAATTTTTCTATAGCGTTTGTAGACTCTTGGGCTCTTGTTCTGACTATTTTTTTTGATTCCATCATTATAAATTATTTATTCAAAGGTACTAATTCTATTTACTTATTTTCCGGTCAATATTCTTATCTAGTTCAGAATATTACTTCCTAATTGAAGCGCTTATGAGTTAGTATATCTTACTTTAACACTAATGAGACTAATTTATTCTATTTTTAGAATGCTTAATAAAAAGTGTTAATAATGTGTTCATTTTAGAATACACTTCTTCATATTTTATTTCTTCTGTTC
>MDSY01010723.1_pt1 | contig 14674 bp, 12 predicted proteins | sample 811131 | NCBI WGS metagenome assembly MDSY01 (sample SAMN05326643, study PRJNA326480) | marine metagenome | isolation source: seawater | place: Atlantic Ocean: South West | collected 2010 | reverse complement strand
CCAATTGTTGGGCAAGTATTGCCAATGTCAAAAAATGCATCGCTAAGAACAAGCTAAATTTTATAGGCTTAGCTCATTTCGGCATGCCATTAAGCAGGCGAGAGTCAAAAAAACAAGCCGGTATGAGGAGTAAACAATCAACATAAAAAATCCACTGATCCACCAAAGCCGAGTTGTCCGATCCGATTTAAGCGAAAAAGGCAATTCAGGGTATTGATGTAATCGGCTTTTGAACAGCCGAGAAATAACGCTAAGATTAAGTGCACTTAAGAAATTACTCATAAACAGCCTACGTCTGAGTCGGCTGTGTTTTGGTAGGTTGGCATAAGTGATTCATGTACAGTTAGCTATTTTATTGGGGCTGACACCTAATCGCATATTGGTTTATATCTCTTATTTATCATATATTTAGCCGATACCGCTGTGGCGAAGTAGTGCAGATATTTCTGGCGCGCGGCCGCGAAAAGCCTTAAACAGATCAGAGGGCTGCTGTGAACCGCCTTTTTCTAAAATGTGCTGTAAAAAGTCTTGGCCAACCTTGGCATTAAAAATACCTTGCTCCTCAAATCGGCTAAAGGCATCCGCTGATAATACTTCGGCCCATTTATAACTGTAATAACCGGCTGCATAGCCACCGGCAAAAATATGCCCAAAACCGTGTTGAAAACGATTGAAATCAGCGGCTTTAACCACCGCATATTGCTCGCGAACACTGTCTAGTGTGTGCTGAATATAGTCAGTATTGTCGATATTTGGCTGATAATTAGCATGCATGTTAAAATCAAATAAACTGAATTCTAATTGCCGTAACATTTGCATTGCCGATTGAAAGTTTTTAGCGGCAAGCATTTTGTCTAGCATAGCTTGAGGCAGTGGCTCACCCGTTTGGTAATGTCCTGAAATAAAGGCTAACGCTTCTGGTTGCCAGCACCAATTTTCTAAAAATTGGCTAGGTAATTCTACCGCATCCCAAGGCACGCCATTAATACCTGAAACACCACTGGCGTTAATTTGGGTCAACATATGATGAATGCCATGGCCAAACTCATGAAATAAGGTAACGACCTCGTCATGGGTAAACAAAGCAGGTTTGTCACCGATAGGTTTGTTAAAGTTGCAAGTTAAGTAGGCAACGGGGTATTGAATATCGCCATTGGCTAATTGACGACGATTAACGCAGTCGTCCATCCAAGCACCGCCACGTTTTTTTGCACGGGCATACAAATCTAAATAAAAACGACCACGAGGTTGGTTGTTGCGATCTACCACTTGGTAGAATTTAACGTCGGCATGCCAAGTGTCGATATTGGCAATTTCAGTGATGGTGAGTCCAAATAATCGTTTTACTACTTCAAACAAACCAGCAACAACGGTATTTTCAGGAAAATAAGGTCGCAGCTCTTCATCAGAAATAGCGTAGCGACTTTGTTTTAATTTTTCGCTGTAATAAGGCAAGTCCCATGCCTTTAGATCAGTTTTTTGAAACTGCTGATGGGCGAATGCGGTTACTTCGGCTAGGTCTTGTTGACCTTGAGTTTTTGATTTAAGGGCCAAGTTTTCCAAAAAATCGACTACCTCGTCGGTACTGGTGGCCATTTTGGTGGCCAGTGACTTCTCTGAAAAATTAGTAAAGCCTAGTAATTGCGCCAGTTCATGGCGTAAGGCTAGTATTTCGGCCATTACTGCACTGTTACTGTATTCACCCGCATTAGGACCAATATCTGAGGCACGTGTCACAAAGGCGCGATATAGTTGTTCACGCAAAGTGGTGTTATCACAGTACATCATTACCGGCAAGTAACTGGGAACATCTAGAGTAAACAACCAGCCTGTTTGCTCTTTTTCTTTGGCCAGTGCCGCCGCTGCTTCTTTGGCACTGTCAGGCAGGCCAGCTAATTCAGTTTCGTTGCTAATATTTACACTAAAGGCGTGAGTGGCATCTAAGACGTTATTGCCAAAGGTTGAGCTTAATTCAGATAAACGACTGACAATGCCACCGTAGCGCTTTTTATCTTCGCCAGTAAGGGCGATACCAGAGAGGGTAAAATCACGTAAAGCATTATCGATCACTTTTTTTTGGGCCGTATCGAGTTCATTATACTCATTGCTTTGTGCTAATTGTTGATAGGCTTGGAATAACCCTTGATGCTGGCCAACAAAGGTGCTGTATTTAGATAATAAAGGTAAGCAAGATTCGTAGGCTTCACGCAGTTGATCAGAACTGATCACTGAGTTCATGTGCGAAACAGGTGACCATAACTTAGTTAGCACGTCATCGACTTCGTCAATAGGCGTGACTAAATTAGCCCAAGTATACTCAGCGTTGTTGGCAAGTACTTTAGCAATTACTTTTTTACATTCCGCGATGGTTTGTTCAACCGCTGGTTTAATGTGTTCGGGCTTGATCTGTGAAAACGCAGGTAATTCGAGTTGTGTCAGTAGTGGATTGCTCATAACGCCATTCTAATTGAATTGTAATGGTATTGATGTAATGGCGAAAGTCAGTAGTTTCAAGTTTTAGAAGCAGATATTTCTACTCTGCTTGAAACAATTAGGTTAAAGCCTCATATTAGCCTCTAGGTAATATTTTATTTTGGATTATTTATGACTCAACATTTTGATTTTCTGGCTATTGGTGCGGGTAGTGGTGGTATTGCGTCGGCCAATCGGGCCGCAAAATTAGGTAAAAAAGCCGCCGTTATCGAGGCTCGGCATATTGGTGGAACCTGTGTTAACGTCGGTTGTGTGCCTAAAAAAGCCATGTGGTATGCCGGACAGATAGCCGATGCCCTGCATTACGCAGCTGATTATGGTTTTAAAGCCCCTTTAGAGTCGTTTAATTGGTCGGTGTTAGTGGCAAACAGAGAAGCCTATATTAAGCGTATTCATGCCGCTTATGCTCGCGGTTTTGCCAGTAATAATGTGACTGTGATTAATGGCTTTGCTAAGTTTGTTAATAAAAATACAGTGGAGGTCAATGGCGAACATATCACCGCTGATCATATTGTTATTGCAACCGGCGGAAGACCCTCAAGGCCTGCTATTGAAGGGGCAGAGTATGGCATTGATTCAGATGGTTTCTTTGCGCTAGAAACACAGCCAAAAAGTGTTGCTGTGGTCGGTGCTGGCTATATTGCGGTAGAATTGGCAGGGGTCTTACATGCCTTGGGCAGTGAATCTCACTTAATTGTGCGCAAAGATAAACCATTGCGAACGTTTGATGCGATGTTAAGTGACACCTTAGTTGAGCAAATGGCTAAACACGGTCCTACACTGCATACTCAGAGTGTGCCTAATCGAGTAGAGAAGACTGTTGATGGACAATATATTGTTCATTGTGAAAACGGTCAAACTATTGGCCCCGTTGACACCTTGATTTGGGCCATTGGCAGAGACCCAGCTACTGACAATATTAACCTTGAGAGCACTGGAATTGAATTAAATAAAAGCGGTTATATTATTACTGATAAATATCAAAACACCAATGTTAATGGCATTTATGCCGTTGGAGATAACACCGGTCGAGCACAATTAACCCCAGTTGCGGTTGCCGCAGGCAGACGCTTGTGTGAGCGTTTATTTAACAATAAGCCCTACGAGCATTTAGATTACAACCATATAGCTACCGTGGTTTTTAGTCACCCGGTGATTGGTACTGTTGGCTTATCTGAAACAGAGGCTATTGAAGAGTATGGCACTGAGCAAGTACGCATATATAACTCACAATTTACTGCGCTATATCAGGCGATTACGGAAGACTATCGTGATCCCACACGCATGAAACTAGTGTGTGTTGGTAAAGAGGAAAAAATTGTTGGTATTCATAGTATCGGTTTCGGGAGTGATGAACTATTGCAGGGCTTTGCTGTGGCTATGAAGATGGGGGCAACAAAAGCTGATTTTGATAATACTGTGGCGATTCATCCCACCTCTGCAGAAGAGTTTGTTACTATGACCTAATACCTAATACCTAATAATTATTACCTAACACCTCAAGGTTATATTGGCTAATTTTAGGGTAAATATTTAATCGACATAATTGCTATTTTGTGTCTGTAAATGCGCCTAACTAGTAAATGCAATTGATATGTTATAACATAACGTATCAATTTATTTTGTTACTTAATTATAGTGACTCAATTTAAATAAGTAAAAGATGGCCACCCTGCGGATTGCTGTCTAACATTTATTAATAAGTAAACCAAAGAAGATAAATTAAATGAAGCATATCTATAGCAATATTATCGTTTTACTCAGTTTGTGTTCAAGCATAGGTATATATGCGATTAGCTTGCCAATTCAAGCTAGTCAACTTGATGGCCATGTGCATGGTTTAGCTGAGATAACCATAGTCATTGAAGACAAGAACCTCATTATTAACCTAGCATCGCCAACGGCTAATTTAGTTGGTTTTGAGCATCAAGCAACAACTTTAGCAGAGCATTTAGCGGTTGAAAGAGCACAGTCAATACTAGAAAAGTATGGAGACTTGTTTGTACTAAATGGTGGGAGATGTATTTTGACTACACACACTGTTGATTTTCCTGCTGTTTTTGAAGATCTGCATGATAAAAACCAACACGCCGAACATCAGCACCCGGGTCATCAACCAAATCATGGTGCTGATCACCATGATAAAGACCGGCATGATGCACATCAGCAGGCTGAGCAAAACAATAAGCAGAGTCAACACAGTGAAGTAGTTGCCAGCTATCAGTATCACTGTGAAAACACCGCTGCATTAACTCAGTTAACGGTGCAAATTTTTGACCAATTTCCAGGTGTAGAAAAAGTCAAGGCGATGTGGATCACTGAAAACAATCAAGCGTCTGCAGGTCTTAATGCCATCAATAATAACATTCATTTGAGATAACATAATATCATGGACAAGGTAGACCAAATCGTTAGTCATGCAGAGCAATATTGTCAAAATAATGGTACTCGCTTGACCCAAAAGAGAAAACAGGTACTTTCAGCACTGGTGCGCTCAGCTAAAGCTCTTTCTGCTTATGATTTAATTGCCTCATGCGAACAATACTTTGGTGAAAAGATTGCGGCCATGTCGGTGTATCGCATTTTAGATTTTTTGGTACAAATTAATTTAGTACATAAACTAAAATTAGCCAATAAATATGTCGCTTGCTCACACATTAGCTGTGATCATGCTCATCGTGTTGCACAATTTCTCATTTGTGGTAATTGCCATCAAGTTAAAGAAATTCATGTCGATAATGCATTAATGGCCGAACTCAAAAACAACGTTGAATGCGCTGGCTTTCATTTGGTAAGCCCACAGCTGGAAATGAATTGTATTTGTGACCAGTGTGCCTTAAGCGGCATATAACTTGACTTAATTTAGACAAGCGTTACTCAAAACTGAACATGTCTAACTCAATGTTTAGCCCCATTATATTTGATTAAAATAGCGTAATTTAACTGGATAGATTCAACCATGATCACAAAAAAAACTCCCTTATTATCTGTGCCCACTCATGTGATCACTGGATTTTTGGGTGTGGGTAAGTCATCGGTTATTTTAGAGTTGTTAAACAATAAGCCTAAAGATGAACGTTGGGCGATATTAGTTAATGAATTTGGTGAAATTGGTGTTGATGGTAGCCTGTTTGAAGGGCAGTACAGGTCAACAAAAGGGGTGTTTATCAGTGAGGTGCCCGGTGGCTGTATGTGCTGTGCTGCAGGAGTCCCGATGCAAATTGCCTTAAACCAACTATTGCGACAAGCTAAGCCTGATCGCTTACTGATTGAACCGACGGGGCTTGGTCATCCGAAAGAAATTTTGCAAGTACTGTCAGGGCCGCATTATAAAAAGGTCTTGTTACTGCAAAAAACAGTGACTTTGGTTGACGCCAGAAAATTAGTTGATCAACGTTACACTTCACATGAAATTTTTAATCAACAGATTGCTATTGCTGATATTGTGCTGGGTAATAAAGCCGATTTGTACCAAGCGGGTGATAAACAACGCTTGCTCAATTATGTTAAAGCCACCAGTCAAGCTAGTACTCAAGTTATTTTTTCTGATCAAGGAGATGTGTCACTGGCTCAACTGCAAGGGAGTGCGTCGATAAAACCTTCATCAGTAAAACCGCATCATCATCACGCAATTAATAAACAAACACTTAGTGAGATGATTATACCGGCCTGTGGTTTCATCAAAGCAGTAAATTCGGGAGAGGGGTTCGAAAGTGTTGGTTGGCGATTTTCTGCCAGCACGATATTCAATTATACGCAAATAGCGAGCTTTTTATCTGCGCTGAAAGTTGAACGCATCAAGGCTGTTTTGAATACTAATGAAGGAGTATTTAGCTTTAATATGAGTGATAAGACTTTAACAGAAAAAAGTCTGAAACATTGCCACGAAAGTCGTATTGAAATTATCAATCGTCAGCTTGAACAAACACTAGAACAGCAACTAATGGCTTGTATTTGCAGTTGATTAGAGTCGATGTCGCTATTCTTCTAAATACATTTCAAGGTGGTGTACTTCCATCGAATAAGCGGCTGTGGCCATGTCATTTTCTATGATAGAAGTCTTCATAACACCTGATACCCAAAGTGGATCATAAATTGATTCTAGGGTAAATCCTTTGGCGTAATGCGCAAAAACAGTTTGATTTGGCGGCGGTGGCGGTTGATGGATACAAGCACCAAAAAAAGGCACAAGGAAAAATTGGGTAATTTTTTGTTCATCATCAAACTCAAGTGGCACAATAAAAGCGGGAATACGAATAGCAACATTATTGAGCTCTGGCACTACACGCGTTGATACCAAAGCTTGTTGATAGCGATCATCTTCAGCGGCTGTGAAGGCATCATTATTTTGCAATGTGTTGTTCAGATCATCTGCCGGTGAGCCGTCTATTATGTCATCAAGGTACTCGGGTGGATTTATCAGCGCTTGAAGATCATCAGGCGGAATTAAATCAATCCACTCGGCAGACATAAAGTCTGCAATGGGTAAAATTTTGCTTGCTTGGCTTGCAGGCGGTATATTTTTCTCAGTGTTCACGGTGCTAAAAACGGGTGTTTGGTTTTCTGGTATAACTGGCGACTGTGCAGTGAGACTATCATTTGCTTGTTCGCAAGAAATCAGTGCCAATGTAATAATTATCAACAAAGGCAGTGTAAACAACTTTACTGGCGGATAAAACATAATGATCAGGCTAAAAAGTGTTTGATAGATAAATGATACACTGTATCATTTAAACTTAAAACCGTTTTTGACTGCCTGAACAATTTTGGAGAAACCATGGCAATTCACCTTTCTAATGTCAGTTTTTGCTACCCAGAAAGACCCAATTCTCCGGTACTAAATATTCCGTCATGGTCACTTAACTCAGCTGAAAGGGTATTTATTCATGGTCCTTCTGGGGGCGGGAAATCGACATTGCTAAGTTTGTTATGTGGTTTGTTGCCACTAAACACAGGGTATATTGAAGTGATGGGGCACCGCTTAGATGCAATGACAAATCGGCAACGCGACCGTTTTAGAGTCAACCATATTGGTTATGTGTTTCAGCAATTTAATTTGATCCCTTATTTACATGCCATTGATAACTTGTGCTTAGCTAGTCATTTTGCTGGAACCATCCCAAAGTCTAGTTTAATAGACGAAATTAAAACCTTGTTATTGACCTTAAATGTTAACCAACAAGATTGGTTGACACCGACGCGACAGCTTAGTATTGGGCAGCAACAGCGGATTGCCATTGCCCGAGCCTTGATAAATAAACCCAAATTAGTGATTGCTGATGAACCAACGTCGGCACTTGACCATGCCAACAGAGATGATTTTATGACGTTGTTAATGTCTGTGGTAGCAGACAATGACATGACCTTAGTGTTTGTCAGTCATGACATGTCGTTAGCGAAGCACTTTACTCGGGTTGAAGCATTATCTGAGATAAATTTTTTAGGGGAGTCTATCTGATGTTTGCCAAGCTTGCACTGCGAAGTTTACAAGATAGAAAAGGCTCTGTTTTACTGTCAATAATGGCGATGATAGTCAGTATATTTGTGCTCTTGGGAGTTGAGCATATTCGACATCAAGCGAAACAAAGTTTTACCAATAGTGTGTTTGGTGTTGATCTTATTGTTGGCGCTAAAACAGGTAGCCTTAATTTGTTACTTTATTCGATTTTTAGGGTAGGTACGCCAACCAACAATATTTCTTGGCAGTCTTTTCAAAAGATTTCTAAAAGCCCTAAGGTCAAGTGGGCCGTTCCCATTGCGCTTGGTGATTCCCATCAAGGTTATAGAGTACTTGGTACCAACCGAGATTACTTTACACATTTTAGTTACGCCAGGCAGCGCTATTTAGAGTTTTATCAAGGTCAAGCTTTTACACAAGTTTTTGACTTAGTTTTGGGCGCTGATGTCGCTAAAAAACTAGGCTATGAACTCGGCGATAATATTGTACTTGCACATGGAATTGCCAACACAAGTTTTAGTATGCACGATAGCATGCCATTTACTGTGGTTGGTATTCTTGCCCCTACAGGCACGCCAGTTGATCAATCATTGCACGTTAGTTTGCAGGGCATTGAAGCAATCCACAACCGGGGGCAAACATTTGATAAATTCTCGTCAAGTGGGTTAGATCAACCATTATTACAGCCCAAAGCGATCACCGCATTTATGCTAGGGTTAACCTCAAAAGTAACTACTTTTCAAGTACAAAGAAATATCAATCGCTATGCGCAAGAGCCGTTAATGGCTATATTACCGGGCGTTGCCGTATCAGAGCTTTGGCAAATGATGAGTTGGATAGAAAATACCCTGCTGCTGGTGTCTGTTTTGGTGTTTATCGCTGGCTGTTTAGGCGTCAGTGCCATGTTATTATCGTCAATTCGCGAACGTGACAAAGAAATTCAATTGTTGCGGGTGATTGGTGCTTCACCGGGTTTCTTGTTTTTATTGATTGAACTCGAAGCTTTTTTTATGACCCTGTTTAGCCTAATAACAGCATCAACACTGCTCTTCGTCAGCCTTGTTTTAGCGCAGGATTACCTAGTAACTCATTTTGGCTTACACATCAGTGTGAATATTTTTTCAATAAGCAGTTTTTATTTAATGATGAGTATAGTGATCACCTCGATTGTAGTCGCCATGATCCCCTCTTTTATTGGGTATAAGCAGTCAAATAGCAAAAAAACTATTCATTAGTAGTGTGACTGTAGCAATGACAAAAGGCTTTGCCATTTAAACCGTAATTTGTGCCTATTTTGGCAATATATTAATCGATACTATTAACGTAAATAAGCGTAAATTAAGGGTAATGATATATGAAACAAGCGATTGTTGGTTATCATCAGGACCAAAATAATGATTGGGTTGCTGAACTTGCCTGCGATCATTTCCAACACGTTCGACATAACCCACCTTGGGTTATTAGACCATGGGTCATTAGTGAACAAGGAAGAGCCTCTATGTTAGGTGAGTATTTAAGTTGTATAAAATGTGACGAGGGAGCCAATAAAGATAAATGATTTTTGGTTACTAGACTTGCCTGATGAGGATGTCAGTGGTTGCTCAAACATAACTAAACCAAAAATGTGTCTTTTTCTATTAAAGGTGTTAATCAAAAACAGGTGTACTGTGAAAACGTTGGTGTGGTTGAACCTAATTTTTGTTGCCTGAACTCTGCTTTATATCAACACTAAAGGAAGAAAATGGCAGGTGACTCTTTTCTTTAATTTTACTCCCATAGTGACCACTAGATTTTGTGCGTTAAATGAAGCCAAAGTATGAGTCTGCATTTATGTACAAATAAGTGGGTAGCTTGCTTGTAAATTTTTTTAGTATGAAAAATTTTATTTATTACATTTATGTCACTTTTATTTTGATTGAAAATGTTATCTAGTGGCGAAGATATTATTTAAATCTGGCGCTGTCTCTTTGTAAATCTTGCTTATGTTTTTTTGTTATTTGTATACCTAATAACTCATAAAAAAAAGTTTAATAATTGACTGGTAATGCTGAAAATATCTGGTAATCTCTTATGTCTCTGCGATGATAATTTGTATTTTTTTTATACAATTGTTAAAATAGAAAAATAATTATCCACATTAAAAATAATAATTGAAAAATATAAATGGACGGTTAACAAAAGGAATTTTCTTAATTAAAACATGTTTTTACATATACTTTTCGGCAATAGACACTGATTTATTGTCATAATTATAATTGCTTTTCAACAAAGTTATCCACATTTTTTTAGTACTATTGCATAAATAAACAGTGTTCTAGTGGAGACCATCACACGATTGTGGCATGCTTAGCAGCACATAGCGCCTACTCACAAAATTATCATGACAAATTCTTCCTTATCACCACTTATTTTAGTGGATGGTTCTTCTTATTTATTTCGTGCTTATCACGTGCCGTATCTGCAAGCTTTATCTACGGCTGATGGACAGCCAACTGGGGCAATAACCGGCGTACTTAACATGCTGAGAAGTCTAAAAAAAGACTATCCCAATGGCAATGTCGTTGTCATTTTCGATGCCAAAGGTAAAACCTTTCGTAACGACATGTATCCCGAATACAAGGCCAATCGTCCCCCTATGCCTGACGATTTACGTAGTCAAATTGCACCTATCCATAATATTGTGGCAGCCATGGGATTACCTTTACTGGTTATTGCAGGTGTTGAAGCCGATGATGTGATTGGTACCTTAGCTGATCAAGCGACTAAAGCAGGCATAGAGACCGTTATATCAACCGGCGATAAAGATATGGCGCAGCTGGTCAACCAACATGTTCGGCTTATTAACACCATGACTGACATTGAAATGAATGAAGCAGGTGTGATCGAGAAATTTGGTGTGCGCCCTGATCAAATAATCGACTACCTTGCTCTAATGGGTGACAAAGTTGATAACATTCCTGGGGTAAACAAGTGCGGTCCTAAAACGGCAGTAAAATGGTTACTGGAACATGAAAACTTAACCAATGTGATGGCCAATGCTGATCAAGTTAAAGGTAAAATTGGAGAAAATTTACGTGCAGCAATTGACTTTCTGCCGTTGTCTTATGAGTTAGCAACCATTAAGTTGGATGTTGAATTAGAACATTCTGCCGATCAGCTGCAACCTAGCCCCCCAGATGTAGAAAAATTAACCGAACTTTATACCAAGTATGAGCTCAAGCGATTATTAGCTGAGCTTAATAGTCATGCAGAAGTGCCTAGTAACAGCGGTATTGAAGTAGATACAAACGTTGTACCAGTGGTCAGTAATATTGACAGTGATTATGACATCGTATTGACCAAAGCTGATTTTTCCCATTGGCTGAGTAAGCTAAAGTCTGCAGATTATTTTGCGTTTGACACTGAAACCACCAGTGTTAATTACATGCAAGCACAATTGGTAGGGCTGTCATTTAGTGTTGAACCAGGAAAAGCTGCCTACGTGCCCTTAACTCATGACTATGATAATGCGCCGCCGCAACTTGAACTTAATTGGGTATTAGCACAACTTAAGCCATTACTTGAAGACAATAACCAAGCGAAAGTAGGTCAACATCTGAAATACGATGCCAATGTGTTAAGTCATTACGGTATTATCATGCAAGGTATTACCTTTGATACCATGATTGAGTCTTACTGCTTAAACAGCGTAGCCACTCGACATAACATGGACGCGTTGGCTGACAAGTATTTAGCTTATAAAACGGTTCACTTTGCAGATATTGCGGGTAAAGGTGCCAAACAACTAACATTCAATCAAATTGATATCGAAAAGGCGGGTCATTATGCTGCTGAAGATGCTGATATTACCTTGCGTTTACATCAAGCGATATTTCCTCAATTAGAAAAGCTAAATGGCCAGTTATCAGTTTTTTCACAAATAGAAATGCCCTTAGTGCCTGTGTTGGCTCGAATGGAGCAGTACGGTGTATTTATTGACAGTGATTTACTCAATGAACAAAGTGCCAGCTTAGGTGCTCGATTGCAAGCCTTAGAAATTGAAGCACACAATATTGCCGGGCAAAGTTTTAATTTAGCCTCACCAAAGCAGTTACAGAAAATATTATTTGAAGAACTTAATATTCCAGTAATAAAAAAAACACCCAAAGGAGCTGCTTCTACTGCTGAAGAAGTATTGCAAGAATTGGCACTAGACTATCCTTTACCCAAAGTCATTTTAGAACATCGTGGTTTAAGTAAACTTAAATCGACTTATACTGATAAATTACCGTTAATGGTGGTTGGAAAAACAGCACGAGTTCATACATCCTATCATCAAGCAGTAACGGCAACTGGACGACTATCCTCTTCTGATCCTAATTTACAAAATATTCCTATTCGCAGTGAGGAAGGTCGAAAAATCCGCTTAGCATTTATTGCCCCCGCTAAACATAAAATCGTTGCCATAGATTATTCACAAATTGAATTACGTATTATGGCGCATTTATCAAATGATCCGGGTTTAGTTTCTGCTTTTGCACAAGGTCGTGATGTTCACCAAGCGACCGCAGCTGAAATTTTTGCTGTGCCATTGGCGCAAGTGACCAGTGATCAGCGTCGCAGTGCTAAAGCGATTAATTTTGGATTAATTTATGGTATGTCGGCGTTTGGTCTAGCCAAGCAGCTTAATATCAACCGTCATCAGGCGCAAGATTATATGGATACCTATTTTAAACGATATCCCAAGGTATTAACTTATATGGAAAAGACCAGGCAGCAGGCCAATGAGCAAGGCTATGTTGAAACCTTGTATGGACGACGTTTGTACCTACCTGAAATTAACGCTAAAAATGCAATGCGTAAAAAAGCAGCAGAGCGTGCTGCGATTAATGCGCCTATGCAGGGAACTGCTGCTGATATTATTAAGAAGGCAATGTTAGCTGTAGATCACTGGATTGAGAAACAAAATGATCTGCGCATAAAAATGACAATGCAAGTCCACGATGAGCTCATTTTTGAAATCCATGAAGATATTGTCGAACAAACTACTGCCACTTTGGTGGAAATAATGAATCGTGCTGTTGATCTGAATGTGCCTTTAATTGCTCAAGCAGGGATTGGTGATAATTGGGAGCAAGCGCATTAGCCACAAAAAGTTTACATTAATCGTATTAATTGATTATTTACATGAATTGTTGAACTGATTAAATCAATGATTTTTACAAATGACCTGGTTTTTGTAATAAATAAACGTAAAAAAATTACATTTTAGACTTTACAAGAACTAGAGCTACTGCTCTATAATGGAGTTGTTCCTCGGGGCTTTTGTTGTAATAATTTTGATATTCTAGCTTTCCTCATAGCTAATAAGTCGACACTTAATGTGTCGGCTTTTTTTTTATTGGGTTGGTTAACATGCACAGAAAAGTCAATTTAAGGTTAGCAAACCAGATGAGCCTTAGCCGTGTCTTTATATAAATAGCAGCGCAACCTAATATTTTTATTGCTCTTGGGGATCAACAATGGGTGTGATCAAAGCAGGTTTAGAACGGCCTGATTTTCGTAACGCCGCTCTTAACACATATTCGATTTGTGCATTTAAACTGCGTAATTCATCATCAGACCATTGTTGCATTGCAGATAATATTTCTTCGTTAATACGCAAAGGGTAGGCTTTTTTAGCCATACTTATCTCCAGAAACTGGCTGAGAATAGTCCCAGCCATAACGATTAATATAAGCTACCGGCATTGACTACAGGTCGTGCTGCTTCGTCACTGCATAATACCACTAATAAATTGCTCACCATGGCCGCTTTTCTTTCAGAATCCAACTCAACAATGTCGCGTTCTGCTAAACTTTGCAACGCCATTTCAACCATACCTACGGCTCCCTCAACCACTTTTTGTCGGGCCGATATAATTGCCATCGCTTGCTGACGGCGAAGCATAGCACTGGCAATTTCAGGGGCATACGCTAAATGACTAATACGTGATTCAGTCACTTTTACCCCAGCTTTGCCTAAACGGGCTTGTACTTCTTCTTTAAGGGCTGCAGATATCTTAACCGAATCACCGCGTAACGAAACCGCCTCGTCTTCATGATTATCATAGGCATAACTGGTCGCTAGATTTCGTAACGCCGATTCACTTTGAATAGTGACGAAATCTTCATAGTCGTCAACCTGAAAAACAGCTTCGGCAGTATCGACAACTTCCCATACAATAACCGCCGCGATTTCGATTGGATTACCATTTTTATCATTTACTTTTAGTTTATTGCTTTCAAAATTTCTGACTCGCAATGATACGCGCATTTTGCTGTAAAAAGGATTTGCCCAGCGCAAACCCGGCAGGTGAACTGTGCCTACATATTTGCCAAATAGCTGCAGTACACGGGCTTCTTTTGGGTTAACCATAAAAAAGCCAAACCAACAAACAAAAATAATTGCCGTAAAAATAAAGCCTGTAAGGCCCAATAATTCGCTGTTATTACTAAAGCCGTAAATCATAACTGCGATGGTTGTTATTTGAAATGCCAATAAGACAAAAATAAAACCAATGCCATTGGGTGCTTGAATTTCTTTTTCGTTAAACATTTTTGCTCCATCCATTGATACAATAGTGATATCATTATGATATCACTATCAATAAAAAGCAACAGTTATTTAAATGTCATTGAAAGGATGTTGAGGTGACAAATAAAAATAGAGTGAGTCAGTTAGCAGACAAAAAATCAGTACGTT
>MDSY01053934.1_pt1 | contig 14675 bp, 7 predicted proteins | sample 811131 | NCBI WGS metagenome assembly MDSY01 (sample SAMN05326643, study PRJNA326480) | marine metagenome | isolation source: seawater | place: Atlantic Ocean: South West | collected 2010 | reverse complement strand
TTTTTAGAATTATTTTTTAGCGCATTGTAGTATTAAATCTATTGAGATTACATCTCAATAGAAATTCTCTAAAAAAAAGTTTTAAAGGTGTAGACATGAATAAAATTCTTACAGCTATATTATTTTTCTTTTCTTTTATAATTGCAGACATAATTAACGTCCCATCTGAATATGTAACAATTCAAGAAGGTATAAATGCAGCAAATGCAGGAGATACTGTTTTAGTTGGTCAAGGTACTTATTATGAGAATCTTTTCCTTGAAAAAGAAATAGTATTAACCAGTAATGCTATCTTTGATGAACTTTCCTCAGAGTGGTTGCTGAATGAAAGTATTTTAAACACGATCATCAGTGCACCTTCAGAGCCCGTTAACTCTAAATTTGGAAGTTGCCTCATTATTCGTAACAGCGAGGAGTTAATTGAACCTACGATCATGGGGTTAACATTCTCAAATGGTCAAGGAACCTCCATGAGAGTAGTTGATTGTGATGAAACAGCTGATAAATCATCCAAAATAAAAGCTGGAGGTGCAATACTTGTTTTTAAAGCTTATCCTACAGTTCATTACAATAGATTCGTTCAGAATGGACCTTCTGGACCTCAAATGGGTGGGGGAAACACAGAAACAAATACAATTGCTGAGGGTGGAGCGCTTGCACTCTTTGATGATGAAGATATTGAATTTGATGAAGATAGATCTATGGTTTTTCATAACAGTACAATAAATAGAAATAGACCAACAAGTGTTAATCTTCAAAATAATTTCTTTTCAGGTAACAGTAGTTCTAATGGTCAAAATATTTACTCTGCGGGTTTTGAGGGGTCGATTGATGTTAGTAACAGTCACTTCGATAATATTGATTGTTCTACAAATGAGGTAAATGATTTTATTTTAACCTCATATAATGAAGATGCAGATTTTGTTCAAGAGAATATCTATGGTATTTGTATTGAAGAAAATACATTTTACATTTCTTCCAATGGAGATGATTCACACATGGGAACTGAGTCTGAACCTTTTCTTACTATTGGTAGGGCTTTAGGACTTGTAAAAACAACTGGAGAGACTACAATTATTCGTGTTCTAGAAGGGGTTTATTCGCCTTCAACTACAGGTGAGAAATTTCCTGTTACCCTTCCGGACAATGTTCATTTAATAGGTTCAAGTTCAGAAACTACCGTTCTCGATGCAGAAGCAAGCATCGATAATCAAAGAAGGGTAGTTTTAGTTGAAAATTCAGAAAATGTTATGGTTTCTAATTTTACATTAACTGGTGGCTTTGATGAAGAGTCTGGTTGTCATGGTGGCGGCGGTCTATCTCTGATTTTTCCAGATGCAGATCCAAATGGTGATATGTACAATACGAATGCAGTCTTTGAGAATCTAATCATTAAAAATAATCATGCCTATGTTGGTGGAGGAATATCTGTTTTCAGATTATCTGGTGCAACATTTGAAAATATTGAAGTATTAAATAATACCTCTGCCTATATGGGTGGGGGTGTTTTTCTTCAAAAAGGAATTGCTACCTTCAAACATATGGTTATTGCCGAAAATGAAAATGGATATCAGCAACAAGGAAGACAAGGAGGTGGAATGATGTTTGCTTTCTCTGGTGGAGCTCTTGAAGATGTAACAATAAAAGATAATAGAACCGGAGATAGCGGCGGTGGTTTATGGATAAATAATGGTATTGGTCTAACTTTTGATAGAGTTACAATTACTAATAATACTAGTACATACAATGGCGCTGGAATCGTTTTAATGCAATCTGAACCAATCGGAATATCCAGAACTACAATTGCTAATAATTTTCTAGCTGGTGATGCTAATGGTAATGTTGGGCAAGGGGACGGAATGTGGGCAATGTTTACTAATGTCGCAATCTCAAATTCAATCTTCTATGGTAATACTGGTACGGGTAATGAGGTAGTTAGAATGGGTGGGGATTATTTTTATATGGTCCATAGCTCGACACAAGCTGAAGCTACTTATAGTGATTATTCTCTTGGAAGTATTACAGGAAATCCACTTTTTGTTGATGCTGAAAATGACAATTATTCATTACAAGATGATTCACCATGTATTGATGCTGGTACTGTTGATATCAGTTTTGAAGGCAATGAATATTATATAGATGATTATTTTGGATTAGCTCCAGATATGGGTTCTCATGAATGGGTTTTACCATCCGTTAATAATGTCTCTATTTTCGTTGCTGCTAGCTCTATTACACTTACTTGGGATGTTTATTCTGATCCTGAATTACAATATTATGCAGTCGAATATTCTACTGACCCGGAGTTTGTGAATGGTGTTGAGTCAATATTGGGGACGGAAAACTATCTTGTATTAGACCAAGATGACTTAGAATATGATACAGAATATTTTTTCAGAGTACTTGCTTTTACTAATTTCTGGAGTCTGCCTTCTGATATGCTATCAGGAACTCTAGAATTTCTAGAAATAGATAATGATACTGAGTTACCAATATCTTTCTCTCTAAATCAAAACTATCCAAACCCATTCAACCCAACAACAAATATAAGCTATAGCATTGCATCGGATAACTTCGTTACAGTGACTGTTTATAATATAATGGGAGAAAAAATTAAAACGTTATCAAATGGTTTTGCAACTTCAGGCCACAAATCTGTTAAATGGAATGCTCAGAATGAAAGAGGACAAGAGGTTAGTGCAGGATTGTATGTTTACACCATAGAAGCAGGTAACTTCAAAGACACGAAAAAGATGCTATTGTTGAAATAATCTTTATTCAATTATTAAAAAAACCCTGCACTATATTTTGCGGGGTTTTTTTTTATACTAAACTAACGATTGGAGGAGAGAAATCGATATGAATCTTGTTATAAAAAATATATCTAAAACATACGATAATGGCGTTCAGGCATTGAAAGATGTTAATCTTGAAATTAAAAATGGTATGTTTGGCCTTTTAGGACCCAATGGAGCCGGTAAATCTACTTTAATGAGAACTATTGCAGCCTTGCAGGATTCTGACGTTGGAACCATAAATTTAGGCGATATTGATGTATCAAAAGATAAACAAAAATTAAGGGAAATTTTAGGCTACTTACCCCAAGAATTTGGAGTATATCCTAAAATATCTTGTTATGAACTTCTGGATCATATGGCGGTTATGAAAGGTGTTGTGAATACTGAAACACGTAAAGATGTTGTGGAATCCTTACTACATCAGACGAATTTATGGGATGCAAAAGACAGAAGTTTAGGTAGTTACAGTGGAGGAATGAAACAACGTTTTGGAATTGCTCAAGCTCTTATTGGAGATCCTAAACTTATAATTGTTGATGAGCCAACAGCGGGTCTAGATCCAATGGAACGAAATAGGTTCCACAACCTTCTTAGTGAGATTGGTGAAAACGTAATTGTAATCCTATCTACTCATATTGTAGATGATGTAAGGGATTTATGTAATGATATGGCTATAATTCTTAATGGTGAGGTTAAGATTATGGGTGAGCCAATAGAACTAATAAAAGCATTAAAGGGTAAAGTCTGGAAAGGCTTAGTAAATAAAAAAGATGTGCCAAAAATTGAACAAGAGAATCAAGTCATATCCTCTAGGTTACATATGGGTAAAGTTCAAGTTAGAGTTTTCAGCAATACACCAGTTGATGATGTTTTTGAAAAAGCTGATGCTGAAATTGAAGATCTCTACTTCTCAACAATTCATGGCTTAGACATTAATGGAATTAAATAATATGTGGAGACATATTTTAAATTTTGAACTAAAACTTGGGATAAAGAAAACATCCTTAATTATTTATTTTTTAGTTCTTTTTAGTCTAGCATTCTTGATTATCAATATTTTAGGTGGAGCTTTTACAGGGGCTAGAATTATCATTGGTAATGCAAACAATGATGTAAACGCTCCTCTAGTAATTGCTAACATACAGATAATGATCAGTCTCATCGGAGTATTGATTTGTGCAGCTATTTTTGGTAATTCAGGTTATCGTGATTTTGAGTTTAATACTCATTCATTATTTTTCACAAAACCAATCAAACCAACTGATTATTTTTTAGGTAGGTTTATCAGTTCTTTTATCTTAAGTATAATAATACAGATTGGTTTTTCTTTGGGACTCTTGCTTGGTTTTTTAATGCCTTATCTTGATAATGATGCATTTGGACCTTTTAATCTGTATGCTTATATGCAGCCTTTTATTATTTTTGTGATACCAAATATTTTCATGGTTGGTTCACTTCTCTTCACAATCGCAGTCCTGACGCGTAGAATGCTGCCTACTTATATGGCTTCAGTTGTATTATTATTTGGATATTTAAGTACTGGAACGTTCACCAGTGACATAGAGACGCGTTGGATTGCAACCTTGATTGATCCTTTTGGTGGCGAAGCGATCAGTGATGCGACAAGATATTGGACACAAGTTGAACAAAATAAAAATTTTATCCCATTAACAAAATGGATTTTATTAAACAGAATACTTTGGATTGGTATTGGTGGACTTTTTATGGGATTTGGTCTGTGGAAATTTGATTTTAAACACCCAAATCCCGGAAAAGTTAAAAAAGTCAATAAGATCTCATTAAAAGAGGAAAGTAATGCCTCGAAAAAAATAAAAAAGATTAGCTTTACTCCCGTTTTTAATAATGGAACTCTTTGGCTGCAGTTTAAAACTCAGGTAATTATTGAGATTAAACGCGCTTTTCGAGATCCTTATTTTTTAGCGATTGCCGGGACTGCAGCAGGATTTTTATTATTAAACCAACAATCCATAGGTAAAATGTATGGAGTAAATACTCTTCCTGTGACGGACACAGTTATTAATGTTTTAAGTGGGTCCTTTGCTCTTTTTATGTTGATCTTAATCACCTTTTATGCTGGGCAAATTATTTGGAGAGAACGTGAATTAAAAGCCGATCAGATTATGGATTCATTACCGATTCCTAATTGGATTCCTTTAGTATCTAAGTTAATGGCTCTTATACTGATTCCAGGCATAATGTTATTTATTTTAATGATTATTGGACTTGGAGTTCAAACTTGGAGAGGGTTCTATGATTATGAAGTTCATCTTTATTTAAAAAAATTATTTGTACTTGATTGGACAAATTATGGTTTATTGTGTGTCCTTGCATTCGCAATTCAAGTTATTGTAAATCATAAATATTTAGGTCATTTTATTATGATCCTTTATTTCTTGTTTGGCATGTTTGCGGGACAATTAGGCTTAGATCACTCTTTGTATGATTATGGCTCAGGTTCGGGAGCTCCTTATTCAGATATGAATGGTTTTGAACCTTATGTATGGAGATTATTTTGGTTTAAAGCTTATTGGATCTCCTTTGCCATTATACTTGTATTTTTAAGTAACTTATTTTGGAGTCGTGGGCTGACAGGATCTTTCCAATCACGATGGAACATTGGAAAAAAACGATTGAGTAGTTCGGTTAAAAATGGAATAATTATGTTTAGTATTCTCTTTTTAGGTACTGGAAGTTTTATTTTTTATAACACAAATATAATTAATGAATATCACCCGCCTAAATACTGGGAGAAAAGAGCAGCTGAATATGAAAAAAAATATAAAAAGTTTAAAAATGTAGACCAACCTAAAATCATTGGAGTAGGTGGAGAGGTTCATCTGTTTCCGAAAGAATCAAGGTTAGAGTATTCTGGAAGCTATAATATGAAGAATAAAACGAGTGAAGCTATTGATACTCTCCACTCTAATTTTAACAGGAATGCTTCCTTTAACACATTTACTTTTTCAGTTCCGAGCAAAATTATTTTTACCGATAGCACTTATGGTTGGAATATGTTTGTTTTTGATCCACCAATATTACCTGGAGAAGAATTTACTATTGACTTTACAGGGTCTCGTAGTCGTAAAGGCTTTTCAAATAATGGTGTAGATAGGACTGTAATTGAAAATGGAACTATGATTTGGAGTAATGAACTTTTTCCTTCTTTTGGTTATGATCCTGGAAAAGAGTTAAGCAACAAGCGAGCTAGGAAAAAGTATGGGCTTTCGGAAGAACAGGATCCAATGTTAAAGTTTGATGATTTAGAAGGAAATAAACATGGAATATTAGGTGATGATGCAGATTGGGTAGATTTTGAAATGATTCTTAGTACAGACCCTGACCAAATTGCAATGACTCCCGGTTATCTTCAAAAAGATACGATAAAAGTATTAGATGGTGAAGAAAGAAGATTTTTTTACTACAAGATGGACCAAAAAATTCATAACCTGTTCGCATTTGTTTCTGCACGGTATGAAGTTTTACAAGAAGATTTCAACGGTGTCAGTTTGGAAGTTTATTATCACAAAACACATAATTATAATATTGATAAACTAATGGATGGAATGAAAAAATCTATTGAGTATTATTCTGAAATATATGGGCCATATCCATACAGACAATGTCGTATTCTAGAGATACCTAAGTATGCGAGTTATGCTGCTTCTTTTCCCAATACAATTCCCTTCTCTGAATCTATAGGGTTTGTTATGGATGTGGATCCAAATGATCCTGAAGATTTAGATATGCCTTTCTGGGTGACTGCTCATGAAATGGGTCATCAATGGTGGCCGCATCAGGTATCAGGTGGTAATGTACAAGGTTCTGCATTTTTATCTGAAGGTCTTTCTGAATATTCCGCTGTTTCTCTGTTAGCAAAAGAAAAAGGTGAAAAACAACTTCGAAAATTTCTGAAGTATGAGCTAGATAACTATCTAGAAGGTCGTGCGTTTGAACAGAAATATGAACCATCTATTATTCAAGCAGAAGGACAAAGCTATATCCATTATAATAAAGCAGGTTTGACCATGTATACATTGTCAGATTTCATAGGTAAAAATACTTTTAATAGGGCTCTTGGTAATTTTATTGAAAAATACAGATATAAATCAAATCCATATCCCAATATTGGACAATTTATAAATAGTATTAGAGCTGAGACACCAGATGACCTTCAGTACCTTATAACGGATACATTCGAAAAAATCACACTTTATGAAAATAAAGCAAAAAGTGCTTCTGCTATTTTTAATAATGATAGTACATATACTGTAGATATTGAAGTGGAAGCAAAGAAAGTATATTCTGATAGTCTAGGAATTCAATCAGATGGAGAACTTAACGACTGGCTAGAAATTGGTATATTAGGCGAGGTATTAGTTAATGGAGAAATTGAAGAACTTCCTATCTATTTAGAAAAAGTTCTAATTACAGACTCTATTACAACTTTTCAAGTAAATGTAAAGGAAAAACCTCTAAAGGCTGGGATTGACCCTATGCATAAATTTGTGGATCGTGATTCAGATGATAACCTCATAAGAGTAAGTATTCTTAAAGAGGATATTGATAAAAGCGATCAATAAAAACAAAGAGATATGTGATAATTCTGTGCCTTTAATAGTTGAAATTTATGAAATTAAAAAATTGTATAAACTAAATTAATTTTTATGTTGAATTCCATTTTCATTATTTTTCAATATTTAGTTCCTCAACATTTTTTATCTCAATTAGCTGGAAAACTTGCTGCATCTAAAAATGTAAAATTGAAAAATTCTTTGATATCGTATTTTTTAAAAAATTATGATATTAATATGACGGAAGCTGAAGTCCAGAACGCTTTTGAATTTGAAACCTTTAATCACTTTTTTACAAGAAAATTAAAAAATGATGTGCGGCCTATTTCTTCAGAAAATGATATAATTATTTCACCTGCAGATGGTGTAGTAAGTCAAGTTGGCTTAATCAAAAATGGAGAAATTTTCCAGGCTAAAGGTAGAAGTTTTAACCTTTATGATTTTCTTGGAAGAAATAAAAATATTTCAGACCTTTTTTTGAATGGCTCTTTTTCGACAATTTATCTTTCACCTAAAGATTATCATCGTATTCATATGCCATTTCCAGGAACTCTTGTGAGTATGGATTATATTCCAGGAAATCTATTTTCTGTTAATCCTGTAACGGTTGAAAGTGTTGATAACCTATTTGCTCGTAATGAACGATTATCTTGTATTTTTGAAACAAAGAATGGTCCGATGGCTGTGGTATTAGTAGGTGCAATGATTGTCTCAGGTATTCGAGTCATATGGGAGAAGACCCCTTTTATAAAAAACAACAATGTTCAGCATTTTAAGTACCCCGTAAAAGGAGATGGTTCCGTTCATCTTAAAAAAGGTGATGAATTAGGACGATTTTTATTAGGCTCTACAGTGGTAATTTGTTTTCCAAATAAAAAAGTAAATTGGAATAAAAATATTATGCTTGAAACAAGTCTGAAAATGGGGCAGTCAATAGCTCAAACTTCGTCCTAATTTTATCATCCCATAAGACCCATTTGATAATCCTTAAAAGCTTGAAGTATCTCGGCCTTGGTATTCATCACAAAAGGCCCTCCACGGGCTACTGGCTCATTCAAAGGCATACCTGCGATTAATATAAAGCGAGTAACATCGGTATTAGAAGTGGATTCAAAGTCACCAACGGTATTCATCACAGCAAGGGTTCCTTTTTTTATTTTTTTATTAAATATTAATTCACCTTCATAAACGTATAAAAAACAATTCCAATCTTCTTTTATTGGAGTAGAAAAAGTTGCATTTCTACCTAATCTAATATCAAAATAAGACATCTCAGTGTGAGGTTTTCCAGGCCCTTTGACATTTAAAAATTCACCGGAAATTATTTTCACATCCCCTCCAGCAATTTTTACAATTGGAATATCTTTAGCTGGTATGTCATTATACTCTGGCTCTATCATTTTTTTATCTTTTGGAAGGTTTAGCCATAGTTGAAACCCTCGAACAAGTCCTTCTGTCTGTTCCGGTATTTCACTATGAACAACTCCTTTTCCTGCTGTCATCCATTGTACGGACCCATCACTAAGATACCCTTCATTACCGGCAGTGTCTTTATGTCTGAATTTTCCATTTAGCATATAGGTAATAGTTTCAAATCCTCTGTGCGGATGAGGAGGGAAGCCACCTATATAATCATTTGGATTTTCGCTTCCAAATTCATCTAATAACAAAAATGGATCAAGCATATTGAGATCCGGACTCCCTATGATACGAGTTAAGTTTACTCCCGCACCATCCTGTGTTTTTACCCCTTCAATAGTTTTTATTATGTAGCGTTGTTTTGTCATAGATTGTTCTTATTTATATCTATCCATACATATATAAAATTTTAACATAGGTATAGTCAAATTATATATTTATTGATTTTTATTTGAGTTATTTTTTATTTCAAAAAATAGGTACAAAATTTTGAATTTTCTTAAACTTTTATATATTTTCACTCTTTTTTTATCCTTCAGTTTTAGTCAGATAGTTCAAGTTGGGAACGGGAGCTATACAACAACATTTCCGGGAACAGATCAAGCAGGTAGAAACGCTTATCCTGATGGAAGTCCACAAGTGGTTGGTCCTGCAGCAATGAAGCCTCCTCCCACAAATGATTGGTGGTCTTCAATCATAAAAAATAATCATTCAAGTAATATTTTCAACTATCCAATGGCATTAAAAACAAAAGATGCAGGTCTTGTTTTAAGCTACATACCGTGGGGTGTGTATGATGATCAAGAACCTATAATAATAGGAGTAGAAGGATTAAATACAGACAAAGCGAATGTTTATGATTTTTCAGATTGGACAGTCACAATGGAGTGGAGTGATAATAATCATTCATTCAAAGCTACTTCAGGAATGGGTATGCCTTTTGTCTATTTTACTAAACAGAATAATGATATTGCCGAAGTAGAGATAAATCTTGGTGATGTAACAATAATTGATGAGATAATTTTGGTTGAAGATGCTCGCAATAATGCAGATTTTATAATTTTTGCTCCAGAAGGAAGTAATTGGAATCAAAGCGGATCAACATATACATCAGATCTTAATGGTGAGAACTATTGGTCTATTGCAATGATTCCGCAGTCTGAAGAAAATCTGAATCAAGTATATTTAGATTATAAGAAATATGCTTATGTATTTCCAGAAAACACTTCAGCTAGTTGGTTTTATGATGATAACACATCTACTTTGACAACAGAATATTTAATTGATGTTGAGGTGAAAGAAGGAGAGTTTGGTGATATTTTACAAGGTTTATTGCCTCATCAATGGAGCAATCTATCAAATAATTCTCCAGTACCTCAAGAGGTGAGTTATTCCTCAATCAGAGGTGAGTTAAAAATGTTAAAAGGAAATTATTTTTCAACAGAAAATATATTTAAAGGCATACTACCAACACTGCCATATTTAGCAAATTATAGTAATGGGTTTAATCCATCTGAATTAGGAAATAAAATATCACAAATAAAAAATGATCAACTTGCTACATGGACAGATTCATATAATGAAGGACAGGTGATGAACAGGTTAATTCAGACCGCCAGAATTGCTCATGAGTCCGGAGACTTAGAAGCCCGTGATCTAATGGCTTTAACGATTAAAAATCGCTTAGAAAATTGGCTCACTGCCAATAACTCTGAAGTTGCTTTTTTATTCTATTATAACAGCACTTGGTCTACATTAATAGGCTATCCAGCTGGACATGGTCAAGATTCAAATATTAACGATCATCACTTCCATTGGGGTTATTTTATTCATGCGGCCTCATTTGTAGAACAATATTTTCCAGGTTGGGCTGCAGACTGGGGACTCATGGTTAATGAGCTGATTAGAGATGCTGCATCTCCAAATAGAGAGGATGAAAAATATCCTTATTTAAGGAGCTTTAGTCCGTTTGCAGGTCATTCTTGGGCAAATGGTTTTGCTACTTTTCCTCAGGGGAATGATCAAGAATCTTCTTCTGAAAGTATGCAGTTTAATTCCTCCTTGATTCATTGGGGTACTATTACTGGAGATACGGAGATAAGGGACTTGGGGATATACCTATACACAACGGAGCAAGCATCTACGGAGGAGTATTGGTTTGATATTTTTAATAGAAATTTTTCTTCCTCGCAACAATATAGCTTAGTTTCTCGCGTTTGGGGAAATGCATATGATAATGGCACTTTTTGGACCAATGATATAGCAGCTTCATATGGAATAGAAATGTATCCTATCCATGGAGGATCACTATATCTAGGTCACAATATTTCTTATGTGGAAACGCTGTGGGATGAAATCATTTCAAATACAGGAATTCTAAATAATGAGGTAAATCCAAACTTATGGCATGATGTTTATTGGAAATACTTATCTTTTATTGATCCTGAATCTGCAATCAATCTATATAATTCCAACCCTCAACGTGAAATTAAGTTTGGAGTTTCTGATGCGCATACATATTATTGGATTCATGGGATGAATGCACTGGGTCGTTTAAGATCAGATATTTACTCAAATCACCCTATTTCTGCATCATTTGAGCTAGATGGTGCTATGACTTATGTCGCCCATAATTATTCTGATGAAATTATACTAGTCACATTCTCTGATGGTTTTCAACTGAGTGTTTCCCCAAAACAACTTGCAACAAATAGAGGAAGTGACATAACTGGTGTTATCTCCTCTGATTTTACTCAAGCTTATGTTAATGGAAGTATTAACCTGAATATTCAATCAGAAAACCAGAACATTAATAGAGTGGAGTATTATGATGGAATTAATATTATTGGAGAGTCCAATACTTTCCCCTATGAATTTAGAGCCCAAAACCTATCTCCGGGCATGCATGACATGTATGCAAAATTATTTAATGGTACCGATTTTGGTATATCAAATATTATTAATATTCAAGTAGGAGAGCAGCTTCCTTTTCAAGGAAACTCTAATATTATACCTGGAATTATAGAAGCTGGTAAATATGATAATTTTGAAGGAGGAGTAGGACAAGGAGTCTCTTACTTAGACCTTACTCAGGCAAACAATGGTGGATATCGTCCAGGGGAATATGTCGATTGCGAGTATTTTGCAGGGGAAGGAGCCACGATAGGGTGGATTGCCGCTGGTGAATGGACAGAATATAGTATAGATGTACAAGATGCAGGTTTTTATAATTTATCAGTTCGATGCGCCTCGGGTAATGGAAATGGAGGCGGACCATTTAAATTTGAAATTGATGGTGCATCGATAACTCCAGATATTTCGGTTAATTCTACTGGAGATTGGTATAATTGGTATACAATAAATATTGATAATGTTCCAATAAACCAAGGTGAACAAGTTCTTAGGCTGGTGATGTTAAATGGTGAGTTTAATATTGGAAAAATAAACTTTACGTATTCAGGTCCATTAGATTATTCACCTCCAATTGCAATTGCAGGTAATGATATTGTTGTTGTTCTTCCGGAAGAAAGTGCTCTTTTAGATGGATCTTTAACATTTGATGATGACACTGAAGAATTAACATATAGTTGGGAACAGGTATATGGTCCTTCAGTAATTAATCTTTCAGACCAAAATTCTGTTACTACTTTGATTACAGATTTAATAGAGGGTGTATATAAAATTAAATTAAATGTAAATGATGGTGCCTACAGTTCAAATGATGATATCTTAGTCTTTGTTTCCTCAACTTCAAATTTAGCTCCAACTATTGTTGTTGATTCACCGGTTACAAATTCATCTTTTTACAGTGGTTCAATAATTTCATTAAGTGCGAATGCAAATGATTTAGATGGTTCAATTTCACTTGTTGAATTTTTTGATTCAAATATCAAATTATATGAAGATGAAACTTCTCCTTATCAATATTCATGGGAAGGAGCAACTCTGGGAACACATTTCATAACAGCCCATGCTACCGACAATGAAGGTCTCACAACAATTTCATCAACGATTGAAATCGAAATTGTCGAAGCTCCTTCATGTTTTGGTGGACCTGAAAATGGACATTATACCTATGAATTTTCTGATAATTCTGATAATCCAACTATTACATTTATTCCGAGTGCAGGTCATGTTGGAAGCCCAACCTGTATTCTTTACTATTCAACTGGTGGTACTCCTCCGGGTTATAATGTAACGCCAAATATTCCTTTTCAGATCAATGCAAATGAAGGTGATCAAATTCAGTTTTACTATACCTATTCATATAATGGTTTAGAGCAAAACACTTCTCAAAACTCGCATACTTATATTGTTGGAAGTTGTAATAGCTTGAAAAATGATAATGAAATAAGTTTGCCGGATAATTTTTCTATTAAAACTTATCCAAACCCTTTTAACCCATCAATAAATATTGATTATGGATTAAATAAGTCGTCTCATGTCAACCTTATTATATATGATATTAAAGGTCAAATAGTAAAAAGTTTAATCAATAGTAAAATGGAAGCTGGATACCATAGCATTGTATGGGATTCGAAAAATTCTAAAGGATTACACGTTTCGGCAGGTATTTACTTATGTACTATTTTAACCAACAATAGTTTAATTACGAAAAAAATAATTTTAGTAAAGTGATTTAGTCTAATAACTTTTTTATTTGAATTCCATGAATCGTTAAACCTCAATTTAATTGAATGGTTTCAAATAAGCCTATGTGCGATTGGAATAGGCATGGCAAAAACGGGACTTGGAGGTATTGGCCTATTAGTTGTCCCTGTAATGGCTTCTATTTTTGGTGCAAAATCTTCTACTGGTATTTTATTAATTATTTTAATTTTAGCAGACTTTTTTGGAGTTTCATATTATCATCAACATGCAGATACTAAGAAGCTGATAAAATTAGCTCCCAGCACCATAATTGGTATTCTTATTGGTGTGTTTGCTGGTAATCAGGTAAACGAAAAACAATTTAAATTATTTCTAGCAATAGTTGTTATTTTAGGTGCCTTTTTGATGCTTTTTAACAAAAAGAAAAAAACTACTGATAAGGATTCAAATTTTTTAATAACTAGTTTTTTTGGGATTCTTGCAGGTCTGTCTACAATGATTGGTAATGCTGCTGGACCAGTCATGACAATCTATTTTTTATCAATTGGTTTTAAAAAAAATAAATTTATTGGTACTGCAGCCTGGTTTTTTCTTCTTGTCAATATTTTTAAAGTTCCTTTTCATATGTATACTTGGAAGACAATTAATTTGTCAATTATATATTTTGGATTTACGTTTACTCCATTGATAATTCTTGGTGCTTTAAGCGGTGTTTGGGTTGTAAAAAAAATACCTGAGAAACCATACAGAATATTTCTTATCTTTTCTGTCTTTTTATCGATCTTAAAATTGTTATTTATTTTTTGATTGATTGTAATCTTAACAAAAAAAAATAAACTTGGAAAATAAAAACTCATTCAAATTAATAGCTGGGTATATTTCATTGGCGATAAGTATAATTCTTTATATTTCTATCTTTTTGATGCCTTTCCTAGATTTAATGCCTTCTAATAAGATTAAGTTTGGAATAGCTCTCTATACCGTGAGCTATCTTTTTATGTTTATTGGTTTTTGGTGTTTAGGTAAAGAGATTGTTCTCAAAATAAAGCAAAAATGGAACTCTTTTTTCAAAAGAGAGAAATAAGCCTTATGATTTTTTAAATATGAAACGAACAAAAAGTATCTTGTTTAATTAACACAGTGTTCTTAATATAGATGACACAGTGTTACTTATAATAGTACTCAATTCCGAAATGAAAAAAATAATTATCATCATGCTATACATCATTACATCCATTACATTCGTTATAATTGG
>MDSY01158372.1_pt1 | contig 14680 bp, 12 predicted proteins | sample 811131 | NCBI WGS metagenome assembly MDSY01 (sample SAMN05326643, study PRJNA326480) | marine metagenome | isolation source: seawater | place: Atlantic Ocean: South West | collected 2010 | reverse complement strand
TGCAGCTTTAAGTTATCCATTTATGATTATGTTTTTGATTATTGTATATTATTCTTATAGAGCAAAAAAAATTTATATATATGCATTACTTATCGCCGCAATTCTTTTCTTTTTTTTGCATATGGGGAAATATAACTATAGAAATTTAATTCAAACAACTTTTTCTGTTCAAGAATCTGGTACAGGAAAAGTTTATTTAATTACTCGAGGTAATCAAAAAAATATACTACAAAAAACTAAAGATATAATAAATAGTCAAATACAAGTTTTTTTAAAACAAGATTATGTTAAGAAATATACCCATTGTAATAACATTAATGATTATGATTCAGAATTAGGTGTTAATTTTGTTTATGATTTGTCGAATTGTAAAATAGTAGTGAATTATCAATTAGAAAGAAGAATATTTCATAGCATGGAATCTCTTGTGATTGTTACAAAATTAACACCTAATGATGTTCCTTATTGGGACGGATATAGTTATTTAATTTTAAAAAGTAAAATAGTTCCAAGAATATTTTGGAAAGATAAACCTAACGATCGATTAGGTAATGAGTTTGGACAAAGGTATAATGTTTTGCACAAAGGATATGAGGATTTGGGCACTATAAGAGATGATTACACATCTTGGAACATGCCCCTTTTAAACGAGCTTTATGTAAATTATGGAAAAAAAGGAGTAATTTATGGTATGTTTGTCTTGGGGCTAATTTTTAGTTTAATAACTAAAATATTTACGATTTCAAATCATCAAAATATGGAAAAAGCAATTTCATTTTTTATATTTATGCCCATCTTTTTTTTAGAAAGTCATGCATCATTAATTTTTGGAGCATTAATTCAAACATATTTAGCAGCAATAATTTTATTATTTATTTTATTAAAAGTATTAAGAAAGTTTTATTAAACTTTGATGAAAAAAATTCTTTGTATTCGTAACTCAAAATTAGGAGATTATATAATTGCTATACCAGTATTAAAACTAATTAGAAAAAAAAATCTAAATTGTAAAATTTACTATTTATCATCTAAGAATAATTTTGTAAAAGAATTGCCAAGTAAAATTGAAAATGATAAAATTGTGAATAATTTTATTTTTTATGAACATAATTTAGTTGGCATTATAAAACTTTTATATAAATTAAGAAATTTTCATTTTGATAAAATTTATTATCTAAATGAAAACTCATCTTTTTTGAGAAATATAAGAAATTATTTTTTTTATTTGTTAATAAAAACAAAAAAAAGAATTGGTTTTTTTTATAAAAATAAAGATTATAAAAAATTTAATGAGTCTAAACAATTGATTCATAGAATTGATTCAAAATATAACAATTTAAACCTTCTTAACATCAATAAGTTAAATCTTTCTTTCTCATCTCCAATTATAAAAAAAAAATATTTAACTTTATCTATAGGTGGTTTTTCCCAAGTTAAAAATTGGAGTTTGGAAAACTGGTCATGTTTAACAGATTTATTGTTAGCTAATTCTAATTTGAATATTGTGATATTAGGAACCAATAGCGATATAATATCAGCCAAATACTTAATTAAAAAAAATAGAAATCGCATTATTTCATATTGTGGAAAAACAAATTTAGTTCAGCTATTCAATTTGATTAGATATACAAAAATACATATAACAAATGATAATGGTTCAATGCATGTAGCATCCTTATATAAAAAAAATATTATTTGTTTATTTAATAATCATGACCCTTCGGGGAAATGGTTTCCCTCAAATAAAGAGGCAGTAATAATTAGACCAAACAATGGAGTTGACAACATAAGTCCATATAAGGTTCTAAAGATATTACTAAAATCTCTTAATCCTGTTTAAAATTTTTGTGGTGGATAGATTATTTTTTTTATCAAAAAGTATTACGTTTGAGATTTTAGACCCAACAACATTTTTATAATCATAGTCACTTCCTTTAACTATAATATCAGGACGTATTTTTTTAATTAATTTTAATGGAGTTTTTTCTTTAAAAACATAGATCTTATCTACTAAACTAGTTTTTTTTAGATTCTTTATTCTTGTGGTAATAGAATTATAGGGTCTATTTTTTCCTTTTAAAATTTTTGTGCTGGTATCAGAATTTAAACCAACAATTAATTTCTTACCTAGCCTTTTTGAAAATTTCAACAATTTAATATGACCTGAATGCAAAATATCAAAAACTCCGTTAGTGAAAATTATATTTTGTTTAAAGTCTCTATTTTCAATATATCTTATACCCTGTTTTTCTACACAATTAGTTGCTGCTTTAGTAGCTAGCAAGCAAGCATCGAAAATATTATGTTTTTTTTGATATAAATGAATTAATCCTGCAAAAAAAATATCACCAGCTCCTATAACATTTGCTGTTTTTTTAACTGTTTTAACACTATATGATCTGTATTCATTTTTTGAGTTGAATATATGTACGCCTTTTTTGCTATCTGTTATTATTAACCAAGTCCATTTCATTTTGTTTAATAGACTAAACGCTTTTTTTTTTGTGAATTTTCCACACCATTCATTGAATTTAGACATATTGGGTTTTACCAAAAATGCTTTTTTATAAAAAAAAGGCTTATTTTTTGGATCAACAAAAGTTAAGCATCCTCTTTTTACAATTTCTGAATGCAATTTTTTATAAATAATTCCTTTTTTATAATCACTAATCAACACTGTATCGTTGTGTTTAATTTCTTTTAAAAGAAACTCACCTATTTTTTGTGTATTTTTAGTGTCCTCTGTATCCTGCCTAAATATTTGTTTTTCATTAATAAAGAATCTTTTCTTCTGAGAAGTTATTTTTTTTTTGATTTTAATAAAAGACCTTATTTTATTTTTTTTTAATAATTCTTGTACATCCTTACCGGCATAATCTTGGCCAACTTCTGTATAAAGTTTAAAATTTATATTAAGTTTTTTTAGGTTCATACAAAGGTTGCCACAACCTCCTAAACTTTTATAAATTTTATATGATTTAAAGATATCAATTTTTGTTTCAGCTGATGAGCCAATATTTTTAACATAGGACCATTCATCGAGCATTATATCACCAATTATTTTAATTGTATTAAACTTCATTTTAATAAATATATTTTCTAATAATTTTTTTTTTTTTTAGATATTTAAACCACCAAATTTCATCTTGAATTATTTTTTTTAAATTTGATTTTATTGGTTTCCATTTTAATATTTTATCTGACTTAGAGATATCACACATTAAAATTGCCGCATCGTGTTTTCTCAGATTTTTACTTAAGATATTGGCATTTTTTTTTATAATTTTTTCACAATTTCTTATCACATCAAGCACAGAGTAACATTTGCCTGATCCTAAATTAAATATATTGCTTTTATTTTTGTCTAAAAAGATAATTGATTTTTCAATACCAGTTAATATATCAGATATATGTATATAATCTCTTAAGCACGTACCATCTTTTGTATCATAATTATTTCCATAAATCTGAATATTTTTTTTATAATAGAGAGCGTTTATTAATATTGGAATTAAATGAGTTTCAGGATTATGTAATTCACCTATTTTTTTCTCTCGTAAACTTGATGCCACATTAAAAAATCTTAAAATACAATAACTTGTTTTGGATAATTTAAAATTTTTAATTAAAATTTTTTCACATTTGATTTTACTTAATCCATATGAGTTTTTTGACTTTATTTTGCTGGTCTCTTTAAGAATACCTTTGGATTTATCATAAATTGCAGCCGTACTAGAAAAAATAAACTTAGGTATTTCTAATTTTTTTATTATTTTAACTAGAATTTTTGTAGCTAAAACATTATTTTTATAGTACTCATTTTTTTTTTGTCCACTAAATCAATAGTTGATTGTCCTGCTAAATGAACAACTGCATCAGGTTTAACCTTAGCTAGTATTTTTTTTAATTTGTTTTGATCTAAAAGGTTACAGATATAATGTTTGATTTTTTCATTTAAAAAAATATTTTTTTTTCTTTTATCTAAAGTTATAACTTCATATTTATCTGAAAAATAGTTACCTAAACTTGAGCCAATATAGCCACAACCCCCAGTTATTAAAATTTTTTTTTTCATAATATTAAACTTTTAATATAATAATTTAGATAATATAGATATATAGCTTATCTAATAATATAAAATGAAAGTATCAATAATAGTTGGGGGAAGATTTCATGCCTTTAATATGGCAGAAGAATTGGATAAAAATGGTTACCTTAAAGAAATTATAACATCATACCCAAGGTTTTATGTTACCAAAAACTTTAATATAAAACACAATAAAATTATTCCCTTGCCATTAAAGGAAATAATATCAAGATCATTTATTAATAAATATTTTAATTTAAATGATAAAATTATTGATTATTTTGATAAAAAAGCATCCTCATTAATTAATTTAGAGAATTTAGATATACTAGTTGGCTGGTCAAGTTTTAGTCTTAATTCATTTCTTAAAGCAAAAAATTCAAAATGTATAAAAATATTAGAGAGAGGATCGACACATATCCAATACCAACAAGATATATTAAAAGAGGAATATAATATACATGGCCTTAGACCAGAAATACCATCAGACTACATCGTTGCTAAAGAAAAATTAGAGTATGATTTGGCAGATTATATTTGTGTGCCAACTGAATTTGTAAAAAAAACTTTTATAAATAATGGCATTGATAAGAGTAAAATAATAAAAATACCTTATGGAGTTAATTTGAAAGATTTCAAACAAAGTAGAAATAAAGCTGTAATTAATAGACTAGACAATAAAATTTTTAGAATTATTTATGTGGGAAATAGCTCTGTTAGAAAAGGGATTATTTATCTAATAAAAAGTTTTATAGAATTAAACCTACAAAATTCTGAACTACTTATCGTTGGCAATATAGATGAAGACATCAAGCCTATAATTAATTCATATCTAAAAAATGAAAAAATTAAATATATAAAATCCCAAAAACAAAATGAATTATATAATTTTTATAATCAATCAAGTTTATTTGTAACTTGCTCAATAGAGGAAGGTTTGTCCATGGTACAATTACAGGCCATGGCTTGTGGATTGCCAGTAATTTGTACTAGTAACTCTGGTGGTGATGAAATTATTGATAATAATATTAATGGATTTATTTTACCGATTAGAGACATGAAAGCTCTCCAAAAAAAAATAATACTTCTCTATAAAGATCAAAAGTTATGCAAAAAGATGGGAGAAGAAGCTAAAATGAAAGCGACAAAGCATTATTCATGGGAAAACTATGGAAAAAATGTTATTCAGAATTACCAAAGATTAATTACAGACAATGAATAAAATTTTGATTACAGGTGGTTGTGGCTTCATAGGGTCACACGTTACCGAATATTTTTTTAAAAAATATCCAAAAGCAAAAATTATTGTTTTTGATAAAATAACATATGCTGCAAGTATTAAGAATATAGACTCAATAAGAAATAGTAAAAGAATTGAAATAATAAAAGCTAATATTTTAAATTTTAAAAAAATTAAAGAAGCTACAAAACACTGTGATTTAATAATTCATTTAGCCGCTGAAAGTCATGTAGATAATTCTTTTGAATTAAATAATGAATTTATTAATACGAATGTTTTAGGAACCAAAAATGTAATGCAGGCGTGTAAAGAAAATAAAGTAAAAAAAATTATTCATGTAAGTACAGATGAGATTTATGGAGAAATTTTTAATGGAAACTTTGATGAAGGTGCTAAATTTAACCCCTCAAATCCCTATTCAAGTTCAAAAGCTGCAGCCGAGATGATAGTGAACGGTTATATTCACTCATATAAATTACCAGTGATAATAGTAAGGGCAAATAATATTTTTGGTACAAGACAGCATCCAGAAAAATTAATTGGAGGGTGCTGCTGGTCTTTTATCAAAGATAAAAAATTTACAATACACGGTAAGGGAGTCCAAAAAAGAACGTTTTTATTTACGAGTGATTTATGTGAAGCTTTATATATATTAGTTAATAAAGGAAAATTATTTGAGGCATATAATATAGGATCTAAATTTGAATATAAAAATATTGATATCATAAAGCTTATTTCGAAAATTAATAATAAAAATTTTAAAACTAATACAGTTTTTGTAAGAGATCGACCCTTTAATGATTTTAGATATAGTATTAATTGCAATAAAATAAAAAAACTAGGTTGGAAACCAATGATTAAAGTAGAGGATAAAATACTTGAAATTAATAATTGGTATAGAGATAATATTTCAAGATTCAAAAATAGATTTGAATGAGAATATTAGTTGTAACTAATAGTCATTTTAAGGAATATGGTGGACCTTATACAGCCATTAGCCAAAAAGTTGAATATCTAAATAAAAAAAATATAGAGAATAAGTTAATTTACAGATCTTCAAATAGTTATGATTATAATTTAGATTTAAAGACAATAATTGAAGATTATGATATAGTTCATATTTATGGTATTTGGAGACCTTTTTTAGTTAAAGTATTTTTAGTAGCAAAATTACTTAAAAAAAAAATTGTTATATCCCCGTTAGGTGCCATGGAACCATGGGCATTAAATCAAAAAAAATTGAAAAAATTAATAGCCTGGAAGCTATATCAAAAAAAAATATTGAATAGTGCTGATGTTGTACATGCCACTTGTAATGCTGAGGCACAAAATCTAATTAACAATTCAATCACTTCAAAAATAGAAATAATAGCTCATGGTATTGATGATAATCCAAAAGTTTTAAAAAAAGAAACTTCCAATAAAATAAAGAAAATTATTTTTTTTTCAAGAATACACCTTAAAAAAGGTATTCTAGAACTAATTGATTGTTGGAAAGATTTAGATACACAAATAACTTGGCAACTAGATATCTATGGCCCCATTACAGATAAAAAATACCATGAGTTAGTGCTCAAAAAAATAAGAGAAAGCAATCTGGAAAATAAGATTTTTTATAAAGGGTCAGTATTTAATAAGCAAGATAAAGATCAAATATTCAAAAATGCAAATGCTTTTATTCTACCTAGTAAAAGTGAAAATTTTGGCATTTCTATAGGAGAAGCCTTATCTTATGGATTACCAGTTTTAACAACTAAAGAGACACCTTGGGAATTGATAAATGAATATCAGGCTGGATATGTGTTTCCTTTTTCAAGAGATAATATATCGACTTATTTAAATAAACTTTTTTTATTGAATGATGAGGAGCTCTATCAAATGGGTTTAAATTCTCAAAAGTTAATTAATGAAAACTATAAAACAAAAATAATTTTAGAAAAATATATTGATTTGTACAAAAGATTAGTCTTATGAAAATTCTTTCTGTAATAAGAACAATGAACCTTAGTCATGGAGGCCCACCAGAAGTTTTAAGAAATCAAATTGATTATATAAATTCAAAAAAAACTATTGTTCAGGTGTTAAAATTAAACTCACTTAGTTTCTTTTATTTATTTAAAATTTTATTCATTAAGTCTTACAGATTAAGATTTTATAAATTTATAAAAAAAATAGATATAATTCATTTTCATGAAATTTGGTCATTAAAGATAATTATTATTATTTATTTGGCTAACAAATTATTAATTAAACATTTTTTTGTAGGACATGGTTATTTAGATGAATGGTCCTTAAAACAAAAACCATTAAAAAAGATTTTATTTAAATTTTTCTTTCTTGGGCGTGCAATTAAATCCTCTTCAGCATTTTTTAGTTCCACAAAAAAAGAATACATTGATGTAAAAAAAAATTTTAAAATAAATAATCCATTCATAATTCCAAATGGAATTAATATTGATCAATTTGATAAAAGAACTTTAGAATATAAAAAAATTAAAAAAATTTTATTTTTTGGAAGAATTCATGAAAAAAAAGGTTTAAAATTACTTATAGATTCTATAAATAGTTTACCATCGAGTTATTTTGATAATTTTTCATTTGAGATTACAGGTCCAGGTTTAATTGATGATTTTAAAAAAATACAGAAATTGATTAGTAGATATTCTTTAGATAAAAAAATTTTAGTAAATCCACCGATTGTAAGAAAAGAAAAATTTCAATATTTAAAAAAATTTGATATTTTTGTTTTGCCATCTTATGAAGAGGGAGACTCGATTGCATTAAAAGAAGCACTAGCCTCATATATGCCAGTTATAATATCTAAACAATGCAGATTAAATATTGTAGAGGAATATGAGGCAGGCATTGAAATTGAAACAAATAAAAAAAGTTTACTCAATGGCTTAATGAAATTGCAAGAATTAGATTTAATAAAAATGGGTTATAATGCAAGAAAACTTATTGAAGAAAAATATGACAATAAAATTTGCTCTCAGAGATTATTAAATGTTTATGAAGATTTAATTAATGAAACAAGGGTTTCTGAAGACTGGGTTAAGGATTGAAGATGGATACTAAATACGTTTTAGGAATAAATTTTTTACACTCAGATAGCTCTGCCTGCATATTTGTAGATAATACTTTATTAGTAGCCTCTGAAGAAGAAAGATTTTCAAGAATAAAACATACCTCTAGCTTTCCTTTTAATGCGATAAATTTTTGTTTAAATGAAGCGAAAATTGATATTTCAAAAATTAATTATATTGCAGTGAACACCAATCCTTTTGGAAGAATAAGTAAAAAGATTTTATTTCTTATAAAAAATTTATCAGCAATAAAAATTTCATTATTAAGTCTATCAAATACGAAAAAAAAATTTAATCTTTTAGACTTGATTTCATCATTAGATAAAAAAAATAAATTTATTGGTAAAATTAAATTTATTGATCATCATCAAGCTCATATTGCTTCATCTCTTTATTTTAGTAACTTTTCTGAATGTGCAAACCTTTCCATAGATGGATTTGGTGATTTTGCTAGTAGTGCCATTGGTTATTACCAGAATGATAGATTGAATATTCATAAAAGAATTAATTTTCCACATTCGATGGGCATATTTTATCAAGCTCTTACACAATTTCTTGGGTTTAGGTCATATGGAGATGAATATAAATTAATGGGCTTATCATCTTATGGTAAACCTAAATATTTTAACGAACTTTCAAGAATATTAAAAAAAACTCAAGAAGGATTTGAGTTAAACTTAAAGTATTTTTTACATCATAAAGAAAAAATATTTGAAATAAACGACCAAGGTCAATATATATACAAAAACTTATTTTCAAATAACCTTATTAAATTACTTGGTAAAGAGCGAATGCCTAATGAAGAAATTTCTCAAAAACATTTGGATTTAGCTAAATCAGTTCAAGCTGTATACGAAGATGTTCTGTTTCATTTAATAGATAGCGTTTATGAAAAATATAATACAGATTTTTTAACAATATCTGGTGGTTGTGCTATGAATTCTGTAGCAAACGGAAAAATACTTAAAAATTCAAATTTTAAAAAAATATATATTTCTCCAAATCCAGGTGATGGAGGTGGATCGATTGGTTCAGCCAGTATAGTAGTCAAAGATTCATCAAAAAATAAGAAAATATTTGTTAAAAACTATTCTTATTTGGGACCTGAATACTCCAATGACCATATTTTTAGAGTAATTGAAGAAAAAAAATTAAAAAACAATTATTTAGTTCAAAAAATGAATTTCCAACATTTATATTCTTACGTTGCAAAAGAAATAACGAAAGAAAAAGTTATCGGATGGTTTCAAGGTAGAGCCGAATGGGGTCCTAGAGCGCTTGGAAATAGATCAATTTTAGCTGATCCAAGAAATGCAAATATAAAAGATCTTATTAATTTAAAAATAAAAAGAAGAGAGAGCTTTAGACCTTTTGCACCTTCCATACTTAAAGAATTTGTTAAAGATTGGTTCGAGGAAGATAGTGATGTTCCTTATATGAGTGAGGTTAATATAATAAAAGAACATAAACGAGTTTTCATACCAGGAGTTACTCATATAGATGGGTCTGGGAGGTTGCAGACAGTTACAAAGGAGCAGAACGAACATTACTACAACTTAATTACTGAATTTGATAAACTTACTGGTGTACCCATGCTTTTAAACACATCTTTTAACGAAAACGAGCCAATAGTTAACAATCCAGTTGAAGCAATTAACTGCTATGAAAGAACAGATATGGATTTATTAATCCTTGGTAATTGGGTTATTCAAAGATAGAAATTAATGAAAATTTCAATAGTTACAGTATGTTTAAATAGTGAAAATTCTATTGAAAAAACAATAAAATCTGTAATTGATCAAGAATATTCAGATATTGAGTATATTATTATTGATGGGGGATCATCAGATCAAACAGTAGAAATTATTCAAAAATATAAAAAATTTATAACCACTTTTATAAGTGAAGCAGATTTAGGAGTATATGATGGTATTAATAAAGGTATTAGTTATGCCACTGGTGATATTGTTTCAATTTTACATTCTGATGATTACTATGCCCATAAAAGAGTTTTATTAAATGTTGTTAATATTTTTAAAAAAAAAATAGAGTTAAAATGTTTGGTTGGTGCAACATATATGATTAAAAAAGAAAACGATGTAATAGTTAGAAAATATTCCCCTGTTAAATTTAAAAACTGGATGTTTAATTTAGGAATTTCACCACCCCATCCATCTATGTTTTTAAAAAAAGAAATTTATGATCAATATGGACTATATAAAACTGATTATAAGATTGCAGGTGATTTTGAGTTTTATTTGAGAATAATATTAAAAAAAAAAATTAAGATATTTATGAGTAATACCAATTATGTAATTATGAGATTAGGTGGAAAAAGCACAATGTCATTTAAAAGTAATTTTATTTCCTCAAGAGAAATTTTAAAAATATTAAAAAAAAATGGGGTGTATTCAAATTGGGTAATGGTTTTATTAAGATTTCCAATTAAAATTATTCAATATATATTTAAAAGATGATCATAAATCAAAAAAAAATTATTTACTTTTTATCATACCTATTATTGTTAATTCCGTTAGCATTAATTACAGGTCCTTTTTTACCTGATTTATTTTTGGTTGTTATAGTTATAAGTTTTATTATGATTATTTTTGCTCAAAAAAAAATTGAAATATTAGATAATATATATTTTAAAATTTATTTAATAATATGTTTAATTTTAAGTCTAAATTCTTTTTTATCAAATAATTTAAGCTCATTACAAAGTAGTATCTTTTATTTTAGGTTTGGTATTTTTGCACTAGCTTGCTATTTTCTAATAAACAATAATCAAAATATTTTAAAAAATTTATTGTATATTTTTATAATAATATATTTTACGCTTTTTATAGATTCTATATATCAATATTTTTTTTTAAAAAATATTTTAGGATTCGTTTATATTGATGAACAGAATTTTAGAATAACAAGTTTTTTTGGTAAAGATGAAATATTAGGAAGTTATACAGCTAGATTTTTTCCAGTATTATTATTTTTATTAACATATTTTCATAATTTAATTTTTTTCACAAAAAAAAATCTTTTAAAAATTATATTATTTATAACGTCTTTTGTTGTTGTATTATTAAGTGGTGAAAGAACTTCGTTAGCACTATATATGATATTCATTATATTTATTTTATTCTCTTCTTATAATTATAGAAAACTTTTATTAGTACCTCTAATGGCTTGCTTTATAATTTTTACTATAACAACTCTAAATAGTGAAAAAATTTATAAAAGGATGGTTGTATCAACAATTAATCAACTAGGTTTAGATTCGAAAAGTGAAAGAATGTATATATTCAGCAAAACTTATGAAGGGCATTATAAAATTGCTTTAAACATGTTTTTAGAAAAACCATTTTTTGGACACGGAGCAAAAATGTTTAGATTTTACTGTGTTAAAGAAGAAAATTTTGTAGATTTTAATGCGTGTACTACTCATCCGCACAATTTTTATGCTCAAACTTTAGCAGAAACAGGTATTATTGGTTTTTTTATTTTATTGTCTTTATTTGCCTTTATATTTTATCTTTTCCTTAAAAATTTATATTTTCAAATAATTAATAAATCCCAATTAATTTCTGATGAGTCAATATGTTTACTTGGCTTTTATTTTATTACACTGTTTCCATTTTTACCATCAGGAAATCTTTTTAATAATTGGCTATCCATAGTCATCTATTATCCCTTAGGTTTTTTAATATATTTAATTAAAAAAAATAAATTTTATGTATGATAAAATAATCATAATATTTGTCTTAATAAATGTTCCAATTATATTTTTTTTCAAAAAAATTATAAAACTGATTAATATATATGATAATGCTGATAATATAAGAAAATTTCATAAAAAATCTGTGCCTTTATTTGGTGGATTTTTAATTTTTTATAATTTTATATTATTTATCTTTTCTGACTTTATCTTAAATTTTAATTTTATTGAAATTTATATTAATACAAGAGGATATTTTTCTTTAATAATTGGTTCTCTTATATTTTTTCTAGTAGGTGCTTTTGACGATAAATTTGAATTATCTGCAAATAAAAAACTCTCTATAAATTTTTTTGTAATTCTTTTTTTTATCTTAATAGATGAAAATTTAATTATAAATAGTCTAGATTTTACCTTCATGGAAAATCCTGTCGAATTAAAAAAATTCTCAATATTATTTACTGTTTTGTGCATCTTACTTTTTATGAATGCACTAAATATGTATGATGGAATTAATTTACAAGCTAGTTTTTTTTGTATTTTAATTTTTTTAGTTTTTATTTTTAAAGGTTTTTATAATAATTTTAATTTATTTATGATATTAACTTTATTATTTTTTTTAATTTATAATTATTCCAACAAAGCTTTTTTAGGAGATGCTGGTACACAAATCTTGTCTTTTATAATCTCTTATTTATTAATTAAATCATATAATAATTACAAAATATTAACACCAGAAGAAATTTTTATAATATTGTCATTACCAGGTCTAGACATGATGAGAGTATTTTTAATTAGACTGTTTAATGGAAGACATCCATTTAGAGCAGATAGATTACATCTTCATTATTTGATATCTGATAAATTAAATAATCTGGGAGCTTTTATTATTATTTCAACTCAAGTTATAATAAATTTATTATTATATTATTTAGTTTCCAATAAAATTTTAGTTTTGATTATTGTTATTATTTTATATATTTTATTAGTTTTACTTTTTAAAAAAAAGAATGTTAAACCTTAAAAGATTATTCGATTTAGCTCTTAGTTTGCCAATTACTATAATATTAATTCCTTTATTTTTTTTAATTGGAATTTTAGTCAAATTAGATTCTAAAGGCCCATTTTTTTTTATTTCTGCAAGAGTGGGAATTAATGGTAATAAATTTAAGATGATTAAATTTAGAACAATGTATTTGGATACAAAATTAATTGAATCAAACAAAATTAAATTAAGTAACAAGAAAACTACTAGAGTAGGAAAAATTTTAAGAAACTATAGTTTAGATGAGTTACCTCAGTTTCTAAATGTTCTAATTGGTGATATGTCTATAGTTGGCCCTCGTCCATCACTTCTTTCACAAACAGATCTTAATGAGAGTAGAAAAAAAATCGGAATAAGCAGCTTAAAACCTGGTATAACAGGATTGGCACAAATAAGTGGAAGAGATTTAATTACTACTAGCCAAAAATTAAGATATGAAACTGAATATTTAAATAATAATAATCTGTTGATTGATTTAATCATTTTAATTAAAACTTTCAAAATCGTATTAACCAAAAAAGGTATACTACACTAAATTATAATAATGAATAAAGTTTCAAATCTAAATAAAAAACTTTTTTTAATACTCTCAGATTTATTAATTATCATGATAGGTCTGTGGCTTTCTTATTCTTTGAGATTAGAAACTCTTTATTCTTTGTGGGATATTCATATAGGGGTATATGCGATTTTTTTTTTATGTTTATTTTCAATATTTTATATTCAAAATTTTTATCAAATTATAATTACATATTTTGATTATTACTCGATACAAAAACTAATTAAATCTTTATTTATTAGTGGAATTATTTTAATTCCACTAAATTTTTATATTTATAAAATTATTTATTTTCCAAGGTCCATAGCATTTATTGCTATTATTTTGATTGCTATACTCATAATCTTACATAGAATTTTAATTAGTTTTTTACTAAACGTAAAAAAAAATAAAATAAGATCAAACAATATTATTATAATAGGCCTTAGTAAGAATAATATTGAATTAATAAAAAACATTAGACAACTCAATTATTATGGAAAAATAAAATGTATAATAGATAACTCAAATAAATTCAGAGAAAGAGAACTTAATGGAATAAAAATTTATAAAAAAAATTATCTCAATATAGCCATTAATAAATATGATATTTCAGAAATTATTATTGGTTCTAATGCTTTAAATAAAAATGAGATAATCAGACTTTATAATAAAGTATCAGATAAAAATATTCGTATTAAAGATTTTTCAAAAAAAGATTCTTATACAAATGAGTTCCTTGAAAATTCTTTAAATTCTAAAATTAGTTTTTTTGACATAATTGATAGACCTAAAATCATAGTAGATAATAAAGTTTTAAAAAAACAAATACAAAATAAAGCAATCTTAGTTACTGGTGGTGGTGGTTCAATTGGAGCTGAATTATGTATTGAAATATTGAAATCAAACCCAAAAAAATTATATGTTATAGATTTTGCAGAAATCAATTTATTTAATATTAAGAAAAGA
>MDSY01008384.1_pt1 | contig 14684 bp, 12 predicted proteins | sample 811131 | NCBI WGS metagenome assembly MDSY01 (sample SAMN05326643, study PRJNA326480) | marine metagenome | isolation source: seawater | place: Atlantic Ocean: South West | collected 2010 | reverse complement strand
TCCGTAACGTATGAACAGCCTGATTGAATGGTTCGCGAAAAACGGAGTCGCTGCAAATCTACTGGCGATCTTCATCGCAGTCGTCGGCATCATGACCATCGGAACGATTCGTCAGGAAGTATTCCCAGAATTCTCATCGGACATGATCTACGTGCGAGTGATCTACCCGGGCGCCGCTCCAGAGGAAGTCGAGGAGGGCATTAGTCAAAAAATCGAAGAGGCAATCCACGGCCTGATAGACGTCAATAAAGTAACCTCTACATCCGGCGAAAACTCTAGCTTGGTCATGATTGAATTGAACCCCGGCACTGATGCCGCACGGGCTTTAGATGAGATTAAGACACGAATTGACGCCATCGACACTTTTCCTGAGGAATCCGAAAAACCATTGATAGAGGAGATCATTATGCGAAAGCAGGTGATCAACGTCGCAGTCTCCGGTGATGCCCCAGAGAAAACGCTGCGTCACTATGCCTCCAAGGTTCGCGATCAGCTCATGGCACTCGACGGCATCACACAAGTTGAATTGGCTAATGTTCGAGAAATGGAGATCTCCATAGAGATATCAGAGAGTGCACTTCGCCAATACAGCATGACCTTCGACGAGGTCGCGATGGCCATCCGAAAATCGTCGGTCGATCTCCCGGGTGGTTCCATCAAAGTCGAGGACAGCGGTGAAGTGCTACTACGGACCAAGGGACAGGCAAAGGAGTCTATCGAATTTGAACAAATTATCCTTCGAACTCTACCGGACGGCACACGCATTCGACTTGGCCAGGTTGCTACAATCATCGACGGTTTTGAAGAAAACGACCGGGAATCATTCTTCGACGGAGAACGCTGTGCACTGGTGAAAGTCTTTCGCGTAGGTGATGAGAATGCGATCGAGATTTCCGAAATTGTTCAGCAGTATATCAAGGATTCCGCCCACCTTTTTCCAAAAGGAATCAATCTAAAGACATGGCAGGATGATTCAATTTACCTTGCAGGCCGACGCGATCTGATGATTCGCAATGGCGTAACGGGATTCTGCCTAGTTTTTATGGTACTGGCACTGTTCCTTCGCTTTCGACTGGCCTTCTGGGTAAGCCTTGGCATCCCGATTTCTTTTCTTGGCACGTTCTGGCTGATGCCGTCGCTCGACGTATCAATCAGCATGATCTCGCTGTTCGCCTTCATCGTGGTGCTCGGCATCGTTGTAGATGACGCAATTCTAATCGGTGAAAACATCCACGCGCACCACGAGCGCGGCACACCTGGATTAAAAGGCTCAGTCGCCGGGGCAATCGAAATGGCCAAGCCGGTAACATTCGCCGTAGCCACCTCGATAGCAGCATTTGCACCACTGATTTTTGTGTCCGGCAATACCGGGAAGATCATGAAATTCATCCCGCTAATCGTAATTCCAACCCTTTTTTTCTCACTGATCGAATCGCTATTTATTTTACCGAAGCATCTCAGCCATTTGCGCAAGGTGGACAACATCCATCAGGGTAAAGGATTCGTCGGTGCATGGCGGCGATTCCAAAACCGTTTCGTCATAAGAATGGACCAGTTTGTGATCCGGATCTACAAGCCCACTCTGCACTGGTGCCTCAAGTGGAGGTATCTGACTATGGCCTCCTCCTTAGCGGTGTTCATGATTACCATGGGATTGGTCGCTGGCGGGCATGTTCGCTTCACATTCTTCCCACCAGTCGAAGGCGACAACATAGCCGCCGCCGTCACCATGCCACTTGGTACGACCACCGAGGAAACAAAGCGGGCCGTGATGAAACTTGAACAAGCCGCCATTGAAGTCCGCAAAGAACTCGACGCCGAAACGCCGGACGGTTACAAGAGTATTGTGCGTCACATGCTGAGATCGATCGGCAGCCAGCCGTTCATGACGGATCAAAGTCGTTCTGGAGGTTCGGTGTCAGCCAACATCACCGGCGCACACACCGGCGAGGTACACATCGAAGCCTCCCCTGCCGAGGAGCGGATGTTCAACGCCTACGAGTTAGCCCGCCGGTGGCGCGAAAAGGTAGGTGTGATGCCGGAAGCAGAGAATCTACAGTTTACAGCCGACATTTTTCAGGCAGGTGATGCCATTAACGTCGTACTAACTGGAGCGAATTTTGATGAACTGCAAGATGCCGCTGAATGGCTCAAAGATAAATTGGGCGATTACGAAGAAGTCATCGACATCGCGGACTCATTCCGTGAAGGCAAGGAGGAAATTCAACTTCAGATCAAGCCTGAAGCCGAAGCGCTTGGATTGACACAGATCGATCTCGCTCGACAGGTACGGTCTGCTTTTTATGGGGAAGAGGTGCAGCGCATTCAACGAGGCCGTGATGATGTCCGAGTTATGCTTCGTTATCCCCAAAAAGAACGCCAAAGCCTAGCCAACCTACAAAACATGCGTATCCGAATACCTGATGGAAAAGAGATACCGTTCAACGAAGTCGCACAATTGACCTTCGGACGCGGCTACGAATCGATCCGGCGTATCGATCGGCGGCGCGCCGTCAACGTGACCGCTGATGTCGACACATCTAAGGGCAATACCCAAGTCCTAAACACCGCGCTAAAGAAGGAGATTCTGCCCGACCTGCGCAAGAAATTTCCCGGTGTTTATTGGGACTTTGAAGGTGAACAGAGTGAGCAGGCCGAAACCATAGCTAGCATGAGCTATCTCTACGGTATCGCATTGATCATAATTTACGGCCTACTCGCCATCCCGTTCAGCTCATACATTCAGCCGATCATTGTGATGGCAGCGATCCCGTTTGGCCTTATCGGGGCGATCTGGGGCCATATCGTGATGGGAATGGATGTCACGATCCTGTCCGGCTTTGGTGTGGTGGCCCTCACAGGTGTCGTGGTGAACGACAGCCTTGTGATGGTCGATTACGTGAATCGAAAACGCAGCATTGGATTGAGTGAAATGGAATCAGCAAAACAAGCCGGCATGTCACGATTCCGGCCGATCATTCTAACCTCGCTGACTACCTTCGCTGGACTGACGCCGCTGTTGCTAGAAAAAAGCCTTCAGGCCAAGTTTCTCGTCCCGATGGGAGTCTCGCTAGGTTTTGGAGTTATCTTTGCCACCGTTATCACATTGATTCTCGTGCCTTCTATGTACCTCATTTTGGAGGACATACGCACCTTCTACTTTGGCCCCAACGACAAACTCTAGTATTCCTGCTTGGCCAAGCGCTTGGCTTGGGAGCTGTGACTGTCTAATCTCGGGGTGTGAAACAAAATTTCATTATCGCGCTGATTCTTGGCCTATTCACGATCTCGGGCGAGGCAAAGATCAAGCCGAACATACTGTTCATCATGGTGGACGATCTCGGCAAAGACTGGATCTCCTGCTACGGGGCTGACGACATCAGTACTCCACACATTGATCGTCTGGCCAATGGCGGCCTAAAGTTTCACAACGCTTGGTCAATGCCACAGTGCACACCAACCCGAGCGACACTGCTCACCGGCCAATACCCATGGCGCACAGGGTGGGTGAATCACTGGGATGTACCGCGCTGGGGTGTAGGTTATTTCGATTGGGTCAAGTACACCTCATTCGCTAAAGTGATGAAGACTGCCGGTTATGCCACGGCCATCGCCGGCAAGTGGCAGATTAATGACTTTCGCATCGAGCCCGATGCCCTGAAAAAACATGGCTTCGACGACTGGGCAGTCTGGACCGGTTACGAAACAGGCAACCCGCCAAGCAACGAACGCTACTGGGACGCCTATATTCACACCCGCACCGGAAGTAAGACCTACAAGGGCAAATTTGGACCGGATATTTACTGCAACTTCCTGATCGACTTTATGAAGCGACACCGCGACGAGCCGATGATGCTCTACTTCCCGATGGCCCTAACGCACGGTCCGCTCGTGCCAACGCCTGATGGGCACAATACAAACTCTAATAAGAACAAACTAAAAGGGATGGTTCGCTACACCGACACCCTCGTCGGGCGGCTAGTTAGCGCATTGAATGAGCTAAAAATCCGAGAGCGAACAATCGTGATTTTCACCACCGACAACGGCACTAGTGGTGGTCTGCGCGGTACGGTAAACGGCAAACGGCCAAGTGGGGGCAAGGCCTCCAAGTACGAGGGTGGTGTCTGTCAACCGTTCATTGTTAACGGACCCACCCTTATCCCGGGTGGTCGTGAGACTGATGCTCTAACCGATTTCTCCGACCTCCTACCGACTTTCGCCGAGCTTGGCCAAGCGCAGTTGCCCAAGGGAATACCGCTCGACGGCAAGTCGTTTGCTTCCCTGCTGCTTGGCCAAGTGGACGATTCGCCGCGGGACTGGATCATGGCACTTGGCCATGGCGCAGGGAGACTCGACGAGGACGGTGTACGCGGCACTCACGACTTCGCAGATCGCGTGTTTCGCGACAAACGCTACAAGGTCTGGGTTGAGCACAAACCGGAAATCACCGCATTGTACGACCTTGAGAATGACCCGCTTGAACTACAGAACTTGATCAAAAGTAATAAGTCGGAGCATCTCGCCGCACTGAAAAAATTTCGTGCTATAATCGACAGCCAGCCGAAAGTCGATGGCCGGCCTTTATATCGCCCGCGCAAGGCAAACTCCTGGGATAGAATTGTCAACGCCCATCCGACCAAAAACAAAAGCTCCAAGCCCAAACGAGAACGCCGCCGACAACGTAAGGCCTCCGGAAATTGAATCATACCTGAGGCGACACTAATCAGGGATTTGACCACCAGATAGAAATCACGAGATGTCGGCTGTGCCGACAATTTATTGAAAACCGAAGTACTGGACCACATCATCCTCGCCCGACGCACAATAGAGCGGGGCAAATACTACGCATCGCTGCACGAACTCGGCTATCTTTTAGAATGATTCACCCGACTGCCATCATCCACGAAAATGCGCAAGTCCATACCGGCGCTGAGATTGGCCCATACTCCATCATTGATGAATACGTCACGGTAGGAGCCGACTGCAAGGTCGGGCCGCACGCGCACATCACCGGCCACACGACGATTGGTAAGAGTAACCACTTCCACGCCGGCTGCGTCATCGGCGATAACCCGCAGGACGTAAAATACAACAACCAACCTACTCGGCTCGTTATCGGTGACCGGAACACCTTTCGCGAACACGTCACCATTCACCGCTCCAATACGCTCGACGAGGATACCGTCATTGGCTCGGAAAATATATTCATGGCCAGCAGCCATGTCGGCCACAACTCAATTGTCGGTAACAAGGTGATCCTCGCCAACGGTGCTCTAGTCGGCGGCCATGCCATGATTGGCGACGGCGCATTTCTATCCGGTAACGCCGTGGTACACCAGTTCTGTCGGGTAGGCTCCATGGCAATGATGCAAGGCTGCGCAGGCGTGAGCCTCGATCTGCCTCCTTTCACGATCGTGCGCGGCATAAACGGTATGTGTGGTCTCAATAGCATTGGCTTAAAGCGGGCCGGTTTCGCTGCAGAGGAAAGAATGGAATTGAAAAAAGCCTATCGCGCCATTTTTCTCTCCGAAAACTTGCTGAAGGAATCGCTGGACAAAGCCCGTGCTGAATTCACCGGCGTGCTGGCTGGACAACTCATCGACTTCGTAGCCGCCAGCGAGCGGGGCATATGCTCGCACGTCCGTCGTTGATCGAACGTTAGTTTTCAATCGCTACAGGAAGAGGAGCAATTGATTCATCCCCATGGGCAACAACTGCACCTAAAAAGCAGGCAATGGTAACGGTTTTTTTCATGCGCATTAACCGATTGACCAAGTGCTTGGCTAAATTTTCACCTTGAATGTCTCGCCTTTCTTTAGCGACTTGGCGAAACCAGCCATAACTTGAGGGATCTGCTCGAGGTCCTTCAGGCTAACCACCTCAACAGGCGAGTGCATATATCGATTAGGCAAGCTAATGAGGCCGCTCGGGATACCACCACGCGTCCAGAACACAGCGTCCGTGTCCGTACCACTTGTGGCGGAGATAGCCTCATGTTGTAGGTTAATCTTCAGGCGCTTCGCTACCTGCTCAACCCGCTTGATCACTTCCGGATGATTGCAGTTGCCGTGGGTAACGGTAGGTCCCTGCCCCACTATAATATCACCGTGCTGTCTCTTATCCACAGTCGGATAGTCGGTGGCGTGGGTGACATCCATCACCAGAGCAACATCAGGATGCAGCGAGTAGGCAATTTGCCGCGCACCGAACAAGCCAACCTCTTCCATCGTGTTAGCAACGGCGCAAACCTCGGCGTTTAGCTTGGCCTTCCCGGTTTTTAGCAAGCGCAGTGTCTCGGCCACAGCCCACGTGCCAACGCGATTGTCAAATGCCCGCGCCACTGCAAGATCACCGCGCAAAAGTTCGAACTGGTCGTTGAGCGTGATCGGATCTCCGACTCGTATTAGCTTTTCGGCTGCCTTGCAAGAATCCGCGCCGATATCCACGAATATCTCATGAATCTTTGGCACCTTGTTGACACCGGTATCGGTGCGCATAAGGTGCGGTGCGACGCTACCAACAACGCCCTTTACCGGCCCTTTACGGGAGTGGATAGTGACACGCTGCGCCTTGGTGATCGCCGGATTTGTGCCGCCGAGCCGCCGCACGTATACATATCCATTATCGTCGATAAAGTTGACTGTCATTCCGATCTCATCGGCATGGCCGGCAAGCATCAATCTTGGGCCTCCACCCTTGTTCAGCACGGCAACACAGTTGCCGTAAGCATCGGAATAAGTTTCATCAGCATACTGGTCCACATAGTCCATCCAAATACGCAAGCCTTTCGATTCATGACCAGAGGGACTTGGAGTATTGACCAAACTTTTTAGAAACTGGAGCGAACGCTTATTCATGCGCAGTGATTAGGAGTGACAAACTGGTCAAATTCAAGTGTATTGTCGCTTGCTTTTGGCAGGTGTTTTGCTTTGAATCAACCGACATAACGGATCAAATGGCAAAGATCACAAAAAAAGTTCGGGAAAGGCTTCGCGCTGGTTTACGCCATTACAAACCTTTACTTAAGGCAGCACGGGAGCGCAACGCCACCCGCTCGGATACTGCCACGCTGACGCTCGACCTCTTATCGGATCTTTTCGGTTTTGACCGTTACAAGGAGATTACATCCGAGTTGGACAACCGTGAGGCAGTTTACGATTTTGCAGTTCACAATGACGACTCGAGCGTCATGCTCGTACGAGTCAGTCCAGTCGGTGCCGCACCTGACGACCGCTTTCTACTGGCAACTTCTCAACACGCTATCTTGAACGATGTCGAATGGATCGTCTTGACCAATGGCATCGGTTGGCAAGTGCATCATGTAGAAGACACCGGCAGCAATCTGCCAGAGACACCGATCGTTCTGGCATTTGACCTTTTGCACATGCAGCCCAGCCGCGACCCTCACCTTGATACGCTCTTTCTGCTGACCCGCGAGGGACACCTGACCGCGGGGCTGGACCACTTCCGGCTCCGGCTGGAGGTTACCAACCGCCATTACCTTGGCGCGATGATTTTAAGTGATGCGATGATTGCTTCTATTCGGCGTGAGTTACGCAAACTCAATCCTGATCTCGATATTACGCCGCTTGAAATTCGCGAAAACCTCGCCAGCGGCGTACTCCGCCCGGACGTCGTCGCCAGCCCCGAAACGGCCGCTGTACAGGAGTTCCTACAGAAACTAAAGCAGGACTCGCTCAAGGCCAGACGCCTTGCCGCCGATCCAAACCGATTCTCAGGTCGCAAAACACCGGGCAACAAAAAGTCCACGCCGGACAAATGGAAGGCCAGACGCGGAACCACACGCAAGAAAGCAGCCCTGTCAAAGTTCAGTGGAGCGAATAAAGAACGAACCGTACTTCATATTTCTAATAAGTCGGACATTAAAAATATACTTCATCGAAGTGAAAACAAACCGGACAAACCCAGCCGCAAGGGCCGCCTGCTCAACTGGGGCACAAATTAGCCAAACCATGAGTCGCCTTCGTCATGCATTTACCCTGATTGAGTTGCTAGTGGTCATTGCCATCATTGCCATCTTGGCAGGCTTGCTTTTGCCAGCCCTAGCAAAGGCGAAAGCCAAGGGACAAGAAGTTTATTGTCTCAACCAACTTAAGCAACTTTCGCTAGCAGCGAAGCTATATTCCGGAGATAACAGCGATCAATTCGCCTGGACTTTTTCGCTTAAAGGCAACCAGCAAAATCGCCGTTCATGGTTTAACTACCTTTATAGTTATCAGGAAACTAAGGCAACATTGCGATGCCCTAACAAACCTTTCAAGACCAAGGAAACTCTCTACGATATAGAACGAACAACAAATAACTACGCTGCTAATTTTCGACTAGGTGGATGTGACTGGCCTGGAGTCTGGGAATATGCACCGCTGAAGGAGAGTTCTGTACGGAGTCCATCCACCCAGGTCTACAAAACCGATGGTGGCACACTACCGATCAACACCAAGGACCCAAAAAAATGTGTCACGCCAAAGTCGAAGGAGAAACCCGGCTGCTGGATTATTCAGGATCCCGGTAGCCATGTGCCGTGCACCTGCGGTTTGAATCCCGGCGATCCAAACTGGGGAGGGCCGCACCTGCGTCACAGTGGCCGGAGTAATGTTAGTTTCACCGATGGACACGCAGAAGTACTGCCTTCATTTAAGTGGTATTGGTCTGGCACACCGTGGCTCGACCCCAAACGCGGCGGCTAACGAAGTCATTGCCTTTGCGAAGCAGAACTTGCGCTTGAGCGCATCGAAGGCAAGGAGGAATACGGCTAGGTGAACGAGGCAAGGGAAACACCTCAAACCATCCTTAATCGCAAGGGCCGACAACCAATTGCGGCGTTGACAGCATATGATTTCCCCATGGCAAAACTGCTAGATGCTTCCGGAATTCCGCTTTTACTGGTTGGTGACTCACTGGGGATGGTCGTTCTGGGTTATCCCGACACAACCCATGTGTCGCTCGATGAAATGGCATATCATACCCGAGCGGTGGCGCGAGCAGAGCCACGCGGTTTAATCGTGGCGGATTTGCCCTACCAAAGCTGCGAGACACCGAAGCAGGCGTTGGTATCGGCGAAGCGCCTGCTAGATGCCGGAGCGGAGGGTGTGAAAGCGGAAGGTGGACAAAAGATACTACCACAGATCGAGGCAATTACCTCCGCAGGCATTCCGTTTCTCGGGCATCTCGGTATGCTGCCGCAAAGTGTCTGCAATGAGGGCGGTTACAGAATCAAGGGCCGAGACGAGACGCAGCGCAAAGCACTGCTATCCGATGCACAAGCACTTGCCCAAGCTGGTGCCTTCGGCGTGGTGCTGGAACTAGTGGATACGCCCGTGGCAGCGGAAATCACCAAGGCACTGCAAATACCAACCATTGGCATCGGTTCCGGAGACAATTGTGACGGTCAAATCCTAGTCACCACCGATCTTCTCGGAACGTCTCCGGACTTTATACCCAAACACATTCAGCCCCAAGAGTTGCTCCGCGATCGTATGATCGGCATGATCAGCAGCTGGAAGGAGTCGCTTTCCAAGCCAATTAAATGAGTGAGTTGACACACATTGATGCTGATGGTGATGCCCGTATGGTCGATATCTCAGCCAAACCATTGCAAGATCGTGAAGCGATGGCCCGGGGCGAAATCCATTTGGCCGAGTCTACATTAGACGTGATCGAAAACGGTCAAGCGGCCAAGGGCAACGTACTGGCGACCGCGCGCCTGGCCGGCATCATGGCCGCGAAAAAAACAGCCGAGTTGATCCCACTTTGCCACCCGTTACCAATAAACTACGCGAAAGTCGATTTTGAAATCCCCGTGAGCCGCGACCGAATCGTCATAACTGCCTCGGCGCGTATCTCGGCCCAGACCGGCGTGGAAATGGAGGCACTCACAGCAGTCTCGACCGCAGCGCTGACGATCTATGACATGTGCAAGGCAATCGACAAAAAGATGGTCATTACTGAAATCAGCGTAACCTCGAAAACCAAGCGATGAGACTGTGCTAAATAACTTCGTAAAACAGTGTTTTCATGTTAAGCTTAAAGAGCACTGTTTGACCGAACTATTCGAAGCATAGCCAATGATCAAGGAGGCAATCATTCCACAAAGCAAATCACCCTGCGCCCAACCGGGCGGAGGAGGAGCATTGACTTATGAGTTTGACCGTTCGGATTTTTGGCGATCAATCCCAGCTTGGCGCGATATCGACCCTGAAACATTTGGAGATTTTCGCTGGCAACAGCGCAACTCGATAACATCCATTCAGGGCATACAAAATACGCTGAAAGAACTAGCTACACCTTCGCTGATCGCCGACATCGAGGCAGGTCTGCTCAAGACGCCGATGAACTTGAGGCTCACACCATACATCTTCTCTCGCATTCAATGGGGTAATATGGAAAACGACCCGGTACGACGCCAATTTTTGCCGTTGGGCTCGCAATTCGTGCCGGATCATCCGCATGTAATGGACGACTCTCTGGCTGAGGACAGCAACAAGGCGACGCCATATCTCACCCATCGATATCCCGACAAGGCCCTGTTTTTGCCGATAACACTCTGCCCGGTCTACTGCTCATTCTGCACGCGCAGCCGAGTCGTAGGTGGCAGCACGGCAGTGAAAAGCAAGTCAACCTACGGTGCGAAATCCACCGAATGGGATGCCACATTTGACTACATCCGTAACCACCCGGAGTTGGAAGACATAGTTATCTCAGGTGGGGATGCCCTACTGTTGCGGCCAAACCAGATTCGTCATATCGGTACCACTCTGCTTGATATACCGACAGTGCAACGTATTCGGTTTGCGACGAAAGGCGTGGCTATCATGCCGATGAAATTCACCAGCGATAAAGAGTGGGTAGAGGCACTGGACGAAGTCTGCCAGATTGGCCAGAAGCGGATGAAGGAAGTCGCATTACACACCCACTTTAATACAGACCGCGAGATTACAGAATGGACGTCCCGGGCAATGAAGTCGCTATCGGCCACCGGCGTACGAGTACGGAATCAATCCGTGCTCATCAGCGGAGTCAATGATGGGTTTGACTGTCTGCACTACACCGGCAAGAAACTATCAAGCCAACTTATCCAGCCGTACTACGTCTATCTGCATGACATGGTACCGGGCTGCGAACACCTGCGAACAACGGTACAAAAGGCGGAACACCTGTCTCGCCGGTTGCAGGGGTCAATTGCCGGATTTAACACGCCGCGTGTGGTCTGCGATGCACCTGGTGGTGGTGGCAAACGGGAAATCTCGAGTTACACTCTTTACGATTATGAAATTGGAGTGTCCGCTTGGACCTCACCCACGGCAAAACCCGGTGAAATCTTCTATTACTACGACCCCATTCATCGACTACCTCAAGACGGCCAAGCTCTCTGGGCCAACAAGGCTGAAATAAGTCGTCGCCTGGCAAACTTCAAAAGCGAAGCAGAGGCTAAGGCGGAAGCCACTCGACATTAACTTGCCACTTGACCAAATAGAAAAGAATCGGCCAAGGATTGATTAATAATTTTGAACGTATGTCTAAGATGCATAGTCCATCAGGTTTCAATCTAATTGCACTCGAAAGTTCAGCCCATTCAGAATGCTATCGACCTATGTCGCGGGGACAGGGTGCTTCTCGCGGACTGGATTGATGCGGCACGGAATGAATCCGTCCGGTTTTGCTTATTTTTGATCACTCTGGGTTGCGGTGCATACGGATTTACCGTGGGCCTCAGAAATGGCTATGAAATGGGGGCATATGTTGCGGTCAAACTACCGTTAATTCTCCTCATCACCCTGCTATTAAACGGCCTACTAAACGGTCTACTGGGACTTGTCCTGGGCAGTGGTATTGGAATTCGAAAAAGCCTTCATTTTCTGCTGGTCGGGTTGGCCATTATGGCTTTGATCCTTGGAGCACTTAGCCCTGTTAGCTTTTTCGCAACACTCAACACACCTTCGACAGGTGACGGTTCCAGCCAATATGCTTGGCATGGAGCCAGCCTTTTGATGCACACTCTACTCATCGCTTTTGCTGGTATTATCGCTCATGCGCGATTGCTTCAACACATCCGGGATTTTGCAGGCACCAGTCGAGCCGGAACGATTGCCTTCTTTGCCTGGCTAGCGGGCAACTTGTTCGTCGGAGCTCAGGTTGCGTGGAACCTACGCCCATATTTTGTTTCACCAGGACTCAAAGTGGAGTTTCTTCGACCCGATCCCTTCAACGGAAATTTTTATGAGGCGATATGGGTTGCAATCAAAAATATCACCTGACCCTACAAACCAGATTCAAAACCGAGCTATCAATGACAATCAATACAGGTAAACGGAACCAGGTCAATTATGAGTGTAATCGGGATAATGAATACATACCGCTGGAGGGAGGCACCTCTTTCTCGAACCTGATTAGGAAACTCTTGCGAAAGCCGCTGTCTATTTTTCACGAACTGGAAACCGGAAACATCTCTTGGCGAATCCACAGTGTGCTAATCCTCGTTGCCGTGGTCTGCCTTTCCGCTTTCGGATTCGTCATTGGCACCTTTTCGTGGGGCAGCCAACTCTGGGCGGCTCCTCTTAAGATTGTTTTTGGTTTGATCTTCAGCGCATTGATCTGCCTGCCCAGCCTTTACATCTTCACTTGCATAGGCGGACTTGAGGCAAGATTTAGTTCTGTCGTGGGCATGCTCTGCTCCATCTTAGCCCTATCCGGTTTGCTATTGGTCGGTTTTGCACCGGTGGTTTGGCTATTTAGCGTCTCAAGCACATCGATCATTTTCATTGGATTCATGCTACTGATCTTGTGGTTGATCTGCGTTGGATTCGGTTTCACCCTGATCTTTCGTGCCGGTCAGGTGATGGGTATGACCAACACCGGCCATTTGTTCATCTGGTGCTTGATTTTTCTTTTGGTCACAATCCAGATGACGACGAGCCTCCGCCCGATCATAGGAGAATCGGATGCCTTATTTAGTTTTGAAGAAAAAAAATTCTTTCTCGAGTATTGGATTGAACAACTCCAGCAGTCGACCGATTAGCAAAGACAAAGATTACTAAGGATCATTTGGGCAAGAGCTTAGCCAATTGATTGACGGTTGGCAGTTTACCCAGATCCTTTTCTTGAAAGTGCATGTAGACCGCACGATTCCACAAGTGAGGAAGAAACAGATGAATCGTGCCTCCGTCAATCACTGCATCCAAGTAAGATGAATTATGATTGAACCATCCGTTTTTCGCCGGATTAGACCGGGTGGCGTTTGTAAAGAGAAACTGCGGCTCGCTCCAGTTTCGACCACCGTCTTTTGAAATTGATATCCAGATTTCTGCGCGATCCTTCATACCATCCATCTTCCCAGTCAACCCAACGTATTGAGTGTTTATATGGCGATTGTGAAAAAAGGTGATCAGAGTTTTGCCGTCACTCAGGTGAAATACCATTGGCGGTGCATCTGGGTGAACAAGAACAGACGGCTTGGGATCAGCCCAAGTTTTGCCGTCGTCAATGCTTCGCGATTCCCAGATTCGGCCGGCGGGTGTGCGCGCCATGAAATACACCTCACCGTTCCCAAGTGAGATTGGACGACCTTCATCCATACGACTGAACTTCGGAGAGAACCAGCCATCAGGACGCACACCGGGTAGCAGTACCCACGACTTGCCTTTGTCATCACTACGCAGGATGTACTGGCGGGTGATGAGCGGATTTTTCGACCAATCGGCTGCATGGGAGCCAAGAATCCACGATCCGGAATCTGTCTCGCACATGCGGGTAACCGACATGCCCAGGAAACCGGGATCATTCTTTGGCTTGATCAAAGTAACGCTGGTCCAGGTATAGCCATCGTCGTCTGACCAACGGTAGCCAATTGGGGTGTTTTCGTGACGGCCCTTTTCACGGCTATACTTGCTCGGGATCGGTTGTGTACCGAAAGCGTAAATTCGCTTGCTACCACGCGGGATCAACGGAATGAGTCCATGTTGACTATAGTCAATGTCGAATGCTATCGATGGGCCCTTCCACGACTTGCCGTTGTCACTAGATCGGTAGGCGACCATGTTGTTAACCTTTCCGCTACCTGCAGCATAGTGGTTGCCTTCCGGGAACATCAACAGCAAATCACCCTTAGGCGTGCGCACACACCGGGTTTCGAACAATCCACGCAATTCTTTTCGTGCCGTGTGCAACACTTGCCCCTTTAGGTCACTATGCCGCAATAATCCCAGTTCGACGTCGAAAACAAAGCCCCTTGGCGGCATGGCCAAACGAACCTTGAGCGGATTCTTCACCCCGATCGTAAGTTCCTCGACCAACTGCGATTCAGCTTGCGAAGTCGTTTCGGTGTAGATGCCAATGAGAATCGAAACCAATGCGGGACGAATTAAAAAAAATAGTTTCATTGCCGGAAGACGGTCGGAAGAAAGACTACATTATTCAAGAGGATTTGGGCACAACAATAAAACCAGCTTGACCAAACTCAGCGAATTTGAACTTTTCAGATATATAATATAAGATTTGCATATATTAACTTTGTACGGCAAAGCTTTCCTGTGAACGCAAACTGGGCTGAAGAGAATCTTAAGACGATCCGTTCCCTGATGGAGCAAGCTCAAGTCTATCGCCGTGCCATGGCTCCTTTGGCCATACAGGTTGGAACAATGGGGGCGGTTGCCGCCGAATTCGAGGAG
>MDSY01067451.1_pt1 | contig 14690 bp, 15 predicted proteins | sample 811131 | NCBI WGS metagenome assembly MDSY01 (sample SAMN05326643, study PRJNA326480) | marine metagenome | isolation source: seawater | place: Atlantic Ocean: South West | collected 2010 | reverse complement strand
GATTATAAGGCAAATACAAAGGAAATTATGGATGAATTAGGGTGGCAACCAGATGAATTAGAGGGTGTGCCTGAAGAAATTAATGCTGAGGGCGCCAAAATAGAATGCTGGATGCAGGGTACTAGGGATTATATAAAATATTTAAAAAGAGGTTATAGCCGAGTTACTCAACTAACTAATTTTGAATTAAGGAACGATAGAATGGCTATTGCAGAAGCCCAAGAATGGATTGATAATTTCGAAGGAAAACGTCCTGAATCTTTAACTGTATTTCTGGAATATATGGGGATTACTGAAAAAGAATTTAACGATACTATATCTAAATTTGTAGTACCTCCATTTAATCCAGATTTTGACAATATTCCTAAAGGTAAAAAAGCACACGATATGGACGAATGGTATAGAGAAGATAATACTAAAAAATGATAGGATTACTAGATTATGGAATGGGTAATTTGTCATCTGTTTCAAACGCTCTAGATCATCTAGGAATAGATAATATAATTGTCAATGAACCTGAAGCGTTTTCTGAGATCAGTAGATTAATTATTCCAGGTGTTGGTTCTTATAAAAAGGCAATGGAAAATATTAATATTAATCATTACTTAACAGAAATTAAAGATTTTGCAGCCTCTGGTAAACCAATTTTGGGAATTTGTTTGGGGATGCAATTATTATCTTTTTTAGGAACTGAACCCTCAACTGTTAAGGGTTTGGAAATAATTGAAGGGGAAGTCAATTTATTTCCTGATGATTTGAATTTAAGAATTCCTCATGTTGGATGGAATGGTATCGAACTTGTTAATGAACATCCTATTCTAGAAGATGTGAAATTAGGCGCTGATTTTTATTTCGTACACTCTTATCGCTTTAGTAAAGCAAAGAAAGAAAATATTATAGCGAATACTAATTATGGACTTAAATTTCCATCAATAATATGTAATGATACCAAAAACGTAATTGGAATTCAATTTCATCCAGAAAAAAGTCAAAAACAGGGTTTAAAAATTTTAGAAAATTTTTCAAAATTAACACATGCTTAAACAAAGATTAATACCAACTTTATTGTTAAGAAATGATAGATTGGTAAAAGGGGTTAATTTTGATAACTACAGAGAAACAGGTAACCCAATTTCCGCTGCTCGAATTTATAATTCACAGTACGTTGATGAATTGATAATCATAGATATTGATGCAACAAATGAAAAAAGATCGTTTAACATCGAAATTATTGAAAATATATCCAAGGAATGTTTTATGCCTCTAACTATTGGAGGAGGAATAAACTCGATAGATACTGTTCGTGAATTAGTCTCAATGGGAGCTGATAAAGTGGTTATTAATACAGCAGCAATTTTAAATGAATCGTTAATCACAGAAGTGGCTAATATGTTTGGTAAACAATGTGTTGTTGTAGGAATAGATGTTAGAAATGAGAATGGAATTTATAAAGTTTACAGAAATTCTGGAACAGTTTTGTGTGATTTTAACTTGATAGATCATGTTAAACATGTTGAAAAACTAGGAGCTGGAGAAATTTTTATTAACAATATCTCTAAAGATGGAAAGATGGATGGTTATGATTTAGAATTAATAAGTTTACTAACTTCAAATTCTAATTTGCCGATTATTGCTTGTGGAGGTGCTGGTAATTTCAAACATTTAGCAGATGCCTATTCTCAAACCAAGGTTAGTGGTCTAGCAATGGCAAGTATATTTCATTTTGGTGATAATAATCCTATAAGAGCAAGATCTTATCTAAAAAATAATAAAATTAATTTAAAAAATATTTGACTTTGAATAAACAAACAAAAACATTACATCTTTTTGGAGGAGGTCCCTTAGTGAAAATATGCGAACAAATTGCATACGAAAATGACTGGAATGTTATCCTCCGCACAGGAAAGAGATTTGTAAAATCTCTTTCAGACATTGATTCCAGGACAAAGCTTCTAGTGGGTGATAATTTAATGAATCTAATAATGGAAGCTGATCAGCCAAAATCAGGAGATATTGGTTTATCTATTAGTGCCCCCTGGATCTTTAAGAGAAATCATATTGACAAATTTAATGGTCAGTTATTTAATATTCATAACCAACCTCTACCTATATTTAAAGGTGCTGGAGGGTCATCTTGGAGGATTTTAATGAATCACTTTCATGGAGGTTCATGTATTCATTTTTTAACTGAGGGTATTGATGATGGAGAGATTGTAGAAAAAGTTGAATTTAAATTTCCTTCAAATTGCATATATCCTGAAGATTTTGATAATGTTGCTTTGTCATACTCTTCAAATTTAATTAAAAGATGGTTGTCAAATGTAGTTTCAAACCCATCTTATATAATTAAAAAATTACCTAAATATAAATCCAGTGATTCTGAGTATTGGCCAAGAATAAATAGTGAAATTCATGGTTGGATAAATTGGGATTGGAGTATTTCAGATATTAATTTATTTTGTAATGCATTTTCTTTTCCCCACCACGGAGCACAAACAAAAGTAAGAGGAATTAAAGTATTTATAAAAAAGGTGTCCATCCAAATAAACAATGAAAAATTTCATCCGTTTCAAAATGGTTTGATTTATAATATAACAAACAATATTTTACATGTAGCACATAAAGGTGGTACATTATTTATAGAAGAACATGAACTTGAAGATAGTAAAGTTAAACTACGTCTTGGGGATCGTTTTTTTACTGAATCTAGTATTCTTGACAATGCTATGAAGACAAGAATTCAATATTATCCGGATGGAACTATTTTTAAAAATTAATATATGTATAAAAACCTTTTTAAATTAGATGGGAAAACTGCAATAGTTACTGGAGGTGTTGGAGTACTAGGAAAAGAATTCTCTTACGCTTTAGCTGACTTTGGAGCAAATGTTGTTATTGTAGATATAAACAAGAAATTAATAGATGAATTCGTAAAAAAATTACAAAAAAAATCAACCTCTAAAATCATAGGTTTAGTTTGTGATGTTTCCGATAAAAGCTCTGTTGATTTAATGGTTTCAAATGTGATATCTGAATTTGGTTGTATTAATATTTTGCATAACAATGCTGCGGGTAAGTCAGACAATCTTACTAGTTTTTTTGAGTCATTTGAGGAATATGATTTGTCTCAATGGAATAAAATAATGTCTGTAAATGTAAATGGGATGTTTTTAGTTGCTCAAGCTGTTGGAAAGACAATGATTGAAAATAAAATAAATGGTAGTATTATCCAAACTTCATCTATTTACGGTTTGCTAGGTCCCGATCAAAGAATTTATGACGGCTCCTTGTATATGGGCCAAGAAATTAATACTCCAGCGGTATATTCTGTTTCAAAATCAGCTGTTTTGGGTCTAACAAAGTATTTAGCTACATATTGGGCAAATAAGGGGATACGCGTTAATACATTGACACCAGGTGGAGTAGAAAGCGGTCAAAATGATATTTTTAAAAAGAAATATTCAGATCGAGTCCCTTTAGGAAGAATGGCCCTTTCAAATGAAATGGTTGGAGGTTTAATTTATTTGGCTTCTGATGCCTCTTCATATGTGACTGGCCAAAACATTGTAATTGATGGTGGTTTAAGTGCGTGGTAAATAAATAAATAAATAAATAAAATATGATTAATATTGTGCTTTTTGGAGCAGGAAAATTAGGGAGTAGGCATTTACAAGCCTTGTCACAAGTTAAAATTAAAAACACAAATTTGTATGTAGTCGATCCAAGCCTAGAAGCCGTCGAGGTTGCTAAAGAAAGATTTGATGAAATGAAATCAAACAAATATATTTCATCGGTGAATTATTTTAATAATATTAATGATCTAGTTGTTAAAAAAATCGATCTAGCTATTATTGCAACAACATCAGAGCATAGAAAACCTACAATTAACTCACTTTGTTTAAATTTCAGTGTTAAATACGTATTACTTGAGAAGTTTTTATTTCAGGATAAGAACAGTTATTATGAAGTTGAGAAACAATTGAACCAATATGGTATTAAGACATGGGTAAACTGTCCTAGGAGGCAACATGATTTTTATAATGATATTAAATCACAATTATCAGACAAGAAACTTTTACAAGTTGATGTATCTGGTCCTCATTGGAGTTTAGCAACCAGTTCTATACATTTTATTGATTTAATTGCATTTTTAACAAATGAAAAATCATACGAAATACAGCATATAGATTTTGGAGATTCTTATGTACCAGCTTATTCAATTATTACTGGTTTAAGAGAAAGTAAGTATATTGAATTTTATGGCTCCATAAAAGGAAAGTTTAAAGACTCCGCATCTTTTAACTTTACATGTCATGAAACAGATAACACTCCTCTTGTTATTAATCTCAAAACTAATAAAGGTGACATAATAATTTTTGAGGAATTTAATAAATGTTTTTTCAATCTTCTTGATGAGAATAATTTAATCTCTAATTTTGAAAAATCAATTGTTATTCCTTATCAAAGTGAACTAACAAACTTAATAGCAGAAGATATTCTTCTGAAAGGTGAATCTAAATTAACTTCTTACAAGGAATCTAAAGATCTTCATTTACCTCTGTTGGAATCATATTTAAGTTTTTTAAGTGAAATTAAGAATTCTGAAGTAAAAACTTGTCCAATAACATAAATAGTAAGATGATGAAAAATAAAAAAATATTATTAATAGGGTCTGGAAATATGGCCAATGAATACCTTAAGGTTCTAAAATCTTTAAACAAAAATGTAGTTGTTGTAGGTAGAGGTGAAAGCAATATTTTAAAACTTAAAGAAACATTTCCTGAGTTTGAATATTTTTACGGAGGAATAGACAACTATATAAGCAATCATGAAAACATTCCAGAGACAGCTATTAATACAGTTAATATAGATTTTCTTAGATCAACGTCCATTACATTATTATTAGCAGGAGTTAAAAATTTACTTATTGAAAAACCAGGAGATATTACTGTTCAAGGTCTTAAAAGCATACAGGAATTATCTAATGAAAAAGCAGCAAAAGTTACAATTGCATACAATCGAAGGTTTTATTCATCTGTTATGGGTTTAATTGATCTAGTTAAGGAAGATGGTGGTGTGTCTAGTAGTCATTTTGAATTTACTGAATGGGTAAACACTATAGGTCCAGAAACACACAGTAAAGATGCTTTAAGTAAATGGGTTTTATCAAACTCATCACATGTAATTGATACAGTTTTTCATATTATAAATAAACCTAGTGAGTTGTATGCTAAAGTTTTAGGTGAAAATAAGATTGATTGGCATTCAAATGGCTCAATTTTTATTGGGCATGGTATAAGTGAAAATAATATACCATTTACATATCATTCAAATTGGGATGGTCCTGGAAGATGGTCTATTGAAGTTACTACATGTAAAAGAAGATTCTACCTAAAGCCAATGGAAAAATTATTTGTTCAAAATCTAAATTCTGTTCAAATAAATGAGGTAAAAATCGATGATGAGCTAGATATTAAATTTAAGCCAGGATTGTACCTTCAAACGAAATCTTTTATTGACAGGGATTTTAAGCATCTTCAGTCAATTGAAGATCAGGTTGAGTCAATGAAATATTATTCTCTTATCGCTGGATATTAATCGTAGAGAAATTAATAAAACCAAAGTACTATTTTAAATTAAACATGTGTTCATGCAAGATAAATCTAAGGGGATAATTAAAGAATTATTTTTTTTAATAAAAAAATTAACAAAACGAAGAAGAATCCAGTTAGCTTCAATTATTGTACTTTCATTTTTTTCAGCAATTTTTGAAATAATAAGTTTAGCTGCATTGATCCCTTTTTTGGAAATATTAAATGATAATGGTTCATCATTTAATGAGCCTATTATTAATAATTTCATCGTAATACTAAAAGATTATTCTGGAAATGACTTTAGCTATTACTTAACATTAATTTTTGTTGGAATTACTATTTTGTCTGGGTTTTTTAGATTTATATTACTTTGGATTCAAACAAGGGTAACGCATTTGATTGGAGCAGATATTAGCGTTATGATATATAGTAAATCTTTATATCAACCATACTCAAGTCACATAAAGAAAAACAGTAGTGATATTATTTCAAGTATTTCAACAAAAGTCGACCGTCTTGTTAGAGATTCACTAGTTAATGTTTTGCTGGTAATTAGTTCTGGACTTATGAGTGTATCATTAATATGTTTTTTGTTCTACATTGAACCTGTTGTAGCACTTGGGTCTTTTGGAAGCTTTGGCTTTATTTATTTAGTTATTATTTTACTAAGTAAGAAATTTTTAAAACGAGATTCTAAAGCAATAAACTATTATCAAAACCTGGTATTCAAAGCTCTAAGCGAAGGTTTTGGAGGAATAAAAGATATAATTATTAATAGAAGTCAAGAAGTTTTTATAAACAAATACAGAAGTTCAGATATTCCCATGAGACGCGCACATGCTAATATAGCTATTATTGGAGGAGCACCACGTTTTGCACTAGAAGCTTTGGGTTTTACAACTTTTGCGTTAATAGCGTTTATTTTGAAAATCAATGGATATTCAGGAGCAGAAACAACTTCAATCTTAGCATTATTTGCAATATCATCAATGAAGATAATCCCTCTCCTGCAACAAATATATGCTGGAATATCAGGCATATCTGGAAGCAGGTTTTTTTTATATGATATTAATGATTTTCTATCACTTGAAATACATGACCCAAAAAACATTAAACAAATTAATTTTAATTCAGAAATAAAAATTGATAATGTCAGTTTTCGCTTTAGTAAAAATGATGAATGGATATTAAAAGATTTTTCAATGATAATTCCATCAGGAAAAATGGTTGGAATTATTGGATCTACAGGTAGTGGAAAAAGCACACTATTAAATATCATAATGGGACTGTTAACTCCAAATGTTGGAAATTTAGAAATCGATAACGAATTAATTGACGAAAATTTAGTTTTATCTTGGAGAAAAAAAATTGCATATGTCCCTCAAGAAATTTTTTTAAATGATTCATCTATCTATGAAAATATTGCTTTGGGAGTTGATTTGAATGAAATTGATCATGATAGAGTTAAGAAAGTTTCTAAATCAGCTATGATTTATAATGATATTATTTCTTGGTCTGATGGTTTCAAAACTAAAGTTGGTGAAAGAGGTGTTAATATTTCTGGAGGGCAAAAGCAAAGAATAGGATTAGCTAGAGCTCTTTACAGACAACCAGAGTTGTTAATTCTTGACGAAGCTACCAGTGCCTTGGACTATAAAACAGAAAGAGAAGTAATGAAAGCAGTTGAGTCTTTGAGTAAAAATCTTACCGTTATTATTGTAGCTCATCGATTAGAGACTTTAAAAAATTGTGATACGATTATTGAACTAAATAATGATAATGTAAAGTAATTTTAAAAATAATATTAAAACAATTTATAAAAATGAATAATACTAAAGAATATCAAATCTGTACCAATTGTGTTATGGATACAACAGATCAAAAAATTGTATTTGATGAAAATGGAGTTTGTGACAATTGTCATTCTTTTTATAAAGATACATTACCAAACTGGCACCCAAACCCATATGGAAATTTATTGGCAAAGAAAAAGGTTGAAGAAATTAAGAGAGTTGGTAAGGGAAAAAAATACGATTGTATTATAGGTATGAGTGGTGGACTTGATAGTTCATATTTATTACATTTAGTTGTTACCAAGTTTAAGCTTCGCCCACTTGTATTTCATGTCGATGCTGGATGGAATACTGAGATGGCTGTTAGCAATATTGAAAACTTGATTAAAAAACTTGATTTAGAACTATTTGTTGAAGTTATTAATTGGAAAGAAATGCGTGATTTTCAATTAGCTTTATTCAAATCAGGAACACCTCATTTAGATTTAGCTCAAGATCATGCCTTTTTTGCAACTATGTATCATTTTGCAAATAAGCACAATATTAAATATATATTAAATGGAGGTAATTTTTCAACTGAATGTATTCGTAATCCTTTAGACTGGTTGTATTATGGAACGGATATGCCATTTCTAAAAGATATTCTTAAAAAATTTGGTACAGTAGAAATGAAAACATTTCCTTGGAGTGGCATTTTATATCATAAATTATATTTGAGATACTTCAAAGGAATTCAAGTTGTTAAACTTTTAAATATATTGCCTTACGTTAAAGAGGAAGCTATGGATGAACTTACTGAAGCTTATAATTGGAAAAGATACCCTCAAAAACATTTTGAGTCATACTTTACTCGTTTTTATGAAGGATATTGGCTCCCAAAGAGATTTAACATGGATACAAGAAAAGTGCAATTTTCTAGTTTGATTGTTACTGATCAAATGACACGAAAAGAAGCATTAGAGCGTTTAAAAAGTCCAGATTACACAGAAGATATGGCAAATGATGATTTTACATATGTTTCGAAAAAACTGGGTATTTCTGAAGATGAATTTAATAGTTATTTTAAAATGGAAAAAAAATCTTTTAGAGATTATAATAATCAAGAGAAATTATTTGAATATGGTGCAAAAATTATCAAATATTTTACAGGAGAAGGTTCTATCAAAAGATAATTTTCTTAATATGCAATTAAAGTTAGAGGAGTAGACAAGAATAGTTTTGGTTAATAAAAAGAAACACATATTATATTTTCATCAGTATTTTAACACTCCAGAAATGGGTGGCAGTACTAGATCTTATGAGATAGCTAAAGGTTTAGTTAAATTAGGCCACAAGGTTACCATAGTCACTTCATCACAAAGTGAAAATCAATCTATTAAATCTAAAATTGAAAATATCGAAGGTTTTAATGTCCATTGGATTAAAATCCCCTACTCGAATAAAATGAATTTTGTAAGACGCCTTTTTGCATTTTTTGAATATGCATTCAGAAGTGCCTTTATTGGGCTCAAAATTGAATCTGATATTATTTATGCTTCAAGTACGCCTTTAACTGTAGTATTGCCAGCACTGTTCTGTTCAAAGCTAAATAGAATTCCAATGATTTTTGAAGTTCGTGATCTATGGCCTAATATTCCAATTGCAATGGGTATATTAAAAAATAAATTCTTAATTTTTGCTGCCGAACTACTAGAAAATATAGCCTATAGAAATGCTACTCATATAATTGCTCTTTCTCCCGATATGGAGTCTTATATTATTAATAAAGGAATATGTGAAAATAAAATAACTGTTATCCCAAATGCATCCGATGTATCCTTTTTTCAAGATAAAAATAAAGAGGATTATAACTTTAGAAATTCTTTAAAAATTAGTGAAGAATCAATAATTGTTCTATACGCAGGGACATTTGGAAATGTCAATGGATGTAATTATATAATTGAGCTTGCATCAAACCTTAAAGATGTTAATCACTTAAAGTTCGTATTAATCGGAGAGGGTAAAGAAAAGAACATAATAATTGATAATGCGAAGAAATTAAATCTTTTAAATCAAAATATTTTTATTCTTCCTCAAGTAAATAAAAACAAAATGCCTTTTTATTTTTACAAAAGTGATTTAGTTATTTCAACAATTATTAATCTAAAAGCACTTGAAGCTAACTCTGCTAATAAAGTTTTTGATGGATTTGCCGCGGGAAAAGGTGTCTTGATAAATCACGGAGGATGGATTTCAGATGTTTTACAAACATCAAATGCAGGTATTCAACTTAGTTGGGATATTAAAGAAGCAGGTCTACAATTAATAGAACTTGTTAACAATAAACAATTGATAGACACTATGGGTTTAAATGCTGCTGAATTAGGTAAAACTAAATTCGACAGGAAAATTCTAACAGACAAAATTGATAATATCATAGTTAAATCCTGAAAATAATTTAAGATATTTTATGTTAAAAACTACTGCTATTAATGCTAAACTATTTTTAATATTCTTGCTATTGTTTTGCGTTCCATTAATTTTTCCACAGATTGAATCTAAATTTATTTTAACTCAATTTGGTATTATTGTCCCGTTATATCTTATCTCTAATTTATTTACTTCAGAATATTTTGTTAAGTTTCAAATAGTAATTTTTTTATTGTTGTCGTTATTAATGATTATTGGAATGCCTGGAAGTATTTCAGGATGGATGGCCATGGTATGTTTTGGTTATTTGTTTGGAATTAGGACAGCTAGATCACAAATAAAGACTTTAAAAGAGTTAGCTCCTTTTATCATATGTTCAATTATTATGTGTTCCTGGGTTTTAAAGGATAATCTGAATAACTCATTTAGTCAAGAACTATTATCTGATTATTTTCAAAAATCAAGTATAAATACTGTTCCTATTTTAATGGTTTGTAGCTTTAACTTATATTGCTCAGTTTTGTTTTATTGCATATCAAAGAATAACAAAAAAAATGATTTAGGCTTAAAAAAAGAATTTATAATTTTAACTATACTAGTAATAACGGCAATTTTATCTGTAGTTTCTTTTGATTTTAGAAGTGGTTTTATAATACTTATTTCGACTATTTTAATAATACTAAAATTTATAAACCTTAAGTTTAGTAAATTCTTATTTGCTTTATTATTTTTTTTACTATCATATCTATTATATTCAAGTGATTTATTCATTTTTCTAATTGATTTCTTAACTCAAGGAGGAGGTGATTTAGCTTTAGTTTCTAATGAACTTGCTACTGGGGCATTGCGTTTTGATCGAATTATTAGATTCTGGGAGATTTCCTGGTTTTCTAAATTCAACTTTACATTATGGTCTAATTACTTTAGTGTATCTGGCATGTCTGATTTTACTGCTGCTTTGTTTCCACTTTCATTAATTTTTTTTTTATTTCCTATCAATGGTCTTACTAGTTTATTTAAAAGAGTTTATAAGAAGAATTTTTTAGTTTTACTTATTATACTATCCTGTCTGACATCATCATTTGTTATTTCAGTATTACAACCCGACTTTTTTTCATTTTTTAGTTTTTACGCAATTTATACAATGATATATTATGGTGAAAAAAAATCACAAAAAATAACTAATTAAATAGAGTATTCTGAAAACCTAAAATATGTTTTTTATAAATATTTATAATGATATTAGATCGCGCTATAATATAGTTTGGTCATTTAAAGGAGTTTATTTAGCGCTAACTAGTTTTTTTAGAAAAATACCTAGAGATGTCGACATTTTGTTTGTAAGTCATGATGTTCATAGAAATGCAAAAAAAAAAGGCAAATTATATTCGGTACTTATTGATCCCATAATTGAATCTATTAATGAAGATAATAAATATAATATCCTGACTTTAGCTACTCCATTTTCACAACATTTTGGTGCGGAGTGTTTTGGTAATGTCAGAATTCATAGTTATGATATACTTGTCTCTTTTTTAAAAAGAATGATTTTAAGAGGATCTTTTAGCCTAAAATATGTTAAGAATGATCCTTTAATTAAGGCTTACGAAAAGTTACTAGTAAAGATTAATCCAAAGATTATTATTGGAACGCAACCATCTGTAGAACTTTGTATTGCTGCAAATAGACTTAACATTATAACATATGATATGCAACATGGTTTAATTTCTGATATAAATTATTATGCAATAGGAAAACGTAAATTAATTAATCAAGAAGGATGGCCAGATTATGTTCTTTGTTGGGATAAGGAAAGTGCTGTTCGTCTAGACAGAATTACAAATGGATTTGGAAAACCTTTAATTATAGGACATTCTTCTTATCATTCTAAATATGGAAAGGAATTACATATTGATCAAATTGTTAAGCAAAAAGAAGATTTTGAATATAAAAACACGTTTTTAGTAACTTTGACTTATCATAATTATGGAGATACTTTTGAGGACGATTACTACCGTGATCTTGGAATCCCCAAAGAATTAATAACGTTAATGTTAACACTTCAAAATACTTTTTGGCGCATTCGTCTTCATCCTGTTCAACATAAATTTCATTTTAAAAGTGTAGATTCTTTACTCAGCAAAATATTTAAAAATAAAAACAATGTCACTTGGGAACTATACTCTGATATCTCATTTGGTGCTGCAATTAGTGGCTGTACAGGCCATATAACGGTTTCTTCAGCATCAGCATTAGATGCTGCTCAGAATTCAATCCCTACTTTATTTGTAGGCTGTCCAGGAGTTGTGGATTACAAAATAATTAAATCATATTTTGATGAGTATCTTAATTCTGGAATCATGACTTATGTCAATTCAATAGATTTGAATAATTCCTCATTTAATTTTTTCAAAACATCAGAGATTAGTCTCAATTCACAAAACAAAAAAAATAATGATAGTGAAAGAAATTTTCTAAATTTTATCAAAAAAATACAAATTGATATTAACAAATAATAATTTTGTTTTTAATTTAATACTGAATTAATGGAAAGAAAAATAGTGCAAATAATAGACTATGGAGTTGGTAATTTGAGTTCAGTTGGTAATATGATTATAAAATCAGGGGGTAAACCAATATTAATAAAAACCCCATCTGACTTAAACCTTAGTGAAAGGATTATATTACCAGGAGTGGGTTCATTTGATGCTGGAATGAAAAACCTTAAAGACTCCAATTTAATACCCGTATTAAATGAGGCCGTAAATGTAAATAAAGTCCCTTTTATTGGTATCTGTTTAGGAATGCAACTTTTGTTTGATAATAGCGAAGAAGGTGTTTCAAATGGTTTAGGTTGGGTTTCTGGATCTGTTACCAAGTTCTCCTTTGATAATAACTCAACTCTAAAAATCCCTCATATGGGTTGGAATACTGTGAAAGTTAAAAAAGATAGTATACTGGCAAATATTAGAGATGAAAAACTTAGGTTTTATTTTGTTCATTCTTATTATGTCAATTGTACTAATAAAGACAATATTTTAATGACTACTAATCATGGAAATACTTTTGTTTCAGCTGTGCAAAACGATAATATTTTCGGAGCTCAATTTCATCCTGAAAAAAGTCACCGATTTGGGCTGGATTTGTTATCTAATTTTTTAAAAATATAATAAGATGCTTAAAAGTAGAGTTATACCAGTATTATTAATAGAAGATGATGGTTTAGTTAAAACAACTAAGTTTAAAAACCCTAAATATTTAGGAGATCCTGTTAATACAGTTAGAATATTTAACACAAAGGAAGTTGATGAAATATTTATTTTAGATATTGTTGCATCTAAAAATAAAAGTGGTCCAAATTTTTCCTTAATCTCAGAGATTGCAAGTGAAGCCTTTATGCCTCTTTGTTATGGAGGAGGAATTAGAAATATAAATGATGCAGAAAAACTGTTTTCTTCTGGTGTAGAAAAAATAAGTATTCAAACTTCGGCTTTTAAAGATCTGGAATTAGTAAAAAATATATCCGACAAATATGGTTCTCAGGCAGTTGTTGTCTCAATTGACTTAAAGCGAGATTTGTTTGGAAGAGTAAAAATATTTAATAATTCGAACAAAGAAGATTGGATAAATTTCGCAAAAAATGCAGTTAAATTTGGTGCAGGAGAAATATTTATAAATTCTGTTAACCAAGATGGAACTTTGAGTGGACCGGATTTAGAGTTGATATCAAAATTATGTAATGAAATTTCAGTGCCACTTACTTATGCTGGAGGAGTAAGTAGCCTAAATGATATTAAAAAAGTAGCTAATGCAGGAGCTAGCGGAATAGCCGCTGGTGCATTTTTTGTATTTCAAGGTCCGCATAGAGCAGTGTTAATTAGTTATCCAAAATATGAAGAACTAGAGCAATTTTTAAAATAAAAATTATATTTAATGCTAAAAAAGCCATAAATCTCATGAGAAATAAATTGAATATAATTGGATATTTTGGATATTCTCTTGTTTGTATTGAAGCGGCTGAAACTATGGGTGTTGAAACAATAGGCTATTATGATATTAAAGAAAATTTATTTAATCCATACAAACTAAAATATTTTGGGGAAGATAAAAGTATTAATAATGAAGTCGAAAATTAATGAACTTCCACAGTTATTTAACATTTTTTTGGTCATATGAGTGTTGTGGGGCCAAGACCTGTTATGATTATTAGCTTCGAAGCTTACCCAAAAGAAATTAAAAAAGTGATTTACAATGTAAAACCTGGGTTAACAGCTTGGGTGATTTTTTTCCTAATTCAAAGCTTTATGAAAAATGGTTTAAAGATTTACCAAAGCGAAATTTTTAATAATAATTTAAAAAGAAAAGTAAAAGACTACGAACTGTAGTCTGAAATTAAATTTGTATTATGTCCTCCCCTTTTTTTCTTAACTTTCTAAGAAATTGATTGACAACAGATTTGAATATTTTACATTTATAATATGAAAGGAATTATTCTTGCAGGCGGTTCTGGATCTAGACTTTATCCAATAACTAAAGGAACGTCTAAACAGCTCTTATCAATTTATGATAAGCCTATGATTTATTATCCTCTCTCAGTTTTAATGCTTTCAGGAATAAAAGACATTTTAATTATTTCTAACCCAGACAATCTTCCAAATTTTAAAAAATTATTTAATGATGGTAGTGATTTAGGATTAACAATAACATATAAAGAACAAAAAAATCCTGATGGAATAGCTCAAGCTTTTATAATTGGCAAAGATTTTATTAGAGATGATGATGTTTGTTTAGTTTTAGGAGACAATATCTTTTATGGAAAAGGATTTACAGGATTATTAAATTCTGCAAAAAGTAATTTAAAAAATAATAAAGCAACTGTATTTGGATATAATGT
>MDSY01051456.1_pt1 | contig 14704 bp, 13 predicted proteins | sample 811131 | NCBI WGS metagenome assembly MDSY01 (sample SAMN05326643, study PRJNA326480) | marine metagenome | isolation source: seawater | place: Atlantic Ocean: South West | collected 2010 | reverse complement strand
TACACTAGCTGGTATGTTGATTGTCTGCAATGAAGTACAAAATCTAAATGCAAGATTAACAATTTGTGTTACATTATTACCAATAATTACTGAATCTAAATTGCTACAAGATTGAAAGGCACTACGACCAATTATTGTAGCATTAGTGCCTATATCTACACTTCGAATATTTTCTTTACTAATTGTATTATAATAACTGGTTTCTGCCAATTCACCAATTATATCAATTTCATAAACAGTACCGTTAATATGTGTAAAATATGTAAATGCTGGATCTTTAATTATTGGTTCCGGTTCCGGTTCTGGTTCCGGTTCCGGTTCCGGTTCATTTGTTAAAAAGTATACATCTATTATTGTAACATTATCTTTTCCATAGAATGATTGATTTTCTCCAAAGCTTAAACCTAGATTACTTCTTACTGTATCACTCATATATGCCGTTGCTAATACATCGCAATCAGAAAATGCACTATGACCAATACTCGTGACGCTACCACCTATAGTCACGGACTGCAATGCTCTGCAATATCTAAATACACTATGATCAATACTCGTGACGCTATCAGGTATTGTCACGGTCTGCAATGCCTCGCAATTTGCAAATACACTTGGACCAATAATCGTGACGCTATCACCTATAGTCACAGATTGTAATGAAACGCATTCTTGAAATGCGTATTGATCAATATTCGTGACTGAGTCGGGAATCGTCACGGACTGCAATGCAGTGCATTTTTGAAATGCGTATTCATCAATACTCGTGACGCTATCACCTATAGTCACAGATTGTAATGAAACGCATTCTCTAAATGTAAGTTTACCAATACTCGTGACGCTATCAGGTATAGTCACGGACTGCAATGCCCTGCATTCTCTAAATGCATTACTACCAATACTCGTGACACTATTACCTATAGACGCGGTCTGCAATGCACTGCAATATGCAAATGCACTGGAGCCAATACTCGTGACGCTATCGGGTATAGTAACGGACTGCAATGCACTGCAATATCTAAATGCTGTATTATCAATACTCGTCACATTTGTTCCTATTTGCACTTCTTGTATATCGAGTCTATTTATTCCTCCGATGTGCTCTCCATTAGCATTTAAAGTAGTATAATCACCTGTAACTAGATTACCAGTTATGTTAATACTAATAGTTTCTCCATTAGTCTTTATAAAAGTTGTTTCAGGCGGTACGTATGTATCAATATCAATTATATTTACATCAGTTGCTCCATAAAAAGTTTGATTTTCTCCAAAAGTTAATCCAAGGCTATCTCTTACTGTTTCACTCATATATGCCGTTGCTAATACATTACAATAATTAAATGCATTTACACCAATACTTGTGACACTATCACCTATAATCACGGTCTGCAATGCGTGACAGCCTGTAAATGCACCACCACCAATAGTTGTGACGCTATCAGGTATTGTCACGGACTGCAATACCTTGCAAGATAGAAATGCATTAGTACCAATACTTATGACACTATCACCTATAGTCAAAGAAGACAATTGTTGGCAATTACGGAAAGCATTATCACCAATACTTGTGACGCTATTAGGTATAATCGCTGACTGCAATATCATGCAATTTATAAATACCCATTCACCAATACTTGTCACGCTATCAGGTATAGTCACGGACTGCATCGCTTGACAACTTTCAAATGCCCGTTCACCAAGTCCTGTTACAGCTGAACCTATTATTACTTCTTGAATATCTTGATTATTTATTCCTTGGTCGATATAATCACTTGAAACTAGTGTACCACTTATATTTATATTAGTTATATCTCCATTTGTCATTATAAAAGTTGTTTCTACACCTTCAGGTAGTGGTTCAGGTTCTGGTTCAGGTTCCGGTTCCGGTTCCGGCTCAGGTTCTGGTTCAGGTTCTGGTTCCGGTTCCGGTTCCGGTTCCGGCTCAGGTTCTGGTTCAGGTTCTGGTTCAGGTTCTGGTTCAGGTTCTAGTTCAGGTTCTGGGTCGGCTGGTACAGTAAAAATAAAATGATTATTACTATTTAAATCATAGTCATCTTTTATTTCAACTGTATTACCAATATCTATCATTGTATCTGCTGTAACTAAATAAGTACTACCGGCTTGAAAATCACCTGTAAATTTAAATTCTATCTTATGTCCTGTTTTTAATGGAGGACTATTTGTTAAATATGTTGCGTCAAAATTGTTTATATACACTCCATTCAATGTATAACTTGTAGTATTACCAAAACCACCATATAAAACTGTTGTGTTGATTAAATTAATATTATATTCACCAATTGATCTCGGATAATATGTTGTTCCGTTGTGTGTAAAAGCATTAATATTATAATTAGTACCATTAGAATTTATTGCCACATACCTACTATCATTGATATTATCAGTTACTTCCATTATTAATCTATAATCTAAACCACCTGATCCTGTTGAATCTTTGTTACCACTATTTTGAACAATAAATGTTACTTCCCCTGTGTCTATATTATAATTGGAACTTGTTAATGCATCAAAATCTACTAGACTTACTGGTTCTGGTTCAGGTTCTGGTTCTGGTTCTGATTCCGGCTCAGGTTGTATCACACTTGGAGGTTTTTGATAAACACCTATTTTATTCATCCAATTAATTAATAGTTCCCAATCTGGATTTTGAGGTGTTGGATAGAAATTACCATTCTCATCTGTAAAAGGATTATTTATATATGTGTATAAGTATTCACTATTATTAATTGATTCTTCACTTGATGGTGGTTTAGAATATTCACCAGTTTTATTCATCCACCTTAATAAATTTTCCCAATCTGAGTTACTCGATAATGGGTATAAATCACCCGTTTCATCTGTATATGGTGGGTCTAAATAAGTATAATTGTAACTACTTGCATTCGTGCTAAAAAAATTGTTTAACGAATCAGCCATTTCGTCACTGACAGATATGCCAATTACGTTAGATTGCTCTTTAGCCTCATTAAACTCTTTTAAGGCGTTGTCTACATCGCCTACGTTTAAAAGTACAAAAGAAAGATCGGTTAAATGTCTAATAGACATTATACAATAATATGACATTTAAGTTTTTGAAATTAATTTTTTATTACATACCCAATAAAAAATTTTATTCTTATTATTACTTTAAAGTAAATGTTTTGGTAAAATAGGCCCAAAAGAAGATACCTACAAAACATTTGGAAAACAAATCTAATACATTATACACAACATTCTTATTTACTTCATTAAAAAAATAAGCAACACCATAGAATGCCCATAAGATAAAAAATGCTAAGTATAAAATTAAATTATCAAAATTATATTGTTTATATAAAAACTGTTGATATAAATAACCATACAATGCTGCAAAAAATCCAAAGCCTAATCCGTTTGCTGTGAATTTAGAAAGCACATTTAGTTCACCTAAATAACCCATACCTAACATACCATAATTGAAAAGTAAAATGAGTAAAAACTTACCAAAGGGCATAGATCCACCTTTTGTATTATACAAAAAAGCTAATACAAGTACCAATAACATAATAGGTGTAGTAATTGACCAATCTGTATATCGCATTTTGTTTAATTTTTCATAATCTGTTTCTGGATTCTTTTCTACATTTTCTACAAATTTACTATAAAAAAATGCAGCAACAACTGAAATGCATGTTTCCAAATTCAAAATATGTCTTACTTTTTTGTCATCTGTACGAATAGCTTCAATGAATGTAATAGTAGCGGTTGTCATTAAAAATACGTATGTAATATAAAAACTGTTATCAATTAACATTTTATCATTCAAAGATAATAAATTGGCTGTTAATTTTTTGTCCATCCTATATATTAAAAAAACATATTATTTTTTTTCAATCCGTAAAAAAAAAAATTGAAAAATGGACAAAAATTTTTGTCCATTTTTGAAAATTTTTTTTGACTTTTGGAAAAAAAAAGTGAAAAATCGATTTAAAGCATAATGCTTTAAATGCAAAAAAAATAATTATTTTTCTCGCTGCAATATTTTTTTTTCGTAAAATTTAGGCGTTTTTTAATGTAGCATAAAAGTATGTAAAATGCTACATAAAAAAACGCCGGAAAAACGCCCAAAATATGAATGTAAAAAATGTTCCTTTATATGCAGCAAAAAAAGTGATTATATAAGACATTGCAACACTGAAAAACATAATGCTACAAAATGCTACATCAATGCTACATCAAAAAACGCCAACTTTATATGCAGTTGTGGTAGACAATATAAACATAGTTCTAGTTTTTATCGTCATAAAAATAATTGTTTTGTAGTAAATTCAAACCATGATTTAAATGTTGATCCTGATGATTGCAATACAGATAGCATAATAGATTTGTTAAAACAAAATCAAGAGTTTAAACAAATCTTAATTGAACAAAATAAAATGATGGTAAATCAACAGAGTGAAAATAAAAACTTACAGCGGCAGTTATTAGAAGCGGTTAAAGATGGAAAAACAATAACAAATAATAATACAACAAATAATAATAATCAAAAATTCAGTTTGAATTTCTTTTTAAACACTACTTGTAAGGACGCAATGAATATGTCAGAGTTTATTGAAAATATAAATATTGATTTTAAAGATATTGAAAATATTGGAAAAAACGGTTATGTAGCAGGCATGACAAATATGATACTATCACGAATTAAGAATTTAGATGTAACAAAACGTCCGTTACATTGTACTGATCTAAAACGTGAAACCATGTATATAAAAGATAATAATGAATGGTCAAAAGATACACCAAACAATTCTAAGTTACGAGATATGATAACCATTGTAAGTAAACAAAATTGTGAAGCAATACCTTTATGGAGAGAACAACACCCAGAATGCTTAAATGGGAATCACCCTAAGTATGAGTTTTGTGTTGATATGATGAGAAATATACTCGGTGAAGTTGGTGATGAACAAATTAAATTAGATAACAAAATAATAAAAAATTTATCAAGACATTTATTAGTTGATAAAAATTAATAATAATCATTGACTAATTTGTTAATGTGCACAATTCTTGAATTATTTGGAACATTTATAATAGGATACCATTTTTTAAATTTACGATGAAATTTACACTCAAATAAAACTATTTTTTTAAGATCCACATATTTATCTGGTTCAGTATTTTGAAAATCATCTTCATCATCGCTTTCTTCAATATAATCTAAATTGTCATTTTCTCGAATTTTACGAAATATTTTATTCAACATAACACTCGTTTTATAATCAGGAATATACATAACATTATAATATATTGGTTTTGCTTTTGCACCGTAAGCAAATAAATGATATATGTCGTAATCTATATCAGCTTTTACTTCAAATGTAGTATTGTATTTATATTGAGGTTTAAGAAAATCCATTGTATATCTTGACCTATAAATGGGCATATCAAAAACGGTTTTATTGGATATTTTGGGAGCAGTTAAATTAATTTTACTAAAAGATACATTTATATATGGAACAATGCTTTCTAACGAACGATATTGCAAATGATGAGGAACATAACCTATTAAATTAATAACATTAGGTTCTATAGTGTAAGGCAATTCACTATCTTTATTTTCATGAAGCCACATATAAGGTAAAGCAAATATTATATCATGTTCAATTTCGTTCATACTTGTAATATATTCTTTAATGTATGCTAATTTATTTTGATATGGAATATTTTTAATAAATATACCTTGATAATAATAAATATCTTCAATAATCATAAAATTTTTACTGTAATTTTCATCTGCAATATAAGTACCATAGACAATGGTACCATGAGACATAGGATGAATTGGATATTTTTTGATTACTGTAGCCTTGTTAATTTTCTTTTCACGATTTAATTCTAATAAATAGGAAATATCTATACTATTATAATACGTATTCCATACAAATATTTTTTTTCCATTAGGTATAACCATGCAAATATTATAGTTGTTTAAATTACCTTTTTGAGACATTGTCTCATACGAAAGCTCAAAATTTGGATATCTTTTTAGAAGATAAGATAATTGATTGTAAGAAAGTTCCATGATAATGTTTAATTATTATGGAGCAATTACTATCTATAATTAATTAACTTTATATTGTTTGTTTATCAGTATTTAACAACTCTGATTCACTAAATTCTAATAATTCTTGATTCAATTTTTCAAAGTCGTTTTTTTCATCTGAATAAGATGAGTTATTTTCTATTTTAATTTCTTCATTTTGTAATTTATCAATTAATTTTTCATATTTTTGATTTTGAAAGTTAAATTTATCAATGGTTTTTTTTATAGAAAACTGATTTTTTAAGTATTCCCATAATTGATGTAATAAATATATGATTAATATTGATACGCAAATATTAAATAGTAAAGATAATATAAAAGAGTTCATATATTGTATTTTAGTTTTATTTTATATAATTTTGAACTTAAAAACATAAAAATTGATTTAAACTATATAAATATTTCCTATAGTAAAACAATAAATATGGTAAATATTTTACTTATTACAAAAACAGGTAACGTAAAATTGTCTAATTTTGAAGATGAAAATGTAAACAATTTGTATAAAGTAGCAAAGGTTGAAAATAAAAAACATTTTAAGTGTGTACATGAATGGACAGTAAAAAATGAAAAAAATAATACTTATGATTATTGTGTTTATGCTAAAACAACTGGTAATGCTGGACATGAAAATAAATATGACTTTCCACCACCTATTGATAATGAATTATATTTTGATACTTGTATAATTATAAAAAAAAAGAATAATGTATTAAAGTCAATTAGAATTGATGAATGGAACTTTGTTTATGAATCATTATTTGGAGGGTTTGAAGATCTAGGTGAAGAAGATAGCGAAGATGAAGAAGAAGAAATATTAGGCCCAGATGATAAGTTAACTAAGAGTGGATATTTACAAGATGATTTTGTTGTTGACGACGATGAATTTGACGAAGAAGATGATGAATTTGACGACGAAGATGACGAATTTGATGATGAATTTGACGACGAAGATGACGAATTTGATGATGATGAATTCGATGATGTAGAAGGTGAACCTGATGATGATGAAGAAGACGATGAAGATGAGGATGATATAAATACAGAAAACGCCATCACATCAGAAACAAAACCAGAAAAACAAACAAATACTGTATTTGATATAATGTTATCTGATAAAGATAGTGAATTAAGCGAATAAAGATAAAATATTTATATGAAAAAGAAATGTTGCACAATTCTTTTTTTATTCAAATATATATCATAAACTAATTAAATATTACTCTGCAATAATATTTAATATTGGAGAAACATTAGAAAAATGATAACAAGTGTCGAAAATAATAAATTATGTAAAAATATGAATTGTGAACAATTTCCACCAGATTGGGATCCAGAACAAGATACAGAAGAAAGTTACGAAGAAGGAGACTGGAAAAAATGCCTTTTATGCATAGGTTATTTTAATGATGATGGAATAGGAGATATTTTATTTATCGAAGAAGAACCAAATAATCGAAGTGGTGAATGTAATTTGTGTGGAAAAACAGAAAACATAGTTCAAATGAAAGGAACGGGGGAATATCTTTGTGAAAATGCTTGTGATGAAAGTGAAGAAGAAGAAGATGATGATGATGATGAACAAGGTGAAGAAGAAATAAATAAATGTGATGAATGTAATATAAAATTAGATAGAACAAGAGATGGAAGTACAGATAAAAATTTTAGATGTAATAATTGTTATTGGGAAGATACTGAAGGAAAGTACAGTGAAAATATAATTAAACCTGATTATAGGACGAAAGAAGAAACAGAAGATAGATACGTAACATGTAATAATTGTAATGAAAATATTGATTGCTGGAATTGCAATATATATTGTCTTTTTAAAGGAGATTCTAAAGACCCTAAACATGAAATAACAATTTGTCAACTTTGTAATGATGATTTAAGAGAAGAATTTGAAGAAGAAGGATATAAATGCGATGATTGGAATGAAACATAAAATAAAAGATATAAAAATAATATTACTATTTAATATATAATGAAAGTCGTATGTGGAATAATGTTTGATAATGCAAATAAGGTGTTAATGGGTTTAAGAAATGAGAAAGGTCCTAATCCAAACTATTGGGAATTTCCTGGAGGTAAATGTGAAGCTAACGAGACACTAGAAGAATGTTTGCATAGGGAGTGGAAAGAAGAACTTAATTTACAAATTAAAATAGAAAAATTATTACATGTGTCAAAAAACCAAGATATAGAATGTTACTTTTATACCGGTAGAATATTAGATATGGGTAATTTACACGTAAATGTACATCAATATGTAAGTTTTTATGACATAGAACACTTAAATCAAATACGTTTGTTTGAAAATGATAAAGATCTTATTCCATTATTAAAAAATTGATTCTTAATATAAATGATTTAATAATAAGAATTTAATAATACATAATATGCGAATTATTCAAGATGATGAACTTTTCCGTAAAAATATAGTTTTCAAGTTGAATGATATTATAAAAAATGATTTAATATCAAAGGAGTTAGAAAACGGTATTTATGATTACGCATGTAAAGAAGCAAATACCTGGAAGTTAATTATTCGATGGGACAACCCTAATTTTGTACAATTATATTCAGATCGAATGAGAAGTATATATATAAATTTAAAAAAAGATGAATTGTTGAGAAATCTACAAAATGGCGAAATAAATCCTAAAACATTAGCTTTTATGACACATCAAGAAATGGATCCCGATCATTGGAAAGATTTAATTGATAAAAAAAGAAAACGGGATGAAAATAAATACAACAATACGCAACAAGCGTCAACCGATATGTTTACATGTAAGAAATGTAAATCTAAACGCTGTACATACTATGAATTACAAACAAGAAGTGCGGATGAACCTGCTACAATTTTTGTTACTTGCCTAGATTGTGGAAAGAACTGGAAATCTTAATCCAATTCGCTTTCATGGGGTTTGCAGTTTATAAGTGAAGCAAATAAACCGATTACGATAACTGCTGCTATAATGATAAATATCATATTTTTATATAAATTAATTTTATATAAAAAAAGTAAATTGAATCAATTTTTTTATTTATACTAGCACTTCTAAATCATTCAGTTTCCAATATTCACAACCTCCATTTGGTAAAGGTCTTTTAATAATAAACGGAGTTTTTTTTTCTTCAAATTCTTTCAACGCAATTAAATAACCATCGATCATATTAGGTTCTACACTTATTAATGGTACTGCTCCTGCATTAATTTGCTTTGAACGTTCTCCAATTACACGGGCTTTTTCGTATTTTGTTATAAAAGGTAATGTTCTATGTAATGGATCAACTATTTCTCCGTTCTCATTTCTAACTACTTTCGACAAGTTATTGATCTCTTCATAGTTGTGCATTTTCAATTCAGGATGAAACTCCTCAATAATGTTTTCGTGAATATTATCTTGAAATTTTTGTAAATAATTATCATCATCACTATCTTCATCTTCGTCTGACAAGTAAAATGTTTTTATATTTTCACTTACACTATTATTTTTTATTTGTTCTTGTATAATATCCATATTATCTTCATTGTTTTCATCGTCTTCGTCTTCATCTACTTCATAATCATCATCATCATCGTCGTTTGGTATGTCATCATCATCTATATTTTCATTTTCTATATCTTCAATAGAACGATTTCTAGTAATATTTACTTTTCCTGTTTCTACTTCTTCAATATCACTATCAACATCACTTCCGCTAATATAGTCTTCGGCATCCATAGTTTATAATTATATGTATTATAATATTATTATTTCTAAATGATTCAATAAAAAATCAATTTTTAATATTAATATTGAAATGTTTATATTTCTTCATTTGTTTTCCATATTTTGTCACATTTAGTACACATATATACATATTTCATGTTTGTATCATCATACCGCATATAAATTACTTCAGGAAACTTATATTCACCCGAAGTGTTATTACTGTCACAATCAGCATTTGGACATTTTATGTTAAAAACTCGCGGAAGAGTAGGATCTATTTTAGTATATTCATTAATATGATATGAATATTTCATACCTGTATTTTGAGAATGTGTGTCAATAATACATACACCCTCAGTGGAAATTGAGGTGTCTGTATTTTTACAGTTACGACAATAATACGTTAATTCATTAGTATTTTTTTCATTAATACCAATGTAATACATGTTATCGCATTGAGTACAAAATTTCATTATATTTGTTTTTATAACTTATATTTATATTATTTTTTCATCAATTTTACAATGTACAAATGATAAATGAATAGAGAATAATTAAACTAAAAAAATAATTTACTAAAAGTTGATGTATAAAAATTGATCTTAAAAGTAAATAAAAAAATATGGTTATATAATACATACAGAAATGGATGAACAATCTTCCACTGCTAGTTCCAGTATTGTAAGAGGACCTAATACGTACTCTGATGTTTATGAATTTTTAAAATTACATACAATTAAAAAAAACACTCAGGAAAAGGTAAATCATACTAATACAAGAATTGGAGATGCAAAGTCAAATATATATGGTGGAAATTATAATATACCCGATATAGAGTATCCTGTTTTCCTAGATTTATATTATCGAGATATTATATCAAAAAATAAGAAGGAATATTTGACAGAAAAGCAAAGGGAAAATGATGGACCTCTATTAATAGATCTAGATTTTCGCTATTCTTACGATGTTGATGAAAAACAATACACAAATGAACAAGTCGAAGATTTCTTAACATTATTATTAGAAGAGCTTAAGGAGATTTATCAATTTGACGAAAATATAGAATTTTCGATATTTATCCTTGAAAAACCAACTGTTAATCGTATTGAAGAAAAAAAAATAACAAAAGATGGTATTCATATTATATTATGTGCTCAAATTGAAAGGGGAGTTCAATTGTATATTCGTGAAAAAATAATAAAACAATTAAACCAACATTGGAATTTGCCTATTATTAATAAATGGCACGAAGTATATGATGAGGGCGTAACAAAAGGTACTGTTAATTGGCAATTGTATGGTTCTAGAAAACCAAATCATGACAAATATTCTTTAACCAGGTTGTTTAATGTATCTTACGATGAGTCTGATGGAGAATTAATGATATCTGAACAATTGCTCTCACAATTTGATATTGAGAAGAATATTGAAAAATTGTCGATTAGGTATAAAAAACATGTTTCTTTGTTTATGAAAAATGACTTTATGACAACTTATAACGAATATAAAAAAAAGAATAATATTGGAACAAATAGTAATAATAATGTTTCAAGGCAATTAGTGAACCCTATAATTGCTAACAGAGATAGAGGTGACATGTACATAAATATAGGCTTGATTTCTAGTATTAAAAATCAAGAAGAATTAGATTTAGCGATTAACTCTTTTATTCGTAATGTATCAGAATCTCTTACGGAATATGAATTAAAAACTTTGTATGAATATGTCATGGTTCTTCCAGAAAGTTATTATGGAATGGGCTCTTATGATAAATGGATTCGTGTAGGATGGGCATTAAAAAATACAAGTGAGAAATTACTTATTGTTTGGTTAGCGTTTAGTGCAAAATCACCATCGTTTCAATTTAATGAATTGCCTGATCTATGTGAGCGTTGGGTAAATTTTAAAGTAAGAACTGATGGTTTATCAAAATTATCTATTATTCATTGGGTAAAAACAGAATGTAAATCAGAGTTTGATAAAATATTTAAATCTACACTAGATTATTATGTTGAATTAACATTGAATGGTAATCAAGATAAATATAAACCACCAGATTATGATCTAGCAACAGTATTATATCAATACAAAAAACACGAATACGTATGTATTAGTGTAAAAAATAACCAATGGTTTAAATACAAAGATAATCGTTGGGTAAGTAGTGATAGTGGTATACATTTGAGAAGCGAAATATCTAATCCGGTAAGAGAATTATACAATAATAAATCTATTAACTTAATGCAAGATATTTCTACTATTCGACAAAATACAGCATCAATAATGAATCAAGAAGATAATCAAGATAACGACCAAACTGATATTAATAAAAAGAAATCGATACAATGTATAGGTATTGTAACTAGATTAGGACAATCAAGCGATAAAGGAAAAATTATGACAGAATGTAAAGAATTGTTTTATGATGGACGTTTCTTGACGAAATTAGATACAAACCCCTATTTATTATGTTTTAAGAATGGGGTTATTGATTTTAAAGAAAAAATATTTCGTAAAGGACAACCAGAAGATTATATTTCAATGTGTACAAACATAGATTATATAAAATTAACTGATAAGCATAAAGAAACTATTGACGAAATTCATGTCTTTATGCAACAATTATTTCCAAAACCTGAGTTATGTAAATATATGTGGCAGCATTTGGCGTCTTGTTTAATCGGTACCTCACCAAATCAAACATTTAATCAATACTATGGTGCTGGACAAAATGGAAAATCAGTTTTGGTAAATTTAATGGAAAAATGCTTAGGGGATTATAAAGGCGATGTTCCATTAACATTAGTTACGGGGAGACGTCAAAATGTAGGTGCGTCAAGTCCAGAAATTGCATCACTTAAAGGGAAACGATTAGCTGTAATGCAGGAACCATCAAAAGAAGATATAATTAATGAGGGTGTATTAAAGCAGTTTACTAGTGGTAAAGATCCTATTCAAGGAAGGGCTTTATTTTGTGATCCGGTAACATTTTATCCTCAATTCAAGTTGATTGTTACATGTAATGTAATGATGAAAATTAATTCAAACGATCATGGTACATGGCGTAGGCAAAGGTTAGTACCCTTTGAAGCATTATTTACAGAGAATCCAGTTGACGATGATGAAGAAAAACCATATCAATTCAAGTTAGACCGTTTTATTGATGAAAAATTTGATATATGGGCACCAGTGTTTATGTCTATGTTAGTCGATATAGCTTTTGAAAAGAATGGTGTAGTAGATGATTGTGATATAGTTGTTGCTAAGACAAAGGAATACAGACAATCACAGGATTATTTGTCTGAGTTCATTCGTGATAGAATTGTCAAAGATTCTGATGGTAGAATTCGAAAAACAGAACTTAATAATGAATTTTCGATATGGTATGCTTCAAATCATGGAGGTAAAACACCTAGTCCTAGAGATTTGCACGAATATATGAACAAAGAATTTGGAAGAATCAAAAATCAGGTATGGAAAGGAATCCGAATCCGTTACGAATCGAATGACGATGATGATGATAATGATGAAGATGAAGAAGAAGAAGAGAGTGATATTAGTAGTAGTGACTTAAATTAAATCATGAAAAAATAACAAAATTTTTTCATGATTTTTCATATCCGCATAATTGACAATAATAAAAGGTTTCACCATAAGGCCCTTCTTCTCTTTCTCTAATAATTTTATGCCCAGTGTTTTTTTTACAATGATCGTATATTTTTTGCTGAGTAATATTTATTTTACTTTCAACATTTTTCAAATATGCAGATAACTCATATTTTAAAAATAATAATTTTTCTTTTTCTAATTTTAATTCCTCCATAAAGTACTTTTATAAAAAAAATATAATGACATGTTTGTTTTTTTTATATTTTCATTTTAGTATTACTTATTAATCTTTTTTTTCATACGTATTACCAAGTAATAATGCAGTAATGTAATTATTATAATCAATAAAATATGATTCAATTGAATACATAACAAAAGGCATAATCAACAAAAATAAAACAATGGGAACACTTTGATACGTTTCAAAATTATAGGCTGTTAACAAAAAGTAACTAGCAATGAAGATCAATGCATAATACACAATAAATAAATATACGTTAATGACCTGTAATTTATAAGTTTCTTTTTCCGTATAAATCGCTTTGGTATTTTGTAATTCAGCGTCAGATAAATTATATTTTGGCGGTGGCATCTATATTATTTATAAACATTATAATTATTGGAAGGTTCATTGGGCCGAATATTTTGATAAGTTTCTTCTACAACAGGAACACATAACATTTTTTGCTCATCCCATACAGTATTTTCACCACAACAATCTTTTCCGTTACATTTGTCTGATATTGCTCCAATTAAATCGCCTTCTTTTTCCGCTTGTTGTCGTTTCTTTTCTGCTTCTTCTGGCGTATCAACACTAGGTTTTACTAAATTTAATTTATTAAAATTGAGAGGATCCCTTGATTGAATGATGGTATATATTTTTAAACAAAATATTATAGCAGCAGATACAATAATTATTTTTAAGATAATAAATATGTATTCTGGAATAAATGGAAAACTTTTTTCAATAAAATATATTCCAATATAAGCAACAAGTCCTGCAATTATTACAAGAAGCATATAATTATAATATGTCAGTTTGCTACCAGCATTTTGCTTTAGTTGGACTTCTCTTTGCCTAGTTTCTTTTGCACTATCTAATTTATTAGCATCACTTAACAAGTTGTTACTATGCTCCTGAGCTAAACCAATCAATTCATTTTGCTGTTTAACTAACTTTTCATTTTTGGATTGATCTTTTTGTATAGTTTGATTTAATATATCTAGGCTATTATTTAATTCGTTTAATTTTTCATTATAAGTATCATCGTTTGACATTCTATATAATGATAAT
>MDSY01057022.1_pt1 | contig 14706 bp, 17 predicted proteins | sample 811131 | NCBI WGS metagenome assembly MDSY01 (sample SAMN05326643, study PRJNA326480) | marine metagenome | isolation source: seawater | place: Atlantic Ocean: South West | collected 2010 | reverse complement strand
TTGGTAGCGGGAAGTGGAATCGAACCACTGACCTCAGGCTTATGAGTCCTGCGCTCTAACCGACTGAGCTACCCCGCCACATTAAACTTATAGTTGATTTATATTAGGTTTATTTTTAGAATTAAAGATTAAAATTTTATATAAATAGCATTACTTGTATTAAACATATGTATCTTAAAAAAATAAATCTAAAAAAAAAAATTGCACTTGTAACAGGTGCTGGAAAAGGTCTAGGTAGAGCTTGTTCTATCGCTTTAGCAGAAGCTGGTGCACATATTATAGCTATTAGTAGAACTCAATCAGACCTAGATAAGCTTAAAAAAGATATAAACAAAATAAATGGGACTGTTGAAATAATTCTTTGTGATGTCACTAATCTTAATAATTTAGAGAATAAAATTAAAAAGATCAAAAAAATTGATATTCTTATTAATAATGCTGGAACTAATATTCCCGAATTTTTCAATGAAGTAAAACAACAAAGTTTAAATTATTTAATCAACTTAAACTTAAAGGCTGCATTTAATGTCGCTCAATTAACTGTAAAAAAAATGTTAAAAAATAAAATTAAAGATGGGGCTATTGTCAACATGTCTTCACAATTAGGGCATATAAGTATGGAGGGAAGGAGCGTTTATAGTATGACAAAATTTGGCATAGAAGGCCTGACTAAAGGAATGGCTTTAGAACTTGCAAAAAAAAATATTAGAGTAAATGCAATTTGCCCTACATTTGTCGAAACACCGCTTGTTAAAAAAGTCTTTAAAGATAAAAAGTTAAAAAAATTAATTTTAAGTCGTATTCCTATGGGGAAAACTGCTACTGAAAGTGATATTGCAACTGCAGTTTGCTTTTTAGCCTCACCGTCTTCTTCTATGATTACAGGTACATCTTTACTCGTAGACGGAGGCTGGACAGCTCAATAAATGAAGAAAATTTTTTTTTTAATATTAATTTTATTTTACACGAATCCAATCAACGCATTAGAGTTAAGAGGAAGTTTTTTTCAAGGTAATTTAATTGTAGGAAAAATAGATTATAAATCAAAAATATTTGTAGATAAAAAAAAAATAAAAGTTTCTGCTGATGGTTATTTTGTATTTGGTTTAAATAAAGATAGAAAAAATGATGTTTTTATAGAAGTTTTTAATAATGGTAAAACTGAAACAATTATTAAAAAAGTTTATAAAAAAAAATATCAGATTCAAAGAATAAATGGCCTGCCTTCTAAAAAAGTAACCCCTCCAAAAGAATTTTATAAAAGAATAAAAGATGATAATAAATTAATTGGTGAAGCTAGGGCTGTGGCTAGTGAGTTAACTTTTTTTAGTAATGAATTTAAACTACCAATTGAAAATAAAATTATTACAGGTGTATACGGTAGCCAAAGGATACTAAATGGGATACCTAAATCTCCACATTATGGATTGGATTTTGCAGCTAAAGAAGGAACAGAAATCAAATCGATGCTGGATGGTATTGTAACACTTTCTGAAGCTGATTTATATTATACGGGTGGAACTATTATTTTTGATCACGGTCATGGTGTTAGTACTCTTTATATGCATTTAAAAGATTTATACGTAAAGAAAGGTCAAAAGATTAAACAAGGAGACGCAATTGGAACAGTTGGAAAAACGGGTAGATCAACGGGGGCGCATCTTGACATTAGGCTTAACTGGTTTGATGTTAAGCTCGATCCTGCTAGTGTTTTGGAATTAAATTAATCTAGTTTAAATTGGTTTTTATAATCTTCTTTTAAAGATTCACTCTGTTCTGACTTGTATAAAATAAAATTTTCTATCACTAAAATGTCAAGATTTGTTCCCATAAAACACCTAAAAGCATCTTTAATTGATCCCACTATAGGTTCCCCTCTTATGTTAAAAGAGGTATTTACTAAAATTGGGCAACCAGTTATTTCTTTAAATTTTTTTATTAATTTATAATACCTTGGGTTAGTCTCCTGGTGAACTGTTTGAACTCTTGAAGAGTAATCAACATGAGTTACCGCAGGAATTTCAGATCTTTTTATATTTAATTTATCTATACCAAATAAGTTTTTTTGTTCAGGTGTCATAGTAATTTTAATTTCTTTTTTAACATCAGATACTAAAAGCATGTATGGGCTAATATTTTTTAATTCAAACCAATTTCCAACTTCTTCACTTAGGATTGATGGAGCAAATGGTCTAAAACTTTCTCTAAATTTAACTTTTAAATTAAGTTCTTTTTGTATATTTGTTGATCTCGGGTCAGCTAAAATTGACCTACCACCTAACGCCCTTGGTCCAAACTCCATTCTACCCTGAAACCAGCCAATAGTTTTTTCTTCACTTAATTCTTTAGCAGTAACAGCGATTAGGTCGTCTTCTCTATATTTTTTAAAATTTGCATTTAATGACTGAAGTTCTTTTTCAATACTATCATTTTCAAATTTTGGTCCTAAGTATGAACCTTCCATACTATCGGTTAAATTTACTTTTCTTTCTTTTTTAAGTTCATGGTGCCAATAAGCTAAAGCAGCACCAAGTGATCCACCAGCGTCGCCTGCTGCCGGTTGAAACCATATATCTTCAAAAATACCTTCTTTTAAAATTTTTCCATTTGCAACACAGTTTAAAGCCACACCTCCGGCCATACATAATTTTTTTATTTTATATTCACTGGCAATGTCTCTGGTAAGTCTGAGTATTATTTCCTCAGTAACTGCTTGTATTGAAGCTGCTACATCCATATGAAATTGAGTGAGCAATTCATCTTCTGATTTTCTTACAGGCTCACCAAATAGTTTATCAAATTTTTTGTTGGTCATGGTAAGTCCAGTTGCATAATTAAAGTAAGTCATGTCTAATTTAAAAGATCCATCTTTTTTTAAATCAATTAAATTTTTTAAAATTAATTCTTTGTAAATAGGTTTTCCATATGGCGCTAAGCCCATTACTTTATACTCTCCACTATTAACTTTAAAACCTGTGTAGTAAGTAAACGCAGAATATAATAACCCAAGTGAGTGTGGAAAATGTATTTCTTTGAGCATGGTAATTTGATTTCCTTTCCCGTGTGCCACAGTAGTAGTAGCCCACTCACCTACTCCATCTAAAGTTAGTATTATTGCTTCCTCAAAAGGTGATGGATAAAAAGCACTAGCCGCATGACTGAAATGATGTTCTGAAAATTTTATTTTTTTAATATCAATAAAATTTTTATCTAATTTTTGGAGATGATCAAATAAATATTTTTTTTGAAAAAGTTTTTCTCTTAACCATATTGGCATTGCTAGAGAAAATGATTTAAAACCTCTTGGCGCGAAAGATAAATATGTTTCTAATAATCGCTCAAATTTTAGAAAAGGTTTTTCAAAAAAAACTATGTATTCAATTTCACTTAATTTTAATTTTCCTTCTTCAAGAACATAGTTAATTGCATTTTTTGGAAATTTTGGATCATGTTTTATTCGTGAAAATCTTTCTTCTTGAGCTGCAGCTATTATTTTACCGTCCTCAATTAATGCAGCCGCACTGTCATGATAAAATGCTGATATGCCTAAAACACTAGTCACTAAAAGATTGTATAAATGAATGGGGCCACAACTGAGCCTTGGCTTAAAACAATTAAAATACCAAAAAAAACTAAAACAAAAACAATAGGGAAAAGCCAATACTTTTTTCTATTTGTTAAAAATTCCCAAAATTCTTTTATAAATTCAATCATTAAAACTGCTTGTCCATAGTCTTTACGTTATCTTTTCTCTTTATCCAGTAGCTAGTATCATCAGAAAATTTAAGTTTAAGTAAATCTTTACGCATTGCTTTAACAATAAAACCTATTGGCGTCACAATTGTAAAAAAAATAAAACCCATAACAATTGGCGCGATTAGTTTGCCCAATAATTCACCTAGTTTTATCCAGTAGTAATTTAAAGGTTTTAATAAAGTAGGTTTTGCAAAAGACACAGCTAATAAAATAAAAGCTAAAGCGAGAGGCCATATGTTTAGGGGTCTTAAGCTCAACATAGGCCAGAACCCAATTACAAAAAAAATAATTGAAAACATTAAACCAAATTTTTTTTCAGGTAAGTTTTTCATTTAATAGTATCTTAATAATGAAAATTACAGATACATCAACTTTTTTTTTTAAATATTCATAAAAACCTAATAATATTATTTTGGACCATGCATATAAAAGGAAATACTGTTAAATGAAGAAAATATTAAAAATCAAAATATATAAATTTATCTGATGTACCTGAGCTAAAAGACAAGCCTAAAACAATTATTAGAAAAATTATAGGAAAAATATATCGTACATTAATTTGAGGAACGTAATTTTTTATATAATAATAATTATCATATTTTTGTGATAAAACTGCGATAACAGAGATGACTAAAATAATTAAATTTTCTTTTAAAAAAAGATAGTGAAGATTAGAATAAAAAATAATTAAATATTTATATAATAAGTTAAAATCTTGAAACCTAAACACAAGCCACAAGTTGAATATCACAAAACAGTTTATTAAAATTTTTATACTTACATGAATTCGTAAAAAAAAATTAATTTTCTTCTCAATAAATAATAATAGTCCATTAAGAAATCCCCATAAAATAAAGTTAAAATTTGCGCCATGCCATAATCCTGCAACTGACATTGTTAATAGCAGATTAAAAAAAAGTTTTTTCTCGCCATTACGTGACCCGCCAAGGGGTATATATAAATAATCTCTAAACCACTTTGAAAGAGTTATGTGCCAACTTCTCCAAAATTCTGTCAACGATTTACTTAAATAAGGTTTGTTAAAGTTTATTGGTAATTCTATAGAGAGTATGTTTGAAATTCCTAAAGCCATATCTACATAACCACTAAAGTCAAAATAAATTTGAAGAGGAAATAACAGAAAACCTTTAATCAGATCTTGTGGTGGAACTTCACTTGGATTATCAAAAATTGGATCAATAATAATTGCAATGTTATCAGCAAAATAAACTTTTTTAATAAATCCAATGGCAAATAGAATTATACCAAAGTTGACTTGTTTATTTGAAAAAATAATTTTATTTTTTAAAGCAGGTATTAACTCATTAGCTCTTAGTATTGGACCGGCTATTAATTGAGGAAAATAAATAATAAATTCAAGAAAGTCAAAAAAACTTACTTCATCTACAAAAGTTTTTTTTTTTAAATCTACAATATAGGCAACAGCTGTAAATGTTATGAATGAAATAGCTAGGGGTAAATCTGATGTATAGGAAAAAGAAATTAGTTCTTTATTGTTTATAATATTAAATAAAAAAAAATGAATACTTAAAATATAAAAGCGGTAAGAAGATTAAAAATAACGACGTCCAAATAGGATATTTTTGTTTGGAACAAATGAATGTGATAATACTTAAGTATAAAATTAATATAATAAATATTGGATTCCAAAATGTGTAGAATATTAGACTAAATATAATTATAATGGACTTTTGATGCGACTTAAGAAGTTTTATAAATAAAATAAAAAATGAAAAAAAAAAAAGAAATTGAAGTGATGAAAATATCATTTATTTAAGTATTCATAAATTTTTTTAGAAAATAATAAATGCCCAACTTTATTGGGGTGTGGATCTTTGTATTCATTCCATAATTTTTTTGTCTCCATGCCTTTGATGCTTTCATAAAGATCAAAAAGAGGTATTTTGTTTTCTTCGGCTAGTTTAGCAATTTTTCTATTTATAAAAAATAGAGGATATGGATTATTTTGATGAATATCGGGTATTAAAAATATTGAACAGTTTATATTATTTTTTTTACAGTGATTTATTAGTCTTAATATTTCTTTTTTGGTGTTTATATACCCTTCATAGTCACTATCATATTTAGATTTGTAATAATCCGTCAGGCTTTGATTGGTTTTATAGTTTTTAAATTTGTTCTGTAACTTCCAGAATGCAACACCTAAATGTGTGTGTTTAAAAAAAAAATTTGTTTTTTTCGTCTTAAGTATCTCTGTATCATTTACAAAAAAATTAATAACGATGTCTGTAAATTCTAGATTATTCCAATTCTCTAGATAATTATTTATATATCTTTCCGTATTGTAATTTCCAATACCACCATTAATGAATATCCATTTTTTGTTTTCTTTTTTGGCTTTTTTATTTAATAAATTTATGTATGTGTCTTCAGATTTCACTCCCCACCCAAGTGTTACGGAGCTTCCAATAAAAAGAAATCTTCTATCGTATGATTTTAAATCAACATTATTGTAGTTAATATCTCTTTGACCATACTTGTTGGTTTTTATTTCTACTTTTTGCAGAATTGCTTTTTTATTTTTTTGATGAACATGATTTATTTTTGGATTTTTAACTTTTTTTTTTAATAAGTTAGAATATCTCCACATTTCAACATCATAATCTATAATTAAAGAGTTTTTTATTCTTAGAATTCCTTCGCATAAAATAACTCCAATTAAAAAAGATATTATTATTGGTATAATTTTTTTTGTTAACATACTTTTGATGTTAGAGTTTTGATACAGTTACAAATGTTTAATTTAATCTATAGAAAAAATCTATAAATTAAATAACGTACAAAGATTAAAATAAGACCTGTTCTTAGGCGGCAGCTTGTAAATTATGCTTATTTGCAATTCCACTTAAAAAATTCCAAAGATATTTTGCGGTTGATAGCGCTGCTATTTCAGCTTTACCTTGTTCTTCTTCAGAAAGCCCATCTAACAAAACTTCGCATTCTTTTCTGTGGTGAATATCTGCTTTTTTATGGGTTTCGAAAAATTCAAGACCCTCTTTAGAGTCAACACCGTAGTGTTTTTTTAAACCTTGAATTTTTGTTTCTGCTATTTCAGGAATTTGTCTCTCGTATGTATATAGTGATGCAAGCCCTTCTGCGTAAGTTGATCTTCCATTTTTAAAAAAATTATCGATCAAATCTTTTGTGAATTGATCTGCTTTAACTTCTTCAATTTTTTTTTCATCTGCACCCATTGCTAATGCAAAATTCTTCCAAAGTTTTGGATGATCTGCTTCTCTATTTTCTTCATCATTTAAATTTTCTAGAAGAATTTTTCTTTTTTCAATATCCTCACATAGAGAATGTGTTGCGCTAATGTATCTGGGAAATGCTTTTACGTGTTGATAATATTGCTCTGCATAATCCTTGATGATTTCTCGTGTTAGCTTCCCTTCGTTCCAAGATTTATAGAACGGGTGATTTAATAAATGGTACTTATCTAGTTTTTTATTTAATTCTTTTGAAAACATATAATCTCCTTGGTTATGTTTAATTTATTCTAATTAATGTAGATTTTTCAATTAAAATACACACAACCTTTAGCTGTATTTGTTAATAAGATTGTATATATATTGAAAAAAAGCAAAATAAGAAAATTATGCAAAAAAAATTTCTGGAAAATAAAAAAGCTTTAATAGTCCTAATAGCTGCAAGTTTAGTGGTGCTCGTGTCTATGGGCATTAGGCAAACATGGGGTTTGTTTTATCAGTTTTTTGAAAACGATTTAGGAATTAATAGAACTCAATTTGGATTAGCGATTGGTGTACAAATGCTTTTTTGGGGCATTACAGCACCTTTGTTTGGAATGATTGCTGATAAGTACGGCGCAAACAGAGCAGCATTTATGGCATTTCTTTTTTATATTATTGGTTCATTTATTGTGTTGAACCAGCCTGCTTCCAATTCAGTTTTTCTAATAAGTATGGGTGTTATTATTGGAACGGCACTTGGCGGTACTGCTGTTTCAGTTCCTGTCGCAGCAGTAGGAAAATATTTTTCTGACGAAAATAGGACTATAGCTATAGGAATAGTAACTGGTGCTGCATCAATAGGTTTTTTCATTATGCCGTTATTCTCAAAGTTTTCAAATGATGCTTATGGATGGCAAAATACTATTCAATACTTTATATTTTTTTTAGCATTCGCAGGTATTTGTTCATTATTTTTATTTAAGAAAGAATATGTAGACTCAACAAATAATTATTTAACACGTGATCAAACAGCCTTTAAAGCTTTAAACGAGGCTTTTAAAAACAAAGGCTATATGCTTTTAGTAGCTGGATTTTTTGTTTGTGGTTTTCAAATTACTTTAGTTGCGACTCACATACCTGGATATATTCAACAAAAAGGTTTGCCAGAATGGACAGCCGCCGCAATTTTGGCCTTAATTGGTTTTTTTAACATTTTTGGAACAATCGGAATGGGCTTTCTTGCATCAAAATACAGTAAAAAAATTCTACTAAGTATTCTTTATTTTTCTCGCGGTGTAATCCTTGTTTTATTTCTATTTCTGCCTTCTTCTACATTCACAGCACTTGCTTTTGGAGTTTTATTTGGAATATTATGGTTAGCTACTATTCCGCCAACAAACGGAATAGTGGCGCAAATATTTGGTACTAAATATTTAGGAACACTTTTTGGAATTGTATTTTTTAGTCATCAAGTTGGTTCATTTCTAGGGGCATACTTAGGTGGGTATTTTTTTGATACATACGGTAGCTATGATTACGCTTGGTATCTATCGATAGTGCTTTCTATTTTTGCAGGATTTGTTCATTTACCGATTGATGAGAGGCCTATTTTAAGAACAGCTTAAAATATTTACTTAATATATTTTAAAGAATTTTTTAAATCAGCTATTAAATCTTGTGAATTTTCCAGTCCAACATGGATTCGAACTAAATGCTCATTTTTTTCAAATTTATAAAAATTTCTACTTTTTGATATGTCGTGATAAATAGCTAAGCTTTCAAATCCACCCCAACTATAACCAATACCAAATAACTCTAATTTGTTTACAAATTTTAAAACAGATGATTTACTTTTCGCTCTAATTAAAATTGAAAAGAGGCCTGTGGCACCAGAGTAATACTTTTTCCACATTCTATAATTTTTAGAACCTGGTTTATGCGGATATAAAACATCCTTAATTTTTTTTTGTCTTTTTAAAAAATTAATTACTTTAATTGTATTTTCAGAGTGAGCTTTAAGTCTTATATCTAAAGTTCTGATACCTCTTATAATCAAATAGGCTTCATCAGCAGATAATCTGCTTCCTAAAAGTTTGTCACAAAATTTTATTTTATTATAAGTTTTTTTATTAACAGCTAACGTACCTCCCATAGCATCTGAATGTCCAGAAAAATACTTTGTTGCAGAAGAAATAGATACGTCGAAACCAAGTGACAAAGGCCTGCAATATAATGGTGTGCCCCAAGTATTGTCCATTGCTGTAATTACATTATTTTTTTTAGCTATTTTAATAATTTCTTTAAGATCTTGAAAATCAAAAGTTATACTACCAGGATTTTCTACAAAAATTAATTTTGTTTTTTTTGTAATTTTGCTTTTCAAATCGTTAATATTGTTAGGATCATAGAATTTAGTTTTAATATTATATTTAGGTAATAATTTTTCTGTTATTTCTCTTGTTGGGTAGTAAACATTGTCAGCAACTAAAACCTCATCTCCGGATTGGCATAAAGCCATAAAAGCCAATGAAACAGATCCAAAACCCGTAGAATGCAAAAAGACGTGGTGAGCTTGTTCTAGTTCTTTAACAATCTTTTGTAGTTCAATGGTTGTTTGACTCCCGTATCTTCCGTAAGAATAATGAGTGATAGTTTTGTTGTTTAATATTTTCTTTTCATGAGATGCCAATTCTTGCATGCTATTAAACAGAATAGTTGACGCTCTCACTACAGCTGGATTTGCAGAACGATTTATTTTGTTAAAAGAACTGTGTTTTAAAAGCGTACTTATGGACTTTTTCATAATTTAAGTATAATTAACCGATAGTTTAAACATTATATAGATTTTTAACAACTAAGAGTATAAAAAAGGCTAAATTATGGGATATCCAAAGAAACATAGAGGCAGAAGAAAAATCGGCTCAAAAAAGAGAAGAGCTAGAAAAAGAAATAAGAAAAAATAATTTCTCAAAATAGCAATGAAAGAAATAACTCAAATTCGTTCCTTGAGTCTTTGGATCTTCTTAGTTCCTTTGTTTGCAGTAAACATATGTCTTTTAATATCTGTAAATTTTGAATTGTTTGAAGATACTTTGTTCACAGTCGATCAAATAGGAAGATCAGGTTTTACAATTCCATACTTAGATGGAAGCCTGTCCATTAGTAGGGCTTCAAGAACTTTTCCTCAATACCTTATTTTTAAACCAGGCATGGTAATAACAGCAATTTTATTATGTTTTTATTGGTATAAAAATAACCTTTTAATAAATCATTTTAAAGATACTAGATTTAAAAAAAATGCTTTTATGATTTATGGCGTCTTATCTGCGTTTTTTCTTTTAACCCACTCTATCTTACTTGGATTAGAAACCGACATAAAAATATTTAAATTATTAAGAAGAGTAGTTTTACTTGGTTTTATTATATTTGAAATAGTAGCACAAAGTTTACTTGTTCTAAATTTTTACAGCATAAAAATTAAATTTAAAGATTATTTTAATTTGAATATTTTGAAATTAAAAATTTTATTAGTTTCTTTATTGATATTTGTAGCAATTATAAGTGTTCCACTATTAATAGTTAGTGGAAATGTTCATTTTAAACATGGTTTAGAGTGGAACTATTTTATTGGGGTTATATTATTTTACCTGCTGACCAATTTTTTCTGGAGGAAAAAAAAATAAACTAAAAGAATTGGAGGTTTTTACACCTCTCAATTCTTAAGTTCGGCTCGTCGTTTTATGCGCTACCGCCAAGCCAGTCGGTGAAAATGAAAAGCGCTACTTTTCTCACCTTTCTGCCCGTTAAGCTTGAACCTCTCGGTTTTTCTTTAACTGGCCAGTTAAGAGTTGCCTCTTAATTCATTTATATTAAATCATATCTTAATTTAATAATGTATCACTTATTACGTGCGGTAATTTTTTCCTGTTAATTAAGTTGATAAGTTTTTATTGATAGTTTTATAAATCCAACCACCACCCAAAAGTTTATCTCCTACATCATCTTTAGAATAGAAAACACACGCTTGACCGGGAGAAATACCAGACTCTCCATTGATTATATTTACAGTAGCAGATTGGTTTTTAATATTGACTTTTGCCTTAAGTAGTCTTCCTGTTGATCTTACTTTAATTAAAATGTTATCACTAAATTCTTTTTCATAGCCTAGAATATTTAAATCACGTAATTCTATGTTCTGTATAATTAAAGATTCTTTAGGACCAACGATAATTTTATTATTATCAGCGTCAATATTCACAACATATAAAGGTTCTGTACTTGATATTTTGATTCCTTTTCTTTGACCGATTGTATAGTTAATAATTCCTTCATGTTCACCGAGTTTCTTACCTAACAAGTCTAGAATATCTCCTGCTTTAAATGACTCAGGTCTAAATTTTTTTATAACAGAACTATAATCGCCATTAGGTACAAAACAAATATCTTGACTGTCTGGCTTGTCCGCAACATTTAGATTTAGTTTACTAGCTATATTACGTGTTTCTTCCTTTTCTATTTCTCCCAATGGAAATCTTAGATAATCTAGCTGTTCTTGTGTTGTACTAAAAAGAAAGTAGCTTTGATCTCTATTAGAATCTTTGGCTCTATACATGCTAGCTTTTCCATTGTTTTGCAGTCTTGTAACGTAATGACCGGTTATAAGTGCATCTGCATTCAATTCTTTTGCGTATTTAAATAAATCTCTAAATTTTACTGTTTGATTGCATTGAACACACGGAATAGGAGTTTCACCAGCAACATAACTGTCTATAAACGAATCTATTACCTCTTCTTTAAATTTTTTTTGATAAAATAGTATTTTATGATTAATACCTAAATGTTCTGAAACTCTTTTAGCATCTAAAATATCTTGTCCAGCACAACATTGCCTGCCTTCTTTAGAGGTTTTGCTGTCATTATATAATTTTAAAGTAATTCCTGTTACATCGTACCCCTCTTCTTTCATTAAACCAGCCACTACGGAAGAATCAACACCGCCTGACATGGCAACAACAATTTTTGTATTTTTGGCTGGCTTACTAAAACCTAGTGAATTAATCATGAAGTGATATATATTATATATATAAGGTATTTTCCATGATCCATTTTGAATTCACACCAGGCGATTATGTCATCAATCCTTTGCGTAAAGATTGGGGTATTGGTCAAGTTCAATCTATAATTAAAAATTGGGTAACGGTAAATTTTCAAAATCAAGGGAAACAAGTTATAAATGGAGAAATTGTAATACTAGAGAAAGTAGATAATGAATAGAAATGAATTAAAAATTATAACTGAAAGTTTGATAGAAACATTTAATATTGCAGGTCAAGAATCTATCGACCTATATGCCAAAGGTTTAAAGATAGAGATTAAAGAAGATAACTCACCAGTAAGCAACGGTGATTTAAGAGTTAACAATCTTATTACAAAAAAGATCTTAGAACTAACTCCAAATATACCCATAATTTCAGAAGAAACAGTAGATTTAAAAATTAAAAATAAAGAAAAAATTTTTTGGCTAATTGATCCAATCGATGGAACTAAGGAATATATAGCTGGAAAAGATGAGTACACTTTAAACGCTGCATTAGTTATTAATAAAGTTGCTAATATTGGTTTAGTAGGTGCCCCCAAAAAAAAACAGCTTTTTTATTCCTACGGCATGGGTGATAGTTATCTTATTGAAAATAAAAAAAAATATAAAAATAATTGTTTAAAAAAAACTCCTAAGGGTGAAATTGTTGCTCTTGCAAGTACACCACATCCGTCTGAAGAAATTATGAAGGAACTGAGAAAATATAATGTTACATCAGTAGTGAAAATGGCGAGCTCTTATAAATTTTGTGTAATAGCAAATGGAGAGTTTGATGTTTACGCTGCCAAAGAAAGAGCTAATGAATGGGACTATGCTGCCGGTCACGCTGTAGCAGAACATGCTGGGGCGATCATTAAAACATTAGATGGTGGTGATTTTGAATACGGAAAAGAAGACTACGCCAACCCAAGTATACTAATGAGAAGGGCACAAAATTTAAATGACTAAAACTATTTTAATTATTATTATTTCAGTAACATTATTTGGTTGGTTTTTTTTCATTATTGTTAAAAATTCATTAAAAAGAAAACTGGATATGTTGGTTGAGCAAGAAAAAAAAGATAAACTAAATAATTCGAAGTAATTTATTAAACTCTTCTAACGGTAGGTCTAAAACTCTTTTAGATAATCCAAAACTAAAGCCACCTCTTGCTAAAATTCCCATATCTTTTTTGTAAAATAGCTCTCTGTTAGATCCTGGTCTAAGCGCACCTATTCTTCTTCTTTTACAAAGTTTAAGGGCAGATACAAAGTCAGGTTCTATGGTGTCTTCTTTTATTTTATCTATACTATTTTTAATATACTCATTTCCAATTCCTTTATTTCTTAATGATTGATTGATTTTATTCAAAGAGTAACCACGTCTTAAAAACATCCTAGCCTTAGAATCGGAATATAGTTCATCGTTAATTATTCTATTTTTTTCAAGATTCTCTAAGATTTCGTCTATAATTTCTGAAACTTCTCTTTTAGATTTTGTTCCTTTAATTTTTGTTAAATATTTTTTTAAAAGATAAACTTTTAATTGTTGCTTTGAGGGGTTATATTTTTCTAAATAAGCAAAAGCGAGGTCCTTTAAATTGGTTGTAAGGTCTTCAAAATCTTTCTTATTTGATGTGGGATTCATTTAACTAATATACTATATTATTTTTAATGATAAATACTCTTGATACCTTACTTACTTATGAAACCATTTATTTGTTTGCGAACTGGGGCGTTGTTCCTTTTTGGCTTTTATTAATATTCATGCCAAATCATAATATTACAAAGTTCTTTTCTCACTCTATAATAGCACCATTATTATTAGCTGTTGCGTATATTTTTGTGGTACGTCAAATCATATTAGAAGAAAATACTTTGGAAGGATTTAAACTTTACTTAGGTTTAGATGGACTTGAGGAAATGTATACAAATGAATCCTTTCTATTAGTTTTTTGGTTGCATTTTCTAGCAATAAGTTTGTTTGTTGGGGCTTGGATTGCTAGAGATAGTGAAAGACATTTGGTGCCTAAAGCACTTTCTGCTCCCTGTATTTTAATAACTTATTTTACTGGCCCTTTTGGAATTTTAATTTACTGGTTTGTTAGAATATTTTACGCAAAGAAAATTAATTTTAATGAGTAAACCTATAGATTTTTACTTCGATTTTGTTAGTCCTTATACTTTCATTTCATTTCAACAAATCAAGTCACTAAAATTTAAACAAGACTTTAAGTTTAGATTAAGGCCTGTACTTCTTGGGGGCCTTCACAATTTACACAAAATAACAGCGCCTGCTTTTATTCCTGCTAAAGCAAAATTTATGATTCGAGATTGTAAAATGGTGTGTGAAAAATATAAAATTAGCTTTAAATTCAATTCCTATTTTCCGATCAAAACAATTAACCTTATGCGTGGAGTATTAGTTGCCGAAGAAGATGGGATAGCAAATAACTATATCGATAAAATTTTTGAGGCTATGTGGGTTAGCGGCATTAATTTAAACGACCAACAAGTTGTTGACAAAACTTTAAAAAACTTACAAATAAATCCAAAAACTTTTTCTTTGAGACTTTCAAATCAAAATCTAAAGGACGAACTTAGGAAAAGAACGCAGGAAGCTTATGAGAAAGGCGTTTT
>MDSY01112322.1_pt1 | contig 14718 bp, 11 predicted proteins | sample 811131 | NCBI WGS metagenome assembly MDSY01 (sample SAMN05326643, study PRJNA326480) | marine metagenome | isolation source: seawater | place: Atlantic Ocean: South West | collected 2010 | reverse complement strand
GGGGGGGGGGGGGGAGGGGGGGGGGAGCCGACGGTGATGGGGCCACCGGCACATGCACCAGCAACGGCGCCGGCGCGGGCGGGTACTGCGGCGGAGGTGGGTAGTAGTGAGGCGCGTTGGTCTGCGCAGGCGGAACGGGTGCAAATTGTTGTTGTTGAAATTGCTTTTCAGGCGGTGGTGGGTAGTGCGCCTGCGGGCCATGCGCTTGCGTATACGCCGTTTGCCCGGGGTACGGTTGGGGCATGGAAGGCGGCACCGGCGGGTGGGGTGGCTTGCTTCCGATACACCCCATCGGGTAGGAGTGGCGCGTCAAGTTGTGTTGAGCACGAGATCCTGTCGTCTACGCGATTTTGACAGAATGACGATTTTCGTGAAATTGTTATCGGGCGGCAATTCGCACCTCAGTACTCCGCGAGCGCGCGCGTGTCGAGTGAGGGTTCCGTGCTTCCTCCGGCTCGTCACACGCGTGGTGCGTGATGTCCGGCAAGAGCGAGGTGTTCGTGGACGCGTTCGACGATTCTACGGAAGACGACTCGATGACCATCGAGATGACGGAGACGCACGATTCGTTCGGTGAGATGGGCACCTCCTCGAGGTACGGCGGCGGACGACCCGACAACCGACGCGGTTTACGGGACCACGCCCCGCCCACGATGTCACCTAGTCATTTTCCATCTAATGTAGGCGTGGGGGGGTACAAATCAACCGGGTCTCTCGGTCCACACGGCTCCCCGACGCAACAAACTTTGGGCAGTTTAGGCCACGCCGATTCACATCGATTCAAAGACGTGAGCGAAGAAGAGGAGTTCACTGATTTAGAGCGGGAGAAAATAGACGACGATTTGTTGGGGGATTTGGGGTTAGCGGACTTCATGTTACTCGCGTACACGATAAGTAACATCTACCAGAGGCACAAAGCGCGGTCCCGGAAGGCGAAACTAGATGACAGCGAAGTCGTGGGGCACGACGAGACTTTATTATTTATAGTCGTAGCTTTATACGCCGCGTCAGTCTTGACGATGTCCCTGACATTGATGGGCGGCGGGATCGTGTGCCGACCGTTGAGCGTCGGATTAGGAGCCTTCGCCACCGGCAGTGGAGGAATAACCCCCGGCGGGTTCTTCGAGTACGGCTTTGATTTCATAAACCGCGTTTGTGAGACTCAGATTAAATTAGAGACGAGCCAGTTCTGGCCCGTGTTCACGATGGTTACGTTTCTGTTACTGTTCATCGGGGCAGTGTTTAACAGTAACTTCATTAATCAATACAACCGGTACCATGCTATTGCAAGGAGGCAATATCACAGCCCACTAATAGGAAAGGAAGCGGTACGCGCGTCGGAACGCGAACCCGGCCAATTCGAAAAGTTCTACAAAAAGTTTATGATCGCGAAGGCGTTTGGGATTGTTATGAGCGTAGGGATGCTATCAACGTTTTGGTACACCGTGTTGACGTTTGCGACGATTCAAGAGACTGTTGATAGCGATACTGGTGACGTTTCGTATACCGGGGGAAATTTATTAACCAGAGGGGGGGCTGTTTGCGACGGGAGCACCTTGTCCTTTGAAGAACAGTTCGACGCGCAATACAGGTGTCACCTGAAAGGCGAGGCGCAGATGCACTACTTGAAGTACTTAGTGCTTTTTTCCGCGAGCTTGGTTGTGCTGGTTTCAATCTATCAGACCGTCATGATGAGTTTGATTCACAATGGGTACTTAAGGTGGAAGAAAGTTCACGAGGAACGCACGAGCCAAGCGCAGCGCGAGCAAACCGTGCCGGATCAAATAACGCCCGAGATGACGAGCATGTTCAAGATGACGCGAGGGCTGCTGAGACTAATAATGTACTACCTGAAACCTTCGCCTCCTGATGGGGATTTACCAGGGCTCATCGCCAAGGCTGTGTTCGGCCTCCAACCAGAGCCGGATGAGATGGCTACTATCAGTAGTAAAATGTTAACCGAGTTCGCGTCGCCGACGGAGACGAGCGAGATGTTGATGTCATTCATGAAAGGCGTGCTTGGCGAGCACATCGGCGAGAGCGACGACGTGCGGAAGATCGTTTTAGCGACTGTGACGGCGTGGAAGGATAGTAGCACTCAGAGATACCTAAAGGGCATCGTTGACACCATCAACGCCATTCACAAGGACGACCCGAGCCGGAATCAAATGCCGTCGCCGCGAAGACGAGATTACGATGACAACAATTCGCGAGAACACGAGCGAAGAAATGAGAGAAGGACGCCCCCACCTCAACGGCGGGGAGAGTATCCAGGAACTACGCCGAACCGGCGGCGAGAACCGCGGGTGGATGCCCTGGCGCACTCGGACTCGGTGCGGGACCGGATGAACGGGTAATATAGGTGACGTTGTGAAGCGATTTGTTTTTCTTTTTGCCCTCTAATTACTTTCGCGAAAACCTGTCGACACCTCTTGAATCGCCCGCCGCCGCCAACCTTCACTTCGCATAGCGCCTGTGTCGGGGTAAATACACACAGGGGAAAGGTTTTTGACGCCCCTCCTACGCAAGCATCTCCTTCCACTCGATGGGTGACGGCGGCCGAGGCGGCAAGCGCGGGGGTGATTGGGGCGGTAGGGGCGGCGGAGGGAAGAAGGGTCGATGGCACAGACCGTCATCGTCAAGCGCGGTGATCCCCTACGGCGTGCCGGGGGTGATGGTGACGTGTGAACAAGGGAAGGAACGCGCGGCATGCAGAGACGTTGCGAGGGCACTGGACGAAGCGTACGAGTTGTGGTTTCCTGATAAAGATAAGCAGGATGCGAAGGGTGATGCTGCGAAGGATGATGCCAATCCTTCCGAAACCACCAAAAAACCATCAACCGACGATCCGTCCGACCTGCTCGCCGCCGAGCTGAAACAGCTAAAGGAAACCAAGTCCGAAAGCAAACGGTTCACGTACGTCAACTTGGATTTCAAAGCATGCGCGTTCGTGAGCATGGCGAAAGGGATTGCGGGTAAGGTTGCTATGTCCGACTTGGTGCATGATGTTTTGCAAAGAGTCGCGGCAGGAGACGATACAAAAGAGGATGATGATTCCAACAAAATGCAATCGTTGGTCCCCAAGTCCAGGTACGCCCTGCGTTTGGTGCCCGCAGACGACGTGTGCTTCGCGGGCATCGAGGAGATCAAGAAGTCCGTCCGGAAGATGATCGAGGGGAAGTTTCCAGTTTTAGAAGGGAAGAATGACGCATTCAAAGAAAAGAACAAAAAGAAATTTGCGGTTTCCTTCGGGAGCAGAGCGAACAACTCGTTACGGCGAATGGAAATCATCGAAGCCGTCGCGGAGCTGGTGCCGGTGGGACACAAAGTCGACCTCACGGATCCTGATTTAACGATTACCGTTGAGGTGATTAAAGGCACGGTGTGCGTGTCGATTTTAAAGAACTACTTTAAGCTGCACAAGTATAACTGGAGGTTTTGCGGGCTCACGGAAGAAGAGCGAACGGCGGAGCGAGCCAAGAATTTAACCCCGAACCCGGCCAAGGAATAGGCTATTTCTTTTCAATAAAAACTACTCATAGGTGGCGGATCCCACTGCGTTTGGCTCGTATCGCTGTTGCCGTAATAAATTGATTTATTGTCAGCATCATAAAAAGCTCGCCAACCGGATGGTAGGCCCTTCGACAGAGCCCCGACGTCTACACCATTTGCAGCAGCGGCGGCATCTGCGGCGGCGGAACTCATCTCCGACTGGTTTTGAATAGGTGTTACACCGTTCGACGTAACATCTGAACCATTCATAAAACCCCAATCACCCTGACCTGCCTCGTGCGCTTCCCTTTCCCGTCGTAACTTGGCCGCCGCCGCTCGTTCCCTCCAATCTCCCGAAACAGGAGCGAGGTTCGCGTTGGAGCCGTTTGCTTCCTCGCCCCGTGCGGCTTTATCCCTCCACCGTTGGACTTCGCGTTCGCGTCGCGCTGCATCGTCCAAGACCCCGTCGCCCAACGCACTCTCACGCACTTCTTTCCGCGCACAGTTCCACCGCTCCACTTGCTTCTTCGTGTGTCTATCGTTGGGCTTGGAAATGAAGGTAGTGGTTTTGGGAAGAGCATTTGGCTTTTTTTCTTTCTTCTTCACCGTTTCATTCGGCGTCTCGTTTTGTTTAGTTGAAAGCTCCGGAGGTTTGCAAATCACAGCACTCGGCGGGGGCGGCGGTAGTGGCGGTACTTCGTCATCCGGAGGCAAGGGCGGAGGATGTGTTGTATGTTTAGGCAACGTTTCTGAGACTGTTTGGTCATATGCAACTTTTTCTTTTGCGTCTTCGTCTTCGTCGCCCCTCGCCGCGCTAATCGCGCGGTTCAGTTTACTCTGCGCATCAAGAAGTAGTTTTAGAACAGAATCCGAATCGTCACTTTCACACTCGTTCAACCGTTGTTCCATTAGGTCTTGGAAACACCCAATAAAACGTTTTTGTAACGTTTCGTTCAACTTTTCGATTATATCGTCGAAAGCGGGAACCAAAGATTTTGCTTTTTTTATAACCTCTTCGCTACACTTTTCGGTCAGCGAGACGGGGGTGATGTTTTCGTTAGGTTGCTTCGTAACGGTCGTCGTAACGGCTGTTTTTGTGTGAAGCCCTGTATCTATGTCACCGTTGCCGTCACTCAACTTAGTACCTCCATCAGTCCCTGAATTCGTCTTCGTCTCCCCCAACGTCCACACCACCGCGCCCGAACTTTTATTCCAGAAATAAGGATGGCCTGTTTTCGCATCCATCAAACGAACCCACGGTGGGTCCACCTGGGTTTCTTGAGTTATCCGACCACCATCCCCGCCTTCCCCATCTCCATTGTCATCCTCACCGTACCCAGCGAGGTGCTCCCCGAGCGGGCCGTGCGCTTCAGCGCGTTTCGCTTTCGCCGCAATCGCGGCTTGCACCGGGTCCACCTCGGGTTCATCACGCGTGCGATTCCAGTTTTCGTAATCTGGCGCGGAAGGATCCACAGCGCACCCTTCCGGTTCCACTGTGTTGGACAAATCTACTCTCGGCCGACGATGCCCGGACGCACCTGGCTCGTCACGCAAGCGCTTGCCCATCGCGGCAAGAGCGACTGGACGCGCGCCAGGGAGTGAGGGAGGGGACTGCTGGTGACAAAAAATGAGCGTCCCTTGGAAAGTTTTCTCGGAACGAACGACGAAAACGAGGACCTCAAAGCTACGACTCCGGTCTTTGCGTGTACGCGCACACGTCGTGGCGCACGGCACACGACGACTGCCCGGGCGTGATGGGAAAGAAGCGGTGCCCGCACGGAAGGCAGAAACAGCAGTGCAAGGAGTGTAACCCGTGTCCCCACGGCAGGGTGAAATACCACTGCACGGACTGCACCCCTTGCCCGCACGGAAGGGTGAAGAGCGGCTGCGCGGTGTGCAACCCCTGCCCTCACGGCAAGCTGAAAAATAATTGCGCGGCGTGGACGCCCTGCCCTCACGGAAAGCGGAAAGGCAGCTGTGAGGTGTGCACCTCCTGCCCTTTGGCAAGCTGAAACGCTTCTGCGCGGCGTGTAAGAAAGCACGCGCGGATCCGCCGAGTTCAAAGCAGATCAAACACGAGCCCGAGGTCAAGCAAGGGCCTGAAATCAAACAAGAGGTTAAGCAAGAACCCTTCACAATCCAAGGCTACTTCGGATTCGACAAGTAAGAAACAAGGGAAGAAGGGAAGTGACGAAAGAGGTGAAGAGACAAGGTATGCACATAGTAAAAGACTCAAAAAATATCAAGTAAAAATAATAAAAACACTTTACGGAGCCGCTTCCGAGTCGAGCTTCGCACATCAGCCGTCGATTCTGGAATCGATGAAACGATTCGAGTTTAAAACCGAGGCGTCACAGTAGTCGCGAGGCTTACCCGGGAACGTGCAGAGTGCACTAGTCACAGAATACCTAGTGCCCTTCATCTCCCAGTTACCTTTAAAGTCGAACACTTTGCTTTCAAAGTGACATTCTTTGAAAGGTAATTTATTTTTCCGGGACGAACAAATAGTTCAGCCCTTACGAGGATCACGACATGAACGCGGTCCCACCCGCTTTCCGAAGTTTATCGAAGTTTTGAGGGTTGAAATACTTGTCGTGTTCTTGTTGACTCCCTTCTTCATACGGTCTAGATGTAACGCTTTGTAACGCCTTTGTGGGTCCAAAATCGTCGTTCAATTTAGCGGCCGAGTACGCTTCGACCAACATCCACTCTCTTAAAATATATTTCGGGTTCGCGGCGTTTAATCGAGTCGCGATTTGTTGTTTGTTTTCGTCCGAAGAATCGCCATCCAACACCGCGGTTCGCCACTCCTTCAACCACCCAACCCACAGCCTTTGGACCTCCGCATCACCGCAATCGGCTTGATCGTAAAATGAAACTTTACACGGGTCAAACAAATCGTCGTCGTCTTTCAAAAGAATCACGGAACTCAGCTGCCGAAACGCCACGGTAAAGTCGACTTCGTTTCGCCGCAACAGCGGTTCCAGACCCTTAGACCATAATTTTAAAGCTTTTAAATTCTTTGAAGCATCCTTCTTATCTTCAAAGAACCCTAATTTAACCCTCCATACTTTGTTCACCTCTTCCTCGAACACGTCTTCCATCTCGGAAATAATGCTTTGCGCTTCCGCTTCTCCTCCGTTTAACAAAGGACTAACGCTCTGCGCCAGCACGGAAAAGTTCGCCAGCCCCGCGCTTGGCTGGTTCGCGAACGCGAAGTGCTCCCCTGATCCCGTCCACTTCGCGAAAAAAGGGTCGTACTGGTCCATCCACCCGAACGGGCCGTAGTCCATGGTGCGGCCCGCGACGAGGCAGTTGTCCGCGTTGAAGTTACCTTGACAAAAACCGACGCGCAGCCACCCGGCGCACATCTTGGCGATGCCTTCACCTGAGCTTCTCAAAAAGTCAGCCGCGAGCAAGGGAGGGCAAATAGTCTCAGCGTGTGGAGTGCCGGTTGACATGCCAGGTGATGTCATGTCAGGAGGCTCCATAGGTGAAGATGAACCGTCACTCTCACCGCAATGTTCCAAAACTAGCTCTGGAAACTCCCTAAACGCGGCATGGCGGACGATTTGCGCTAGTTGTAAATGCGCCTCACTGTCAGGACCTCGGGATTCCGCGCGTCGTGCGAAAAGATCCACATGTCCTATTCTAGTGAACGAAGGGGCTACTCTTGTAGTGATAGCACAGCTCTCGACGATCATCACGTCCGGGTCCCGTTTTTGGTTTCGCGCTTGATTGATGATTTGTCTTTTGACGTCGTCGGGAAACTTTGCCAGCCGCGGGTCGTCCATGGTTATCTTTGGAGAGGGCTTTTCTTCTTTCTTTTCGTCGTACCAAGGTCTTCTGACTACATCACCTCCTTCACTCACAACCAAGCTCAGCGCTCGGGTGGTATCGACCCCCAAGTGAAACATTGCTTCGGAGGCTAGGAATTCTCTGATTGACGATCGCAGCACCGCTCGGCCATCCGCGCCGCGGCAAAACGGTGTCGGACCGCCGCCTTTCAGCTGCATTTCCCACCGCTGAGGTTGAGTTGGAGTCACACTGTTTTGAGCGGTAATCACACCATCATGTCCACTCCGGTCACCGAGCACTTCCCCTACGCTTACCGCCCTGCCGTCGCCGTACCCGTTGCCGTTCCCGAATGGGCAGTTTCCAGTTTGGCGCGCGCCCATGATCGATAACGCATAGGGCGTCGCCCAAGTGGACATGCCCGGAACCACGTCTGAGTCGCCTGAGAAATACGCCGCGAAGCGCTTCGAACCGAGCACATCTTCCTCCTTAATACCCAAGTTTTTTACCATTCCTGGTGAGTATAGCACAACCTTTGGGTTCCTCAGCGGCGTCGGTTTGACAGTCACGAAATGGCCGCTCTTGACTTCTCTGCTCGATCGATTGGGAGTTCGTTGCTCAGTCTCGGGATCGGGGGTTAAGTGACGTGTCCAACTGTGGTCCGCTCTGTCCGCGAGGGACAGGACGGACATGCCATCAGACGCGTCCATCGTGTCCTCGCCTGAACCCGAAACCTCCGTTGACGCCTCCTTATTGCCCTTGAAGAACCGCCCGAACGCGTGTGGGACGAGATTTGCGGTCCGACCGCGTTGCGCGACCGCGACGGGCCGGACGCCGCGCGTGAGCACTTGCCGCGTTGCGATGGGGGAGGTTGTCCGTGGGCACGTGCGCACGCAGGGCGCGGGGTGCATCCCTCTGACGCGACTGGGACGCGCGGCGGGGACTAAGGGAGTATAGGACGATCGCTCGCGTTATTGAAGATTGATAACGCGAGGTGACGTGGAGTTTTTGACTCTCGCTGCCGACTTTTTCATCCTGAATTTGCACTAGCGGTCCCCCCACAAGGTCACGCGCGGTCGGTGCGTCGTGGCCGTCCCGCGCGGCTTTAGGATTACGGGTGGTTAGGGAGTAGGGTTTCCGACGGCGATGCGTCGGGCTCATACGATAGCACGCGTGGTGCCCACCCTTCTCATCATCAGTGTCTTGAGTTTTTCAATCAAACCCGCTACGGCTGATTTCCACCGCGGTGATCTCGTCCCCGCCTCCCGCCGCGCGCAGTTCCACGGCAGCCGGACGACGTGGCACGACCTGTTCGCAAGACATTGCCCTACGTTTGGGGTAGACGCAGTCGTAGCGGTACCGTTACCCAAACCCCTGAGTTTCAGGGACAACGACGAGTACAAACTGCAACTTTCATTTGACCACGACAGGCACGTCACGCGGTGGGTGACGGTATTAGACAAAGCCACACGAGACGAGTACGCGTTGCATTTGAAAGGGGTGGCTGATAGGCAGAGGAAGAGTGATACACGAATCAAAGGGTCAAACAAGAAGGGTTTGAAAGGAGATAATGGAGACAGTGAAACTTCGTCCTTCGACTTCGAGAAGGATTTCGACCGGTACCCACCGTTCGTACCCATGATCGATTATCAACTCGTTCGCGGCGACGGCGGCGTGATAAAAAGAACCGACATAAAGGTCGTACCGATATCTCCTAACTACTTAAAAACGCACAGGGAGTACGTACGGAACTTCCATAATAGCTCGGATTGGCCTAAACATGTTTTAGTCAGATACACGTGGGATACAGAAGTTGAAGTTGATTCTGAAGGGTTTCTTTCAGTTTCGCTTTTGGTTTTCGTGGTTTGTGTTTTTTTCGTGGTGAGGGGGATTTTGGAAGAGTACGGATCTGCGGGTAACAAATTCTTGGACGGACTGTATGCTCATACGGAGCAGGGCGGTTCTGGGAGGAATAGGGATAGCTCCACTATAACTATCAGTACAGGAACCCGGAACAAGTGCGAGTAGTATAGCGGTAGACGTATGTAGATTTTTTGGCAAGATTTTTTCGCTCACAAGTGTCCCCAGCTTGTCGTCTCGAATCTGCAGAATCGAGTTCGTATGTGTTCGTCGGTGTTTACGGACGCGTTGTTGGTGGTGTCGGAGTGCCTTCTGGTGCCTGTGTCACGTCACATCACACGCTATACGTATACGGTTTCGAGCAGTGCATCATCGTCTACTTCTCCAGTTCGAGAAATTTTGGCGGTCCGAGTTTGGTTTTCGCCATTCGTGCGGCTTCGCTTCTCGTGATTCGACCGTCGTCATTCAAGTCACCCGCTTGCACCTTGAAGGACTTAACAGCCTTGGACTCGGAACGGCTCACCTTGCCGTCGTTGTTCTTGTCAACCTTCGTGGATGGGGTTTTGGGCATTTTTGGTGCAGGTGTGCGGTGGCGGTGCAGGTGTTGTGCGAGTGTTGAACGCTTTCGGGGTGCAGGTGCAGGTCGGACAAACGCGTCGTTTCGCGCGAGATTCGAGATGATGCAGATTTTCGTTGATCGAGGCTCGAGGCGTCCCCGAGGGTTAACTTCAAACTGGAGCGAGACACAGAACGGTCAATCGTCGCTTTCAAAAACGCCGTTTTAGCAATCTTACAGTTGAGACAGATGCACTCAGTCATCAAGTCTCATCTCTCCGCGCACCGCCATGCAGCGCTTCGTTCGGAGCTTGGTCGCGAACGGCGGTGGATTCGCCAGCTTGGTTTCCCCTCTTAGGGTGCCAAGAGGCGTCTCTAATTGGCAAACCGCCAGTTTCAGTGGGGGGGCGCGAGCGGTGGTGACCGATCTGATGAAGGCGCCGCACGGCCCAATCGGAGAGGGCTTCACAAAAGGGTTCGGTGGATTCGCCGCGCGAGGTGTCACACACAACCCAAAGCCCTCCTCCCTCCACACCCAACTCCGCCACAAAACCAAAGGCGTCGGCGTGCACGTCTCCGGCGACGGTGACGTGGACCGGGCGATGCGAAAGCTAAAGCGAACGATGATCAACGAGGGAATCGAGAAGAGCATGAAGGCGAGAAAAGTTTTCGTAAAAGGATCGGACCAGCGAGTCGTCGCGAAACGCGAGAGGGATCACAGGAAATGGAGGAAACAACTGCGATCGAAATTGGGGTGGATCATGAGACGGAAAGACAGAGGGTTCTGATGGGGAGGAGGTGTGTATGAGCAAACGGTCTCATCGCAAACGTTCATACGTTCTCGACGATCAGACCGTAGAGGTTTTAGATGCATTTTTTCTTTCACAGACGTTCGATACAACCGTATTAAATACCTCCTATTATATGCCCGATACAATCCACTATGGCACTTACTCCGCCTTAGGTGCCTTCTTCATCTCGCTACTAGGCCCTACGAAAAAGATCTTCTGCGAATCAAGCATCTTCTCCAGCAGGTTTTCGAAGTCGCCCTTCTCCTGGCGTTGGCCGAACGCCCCGGAATCCACATCCTCCCCGCCGTTCTCTTCCTTCATCGCCGCGCACTCATCGGAACACGCGGATGAGCAGTACTCACCGGAACCAGGCGCGAGCTTCAGGCACTCACTCTCACAACTCTTGAAACACGCGCCGGGGTCCGCGAACGCGGCGGGGGTCAAGTTAGGCGAGAGCATCAACACACTCGCGAAAGCGGTCGAGGTGAGAATGGAAATCGCTCGTTCCTTGTTGGAGGTCTTCGACTTCACCTCGACCGCAGTCTTCTGTGTCGCGGCTACAGCTACACGCGCGCGTTTGGGGGTCGATGCCGCGCGAGGGCAGCGGACCGCGATTTGACTCGGGGCTAGGGCGAACATGGAGACAGACGTGCGACCTAAGGGTGTCTGCGATTGTGACAGGTTGGATAAGTCGAGTAGGAATATGCTGCCACGTAAGACCCGTGAAAACATTGTGGCATGATGAATGTACGCACGAGACTTCTAATATAATTGATTCTAAATAACTACACAACCTACACTACTTCTTTTTATCCCACTCCACGTCTACCTCTGCTTTCCGAACTCTTCCAGACGCGGTGGCGGTTCCAGAGGCGCTGGAGAAGTACGACGAAACGCGGCCGGATGACGTCGTTCCCGTTTTTTGAGAGGAGGTTGTTTTTGATGTCGTGCTCGCAGCTTTTTTCGTTCCGCTTCCGCTACTAGTAGTACTCTCCATTTTACTGGGTTTCTGGAACTGTTTCTCGAACGGCCCTTTCGCGGGGTAGGGTCTTGGAAGGCCGCTTTTCGTCATGTGGCTCCTGTTCGAAACCCCTGATGCTTTTCGCTGCTGCATTAGTCTCTCTAGCCCGTCCAACTCCCACAAATACACGCATGTTAAAATTAAAAAAACGCTGAACAATAAACCTGTCCCCATCCTCCGTGCGTTGCGCCGCTTGTCCTTCACCCGCCGGTTCCTGAACCACACTTTGACCGCCACGGGGTCCAGATTCAGCTGCTGCGCCAGCCGCGCCTCGGTTCTCCAATCCGGCTTGGGCTCAAGCTCATAAACCCCCTCAAGAATAACATCGTGCTTAACAGTGACCCCAGATTGCTTTTTAGAAAGCCGGTTTGTTTCGTTCAAAAACGCGCGCCGGCGCATGCGCACGCTGGGGGACGTGGCGTCGGGCTCCATGGACGGTTTCGGGGGGTAAAACAATCGGCGCGTGTGTCACCCACAACCGCCGACCGTGTCGCACCACTCGCGCGCCACTCCGACTGAAGCCGATGGAGGTGGGGGCGTCGTAATGGCAACAACGAAAATCGAAAATTATGTTTCTCAGCTCCGACGACATCAAAATCAGTTCGCGGCGCGCGCTCCGATGGCGGTTCCATCCCCCCCTTCGTCGCCGAGGCGGGCGGGTGCGGGTCACGACTCCGGGTCACCCTACTGCACATCCATCGGTCTTGTTTTGGCGCTCATCGCCGGTATAGCTGCGATTATAGTGGGAAGCTTAGGCCTCACTTCCGAGCAAACTTTAGGAATCGATCTCGGTACCACGTTTTCGGTCGCCGCGATTTGCTCTCAAGGAACGGTCGCAGTGGTGGAGCTGGAGGACGGGATTGTGACGTTACCCAGCGTGGTGCACTACCAAGGTGAGCGTAGTGCGGACGGCAAATACGGTGCCCGCGAGTGGTGGCAGGACGCTTTACTGTGGTACAAGGCCACACGAGGTGTTGACAGAAACGATGATGTCATAGTCGGTGCTCCTCAATTTCGAAACTCACATCCATCGAGCACAGTGTACGACGCGAAGCGGTTGTTGGGGCGGCGATTTGATGACCCGGTAGTCACTGCTGAATCGGAACACCTGCCGTTTGAAGTAGTCGCGGATGGTGATGGGTTCGCGGCGTTTAGTATTCCTTTGAGTCATGACTCAGGAGATGACGGACGTAACGACGTTGACAAACAAATAATCGTCTCCCCCTCCGACGTCGGCGCCGCGATCTTAAAAAAACTAAAGCGCGCGGCCGAGAGCGTCGACTGGATACAGAAACTGAAACGCACCCTGGGTTTCAAATACAAAAGCTTGACCGTCAGCGTACCGGTGGGTTTTACTATCAACCAGAAGAAAGCCACTTTGAAAGCAGGAAAAGCCGCTGGTTTCAAACTAGTGCGGTTGTTGGAGGAACCCGTCGCCGCCGCTATTGCGTTTGGCTTACTGGACGAAGAATCAGAGTCCGACTCTGATAAGCTCGTTTTGGTGTACGACCTTGGTGGAGGAACCCTGGACGTCGCCGTGTTACGGCTGGACAAACAATCCAACACGTTTCTTGTTATGGGAAGCAGCGGAGATGACCGGCTGGGGGGGGAGGACTTTGACCGCGCGCTGATGGGGTGGTTTTTGGAGAAAGTGAAAGTGAAGACACCATCAGAATCTTCGGAGCTTCCCATGGACCCAATCGACCTCCGCGACTCGAAACTTCACGAGTCAATGTTGAAGGAGATGGAACACGCGAAGCGGCGGCTGAGTGAGGTGGAGATGGTGGAGGTGACTGTGTTTTGGAGGGACGAGACGAGGAAGAAAGTCGTGGCGGTCAAGACGGACGACGCGATCGAGTCTGAAGCGCATACATCGAAGATAACGATAACGCGCCAAGACCTGGAACACGCGTGTTCCGATTTATTAAGCCGAAGCCTACACCCAGTCAACGATGCGCTGAAACGAGCCGGGAACGTCCAATTACACGAAATCCAAAACGTGGTGTTGGTGGGGGGGAGTTCGCGGTTGGTTTCGGTGAGGGAAAGGCTGGTTGACATTTTTGGAACGCAAAGAGTCTTGGCGGAAGCGCGAGGACCGGACCCGGAAACCGCGGTGGCGGTGGGCGCGGCGAGGAGCTACGCATGCTGAGCTAATGTAGGATTTTAGGTGCTCGTAGTGAGTAGGGATATGTGATGTGATGCTCTTTAGTATTATTGTAGTAGTGATACAGCGATACAATCTTTTACGTCTCAATTTTTAGCGCCTCGAGTTATGCGTATAGGTATACAGTGCGATACAGTCTTCACAGCGTAGCAGTCTAACTTTACAGTTCATTCAATTCAAGTCAACCCCACCCTTCCGGAACCCCCCCAAAGTTTCTTGGTTTGGCTTTCGGTTTTTGCGTTCTCGGCGCGCATTCCCCTGCGTATGTCCCGACTTGCCCCGCGCCGGACGCGGCGAACGCGAGTTCCTCGGCGCTCGCGCTGAGCGCCAAACCATTGCCCACCCCCCCTTTCCCCAGGTACCCTGCTGAGAAGGACTGGATGTTTATTTTTTCCGTAAAGTCTTGCGCATCAGCGGTACCTTTTTCAGGCATCCCTAGCCCGCTGCCTAGCTGTTCAGTTAATTGCGATAACGTCATCAGCGTCACACCCTTGTTGCGCGCCTGGCCAACCTTGGACATGCCGGGTTCCGAGCCCGTGAGTAGCACGTCTGTCTTTCCACTTATAGCCGACGTCACCCGTCCCCCGAATGACTCAATCAACGCCCTGGCTTTGGCTTTGCCCAGATCCAGGCCGTACCCGCCGCCGAGCTCGGGGAACAAGCCGGTCAACACGACGGTTTTGCCTAACAAAGCGCTTGGTACGGCGAGACCTACTCCGGGCCGGGGAATCGTCATCGCGGTAATTTTTTGTTTCCTCGCGAGGATGACCGGTTTTGAGGCGCGTTTTGAAACCACCATCGCGCCCCGCCCCACCACGCCGTCCGCGAACCCCTTCTGTACTTTCGGCTCGGTTTTCGGTTTTAACTTGGCGCCTTTTATTTTCTTGCCACCTTTCGCACCTTGCATCAGGGAAATGGGGAGGTCATCTTCGTCCATGGAATCGTCGTCCAGGTCGTCGGTAAAGTTGATTACAGGCGCGGCTTTCCCTTTGCCAACCTTGGCGCGCTTCGGCTGCGGCGCCGGCACGGGTACCGTGGCG
>MDSY01113807.1_pt1 | contig 14719 bp, 17 predicted proteins | sample 811131 | NCBI WGS metagenome assembly MDSY01 (sample SAMN05326643, study PRJNA326480) | marine metagenome | isolation source: seawater | place: Atlantic Ocean: South West | collected 2010 | reverse complement strand
GCAAGAAAACCCGCTATTTCTATATCTTCTTTTTTAGTAAAACGATGAGGAATTTGAATTGGATCTGCACTTATAAAATCTTGAGACTGATATTGATTTGACTTGAGATCTAGGAATTCTTTGAGTTCATCAAACTTCATTTATCTAACTATTTTACCATCGAACAGTTCAATTTTCCGATCTGCTTTTTCTGCTAACTCTTTATTGTGAGTTACAATAACAAATGTATGTCCATATTGATTTCTTAAATCAAAAAATAGCTGGTGTAGTTGATCAGCGGTTTGACTGTCTAAATTACCACTTGGTTCGTCTGCAAAAATAATGGAAGGATCATTCATCAAAGCTCGAGCTACAGCAACACGTTGCTGTTCTCCTCCTGATAACTCAGATGGTTTGTGTGATGCTCTTCCTGATAAACCCAATTGCTCGATCAGGCTAGTTGCTCGTTTTTGCACATCTTTAATTGAATTCCCATTAATGAAAGCAGGGATCATTATATTTTCTTGTGCATTGAATTCTGGAAGTAGCTCGTGAAATTGAAAAATGAAACCTAGTTCTTGATTTCTAAAACCTGATAACTGATTTTCCGTAAGATTGAGAATATCTATTTTATTTATTTCAAGGGATAAATCAGGAACTTTATCTGGTGAAGATAAGGTTCCGAGTATTTGCAGAAGGGAAGTTTTTCCGGCACCTGAAGGTCCGACAATTGCTATAATTTCACCTGCATTGATTTCTAGGGATATGTTTTTTAAAATCTTAACATCTCCTAATTGCTTGTTAATATTATGTGCAACAATAAGTTTTTTCATTTAGACCACAAATTACTATTTAATCAGTTTTTATTAAAGATTCGCTTCTTCTTTTTTTTTTTTTTCTCTTTTTTGATTCAAAAAATTAATTAAACTTAGAAAACTTGTATTTTTTTGTTCATTAAATACATACATTTGTTAAACAAATTTTCATATGAATTCATTAGAGACAGCATATATTGCCGGAGGGTGTTTTTGGTGTACTGAAGCTGTTTTTCAACGTTTAAATGGAGTTCAGCAAATAGTTTCGGGTTATATGGGCGGAACTGTTAAAAACCCTGCTTACAGAGAAGTTTGTTCTGGCAGAACTGGACATACGGAAGGAATCCGCGTTATTTTTGATCCTTCTGTAATTTCTTATAATGAAATTCTATCCGTTTTCTTTGCCACTCATGATCCGACAACATTAAATCGTCAAGGAAACGATGTGGGTTCCCAATATCGTTCTTCAATTTATTATACAAGTGAAGCTCAAAAAGAATGTGCATTACAACGTATTTCAGAATTAGAAAAAACAACTTTTGATGCTCCAATTGTCACCGAATTGCTTCCTGAAACTCATTTTTACAAAGCAGAGGATGAGCATGTTAATTATTATAACGACAATACTGAACAACCTTATTGTTCTTATGTAATAAACCCTAAAATTCAAAAGTTAAAGCAATATTATCAACATCTTTTAAAATAATTATGAATAACGATAACCTTGACATTAAAACTATTTCTTTAACCGATGAACTCCACAATAATTTTTCAAATATAATTACCCTTCTAGGAGAAAATATTGATCGCGAAGGTCTTATTAAAACTCCTGAACGTGCAAGCAAAGCTATGAAGTTTTTGACCAGTGGTTATGATATTGACCCTAAGAAAATCCTTCAAAGTGCTATGTTTCAAGAAGATTACAATGAAATGGTAATTGTTAAGAATATTGAATTCTATTCTTTATGTGAGCATCACATGCTTCCGTTTTTAGGTAAGGCCCATATTGCATATATACCCAACGGCCATATAGTCGGATTGAGTAAAATTCCAAGAGTAATAGATGTCTTTTCTCGTCGTCTTCAAGTTCAAGAGCGCATGACAGAACAAATTTTAGATTGTATTTATGACACCCTTAAACCACTTGGGGTTGCCGTAGTAGTAGAAGCTTCTCATATGTGTATGATGATGAGGGGTGTTCAAAAACAAAATTCGACTACAACTACCTCTGGATTTAGAGGATCTTTCAAGGAAAGAGATACACGAAATGAATTCTTAAAATTAGTAACTTCTGATCTTTATTAATTTTTAGTAAAAAAACGTTTAAAACCCATTCGACTTAAAATTTTCTTTTCAAAATTCCAAAAAAACTTAAATTGTAAAAATAGAGTTCCAAACATTAGGAGTAATATTTGATACACAGGAAATATAATTAGTATCCTTAGAGTCCAATAAAGTAAATTCCCTAAAAAGATATCTTCAAAATTAATGGGTATAATACCCAATATCTCCATAACAGGCTTTGCAACAAAGACTGATGAAGATCCTGTAATTCCAAAAACAATGAAAATTATAAGAAACTGGAAATTTGACTTAACATCCCATTTTACCTTTAGATGATTAAAATAATCCATTAGAGGAGTATTTCAGTAATCTGTTGTGCCAATTCTTCCCCAATTCGATCCTGTGCTTCTGCCGTTGCTGCTCCGATATGTGGCGTTAGAGAAACTTTAGGATGCATTAAAACTTGTATTGCAGGCTTTGGCTCATCTTCAAAAGTATCTAACCCAGCAAAAGAGAGCTTTCCGCTTTCTAATGCTTTTAATAAAGCAACTTCGTCTATTAATCCTCCACGAGCTGCATTTATTAATGCTACACCATATTTCATTTGTCCAAATTCACCTGAACTAATTACATATTCCTTTTGGGCAGGTAGATGAAGGCTAATAAAATCAGCTTCTGCTAATAAGGATTCTTGAGATTGTGTTTTAATATCAACATCAATAGTTTGTCCATCAAAAAAAGAAACCCGAATTGAAGCAGTTTTCATCAATTTATCAGAAGCGATAACGCGCATTCCAACTCCTAAAGCAATTTTAGCAACTTCTTGACCAATGCGACCAAATCCAATAATTCCTATCGTTTTTCCTCTAAGCTCAATACCTTTAGCATAGGCCTTTTTTAATCCTTTGAAGTTTAATTCTCCTTCCAAAGGCATATTTCTGTTGGAATCGTATAGAAAACGAACACCACCGTATAGGTGAGCAAAAACTAATTCGGCAACTGAAGCAGATGAAGATGCAGGAGTGTTGATTACTTTAAGACCTTTTTGACGAGCATAAGCAACATCAATGTTATCCATTCCAACACCACCTCTTCCAATTATTTTGAGAGAAGTGCAGGAATCTACTAAGTCTTTACGTGCTGTTGTTGCACTTCGAACTAGTAATACCGTAATTTGGTTTTCATTTATATAGGAAATTAATTGTTCCTGAGCTACATTGTTAGTAATTACCACAAAGCCACTTGCTTCAAGAGCATCAATTCCACTTTGAGATATTCCGTCGTTTGCTAATACTTTCATGTATAATATTTAAATAGTTTTTTCAAATTTTTGCATTAAATCAACCAAAATCTGTACGCTTTTCATCGGTAAGGCATTGTATATTGAAGCTCGATAACCGCCTACAGAACGATGTCCCTTCAACCCACTAATTCCTGCTTGATTCCAAAGGGCATCAAATTCTTTACCGTTAATTCCGTCTACTAAATTAAAAGTCGCGTTCATAAAAGAACGATCTTCTTTAGCTGCAAAACCAACAAAGGCTGAATTTCTGTCAATTTCATTATATATAAGTGCTGCTTTTTGTCGATTGTACTTTTCAATAGAAGCAATTCCACCATTTTCTTTTAACCATTCTAGGGTCAGCATCGAAGTATATATTGGGAATACAGGAGGTGTGTTAAACATGCTGTCGCTGTTTAACATAACCTGATAGTCCATCATTGAAGGAATGACTCTTTTAAATTTACCTAAGATATCTTCTTTTAAAATGATAAGTGTAGTTCCAGACGGGCCCATATTTTTCTGTGCCCCTGCGTAGAACAAATCAAATTTTGTATAATCAATTTGTCTTGAAAATATATCCGAACTCATGTCCGCTATCAACGGGACATTATTAGTTTCTGGAATTTCCTGAAACTGAGTACCAAAAATAGTATTGTTAGTGGTAATGTGAAGGTAGTTTAGGTCTTTTGGAATTTGATGACCTTTGGGAATGTAATTAAAGTTTTCATCTTTAGAAGATGCAACTTCTATAACTTCTCCAAAGTGTTTAGCTTCTTTTATTGCTTTATTAGACCAAACACCTGTATTTATGTAACCTGCTTTAGAATCAAGAAGATTATAAGCTACCATTAGGAATTGCATACTAGCTCCTCCTTGAAGAAATAAAGCTTCATAACCCTTTCCTTTAAGACCCGTTAACTCAAGTGCTAAGTCTTTTGCACGTTCCATGACAGCAATAAACTCCTTACTTCTGTGAGAGATTTCAATAAGAGAAAGCCCCATGTTATTAAAATCTATAACAGACTTGGAAACTTTTTTTATTACTGAATTTGGAAGTATTGAAGGACCCGCGCTAAAATTATGTTTTTTCATATTTTAATTTAAGGTGTAAATATCCGTATTACCCATTTAAAAAAGTACAATAATAATACATTTTTTGATAGGATTTTAAACATATTAAGTTAATATGTTTAAAAAGTCTAGGGTATTTTTTCTATCTGCGTAATCCCAAAGATTTGGCTGTTGCGCTTTTCCAAACTGAAAATGGTTTTTTCCAATTTGATTTGATGTGATACACTGAATTAAATCTTGATCTTGTTTAAGTTTTTCTTCTAAATTACAGTAATCTTTATAATATTCATAATGTAAACATGCAACAGGAGAGGTGTATGAAGCATCTTCTTTAAGCATAAAAAATCCATTATCTAAAAGGTCGAATTGACTCATCAGATAAATCGCTTTATTATAGTCATAGTTATTTGCATATTTGGCTGAATCCATCAAATTATCGAATGGATAAAGTGCTCCAAAGATTAAATTTAAATCATAACCTTCAGGAATAAAAACTTTAGATATACTTCTACAACCTAAACCATAGTAACGAACTACATCTTGAACTAAACCCTGGAGTTGCTTTTTAGTTTCCTTTCCATCTAAAAGGGCTACTCCATTTCTGTTGGATCGTATAAGGTTTGGAACTTTAGAAAAATAATACTGAAAATAACGTGCAGCGTTGTTACTTCCGGTAGCAATTACTGCATCAAAATGAGTGAAACGTTCTTTGGTGAATTCTACAAAATCTATAAATTCAGGTTCAATTTCTTGAAGTTTTTTTATTAAAAAAGCGATCAATATCGGATCAGATGAGGAGCATTTTACTAGTGCTTTATTTCCACTGATTAAAACGCTTAAAACATCATGAAACCCAACTAAAGGAATGTTTCCTGCTAATACTAAGCCTATTGTTTTCGGTTCTTTATTTTCAAAAACATACCCTTTTGACCATTGTATTAAATCTTTTTTGTTAAGCAAATTTCCCCAAGCATTGAAAGCATGTAAAACGTTATCTTTTGAAAACCATCCATTGTTGTTTTTTGCTTGACTGATGGTATCAAAAAGTTTATTGTACTCCGGATTATTGTTGTTTATGTTTTTAAGGAAGTCGCCCAAGAGATTAAATGCAAAAATTCGTTGTTCTAGTTGGATCATTATTTGTAAAATAAACTTTAAGGTCTTACTTTTGTAACAAAAGTAATCAAAAGAAATCCTATGGCAATAATTATTACAGATGAGTGTATTAATTGTGGAGCATGCGAGCCTGAATGTCCAAATACTGCTATTTATGAGGGTGCTGACGACTGGCGTTATAAAGACGGAACTTCATTAAATGGAACAGTGGTATTGCCAGATGGAAAGCAAGTAGATGCTGACAAAGTTCAGGAACCCATATCTGACGAATTTTATTATATAGCACCAGATAAGTGTACAGAATGCGTAGGGTTTCATGAAGAGCCCCAATGTGCTGCTGTTTGCCCAGTAGATTGCTGTGTATCGGATGAAGATCATCTAGAAACTGAATTAGTACTTTTAGCAAAGCAACGTTTTATGCATCCAAAATAAGTTTACTTTCAAAATTAAATTGATAAAAAAGGCTACTCATTTGAGTAGCCTTTTAACTAAATGAATACCATATTCAAGTTTAATCTTTTACTTTTTAGATAAAGTGCAGAAAATAGAGATTGTATATTCGCAAAAAAAAATATTTTAAATGAAAGCAGGAATTGTAGGATTGCCCAATGTAGGTAAATCAACCCTTTTTAATTGTCTATCTAATGCAAAAGCTCAGAGTGCAAATTTTCCTTTTTGTACTATCGAACCCAATATAGGAGTTGTGAATGTACCTGACCCTCGTTTAGAGAAACTTGCAGAGCTAGTTGCTCCAGAAAAAGTATTGCCCGCAACTGTAGAGATTTTAGATATCGCTGGTTTAGTAAAAGGAGCAAGTCAGGGAGAAGGGCTAGGAAATCAGTTTTTAGCAAATATCAGAGAAACCAATGCTATCATTCATGTATTGCGTTGTTTTGATAACGACAACATCATTCATATAGAGGGATCTGTTGACCCCATCCGCGATAAAGAAATCATAGATATTGAACTGCAACTCAAAGATCTTGAGACAGTAGAAAAGCGACTTGAAAAAGTAAACCGTGCTGCTCGCACAGGTGATAAAGACGCGCAGAAGCTCCAGACTGTATTACTTCAATTAAAAAATGGGTTAGAACAATCTAAAAATGTTCGTTCCCTAGATTTTACTAATAAGCAGAGAGAAGAGGTAATCCAGGAAATTCAGCTGATAACAGATAAACCTGTTCTTTATATATGTAATGTTTCGGAAGATGCTGCAGTCTCTGGAAACGCTTATGTTGAACAAGTAAAAGAATTAGTTGTTTCTGAAGATGCTGAAGTATTAATTTTGGCAATCAGTGTAGAAGCAGATATAAATGAATTGGAGACTTACGAAGAGCGTAAACTCTTTTTAGATGATCTGGGCTTGGATGAGCCTGGAGCCGCCAAGCTTATTCGTAAAGCTTACCAACTGTTAAAACAACACACTTATTTTACTGCAGGAGTAAAAGAGGTTCGAGCATGGACCATTAATGTTGGGTCATCTGCTCCACAGGCAGCTGGAGTAATTCATAATGACTTCGAAAAAGGTTTCATTCGCGCAGAAGTTATTTCTTACGAGGACTATATAAAGTATGAAACAGAAGCTAAGGTAAAGGAAGCTGGACGTATGCGTGTTGAAGGAAAAGAATACATCGTTTTAGATGGAGATGTAATGCATTTCCGTTTTAACGTTTAATAACCCCTAATTAAAGTTTACATCATGGAACCAATCAGTATATATTTTTGGTCAAATGGGTGATAATAGTCACATATACTATTTTATTCAATACGGATTACCTTTTTTACCCATCCTAAAAAAATTCAATGGAAAATTATTAGCAGCCACAAAAAACGGATGAACACTTGAAGGAGATACTTTCGGAAACTGGTCAGAACTTATGCAATTCCAGTCAAAGCATGGATTTAGATATGGAAATTACCTCCAAAACCATTCATGCAATTGCTTTGGGCACACAAACCATAATTAAAGGAATAGACACACCATCTCTTGTAATTTTTAAAAGAGGGTAAGGAAGAGGAAAGTAACTTAATCACCCCTAAATATATATCATAAATTTAAGTCCAGTTATCAAATTTTTTTTTTCTAATATGCTTAACCTAAGAATCATTTTTAGTCCTACTAACGCATTGCTTTATAACCTTAAAAAACTTCTTTTACCCTTTTGGATTCAGGGAATATTCTTCCTTGATTCTACTTTTAATACTGGAATAAAGTGGGTAACTGGTTTGTTGGTTAATAAAGCGATTAAGATCTTAGCGTTGTACTTTTTTATTGGGGAGAATTAATTAGATTTTAAATTATATAATTAATTATAACCTTCCCAAAACATCGTCTAACGAAGTCCCACCATCTACTAAAATAGCATCCGAATATCGCTTAAACCATGTAGTTTGACGTTTTGCATATCGGCGTGTATTCTTTTTAATTTCTTCAATAAGGGTAGTTCTGTCGATAGTTCTATCTAAATATAAAAACCATTCTCGGTAACCCAAAGTTTGCAAGGCATTCTCGTTTTTACTGAGGTACAGGGTTTTCACTTCTTTTTCAAGACCTGCGGCAATCATTTGGTCTACACGTTGGTTAATCCGCTGGTAAAGTTTTTGTCGTTCCCATTGAATCAGGATTTTTTTGGTTATAAAAAAATCTGGAGCTTTCTTATTTCCTAAAAAGGAAGAATAAGGGAGTCCGCTCGCTAAGCAAACTTCCAGTGCACGAATAAGACGGTGCGGATTGCTCAAATCTACCTTTTGGTAGTAATCAGGGTCTAATTTTTTTAATTGCCCTGAAAGCGCCTCTATCCCTTCGTTTTGAAGCTTAGCGCTAAGGTCTATACGAATTTGAGAATCAACCTTAGGAAAAACATCTAATCCGCTGATAAGAGCATCTGCATACATTCCTGAACCTCCGACTAGAATTACGGTGTCTTTAGTTTTGAATAAAGTTTTTAGAGTTTTTAATGCTTCACGTTGAAAATCTCCAATGCTATAAGGTTTGTGGATGCTGCGTTGTTGAATGAAATGATGTGGAGCATCTGATAATTCTTCAGGAGTTGGAACTGCAGTTCCGAGGGTCATTTCTTTATAAAACTGTCGAGAATCACAGGAGATAATTTCAGTGTCAAAATACTTTGCTAAAGCAATAGCCAAAACTGTTTTTCCACTAGCAGTTGGTCCTGCAACGTAAAGTAGTCGTTTAAAATCCATCGTTAAGTGTTGTGCCACATTGGTGACAAAAAATAGCACCGTCTTTATGAGTTTCTGTATTGCATTGTAAGCAGGATTGGGTGTTGGTATCAATTTCTTTGTTTTGATGAGTCATTTCGGAAGATACGATTCCAGTTGGAACCGCTATAATTCCATACCCCATAATCATAATAAAAGAGGCTAGTAGCTGACCTAAAGGAGTTTGTGGAGCTATATCGCCATAGCCAACCGTTGTCATGGTTACAATTGCCCAATAAATGCTTCTTGGAATACTTGTAAATCCATTGGTTTCCCCTTCAATAAGGTACATCAGCGTCCCAAAGATGATACAAAGGATAAATACAGCAAATAGAAAAACCGATATTTTGGCACGACTGGCATATAATGCTTTCACTAGGAAATTTGATTCTCCGATGAAGCGTGTGATTTTTAATATTCTAAAAACTCTAAGTAATCTTAGTGCTCTTAAAGCAATTAGAGAATCTGTACCAACCATTATTAAAGAAATGTACTTTGGAATAGTAGAGAGTAAGTCGATGATTCCGTAAAAACTAAATACATAGCTCAACGGCTTTCTGATTGCTATTAGTCGTATAATGTATTCAGCTGAAAAAAGTCCCGTAATGATCCATTCCATTATATCAAGCTCAAATTCATATTCCACATGAATCTTGGTTATGCTTTCCAGCATAACCAAGATTACGCTCAAGAGAATTAGAATCAGTAAAATTAGATCAAAGCGTCTTCCAGCTCGTGTATCTGCTTCGTATACTATTTCATGTAAACGATGTTTCCAGTAGGGTATTTTCTTAGAATTCATATGGATATTACTAAGTTAGGAATTTTAAACCGCATCTAAATCAATGATTTTTTTATACTTTTCTCGACGTATGAAGTTCCGCACTATGGCTTCGGTATCTCTATTGTTTTCTATGGGAGTTAAACGAGCTTTAATAGCTATGGTTGTTTTAATTTGATGGTATAGCTTAAAGTATCCATATCCCTGAAAAACAGATCCTTGTATAAAAACGAAACTCATCTCTCCGTTGCAATTTCCTTTGTCAATGAGAAGCATGTTTTTGAAGGGATATTCAAGACTTTCGGTGATTTTGAACAGTCGCTTATTGTATGTTTTTGTTTGTTCGGCACTAACACAAGCTCCCTTGCATTTTTTGATTCCATGTCTAAAACAAGTTTTATTTGGATTTCCAAGTGAAGTGTGACTCTCACAAAGGGTGAATTTTTCGATCCACTCGCGGAGTTTGCGGTTGGCATCTTTTTTGTTTTTAAAAACCTCTAAATAATCTTTATCATGAATTACTGGTTCTATAATAAGTTTGTAGTAAGGTTTTGTGGTGTTTAGGCAAATTCCAATGGGGAAGTATCTTAGCTTAAGCGCATGGTTTAGTATCGGCTGATTAATTTTAATTTCGTGTTGCTCTTTGAGTAAGGCTATATTTTCATTTCCACAAATTTCATAGGAAACACGCGCAATTTTTTTTTGAATCTTAATAGATTTGGAATTAGATCCAGTCAAGTGGTTCAGCACCCTTTTTTTGATGTTTTTACTCTTACCAATATATAATATGTTTCCTTCGCTGTCGTAAATATAATACACACCAATTTCGGAAGGAATTTCCTCAATAACATTCAGAAATTTTATAGGAACTTTATTTTTATTCAGCTCTCTAACATAGGTACTGATGATTTCTTTTTTACTGTCTTTCTCTTGTAATAATTTAAAGAGCTCTAGGGTAGCTAAAGCATCTCCACGAGCACGATGTCGTTCGGTAATGGGAATCCCAAGAGAACGTACGAGGTTTCCGAGTTTATAGGATTCAGCGTTGGGTAGAAGTTTTTGAGATAAGGCAACGGTACAGAGCGATTGGCTTTCGAAAGTATAGCCTAATCTTCTAAATTCTGTTTGTAAAATTCTGTAATCAAATTCTGCATTGTGTGCAACTATAATGCAGCCTTTTGTAATTTCAATAATCCGTTTAGCAAGTTCAAAGAATTTAGGTGCATTGCTTAGCATTTTACTGTTAATGCCTGTTAATCGCTGCACAAAGGGCTGAATGTCTTGAAGCGGATTGACCAGGCTTGAAAGTTGATCAATAACTTTTTGACCGTCGTATCTATAAACTGCTATCTCTGTTATTCCTTCTTCGTTAAACTTTCCTCCGGTAGTCTCTATATCTAGAATTGCATACATAAACTAATAGTTTCTAGATCCAAATATTTTACTACCTAAACGGATCATGGTACTGCCTTCTTTAATAGCAATTTCGTAATCACCGCTCATTCCTATGGAAAGTATTTTGGCTTCTTTGATATTTTTTTGGAGCCAGTCTGAGGTGCTTTTTAATCTTTTAAATTCTGTCCTAATTTGGTCATGATTATCAGTAAAAGTAGCCATTCCCATGAGTCCTGTGATACGTATATGGGGAAGTGGGTTTGCTTTTAAAGCTAAAATAACTTTTTCTAATTCCGGTCTGTCAAATCCAAACTTAGTTTCTTCTTCAGCAATATGCATTTGAAGTAAACAGTCAATTATTCGATCGTTTTTAGCTGCTTGTTTGTTTATTTCTTTCAACAATTTAAAACGATCAACTCCATGAATAAGCGCTACATATGGAGCCATATACTTAACCTTATTGGTTTGTACATGTCCAATCATATGCCATTCAATGTCTTTTGGAAGACTTTCCCATTTCTGAGTCATTTCTTGAATTTTATTCTCACCAAAAATACGTTGACCAGCTTGGTAGGCAGCCTCTAAGTCTTGGTTTGGTTTTGTTTTGGAAACCGCCACAAGGCTTACTTTTTCTGGTAATGTGTCCAGAAGTGCTTTAATTTTTTTTTGAATTTTCATCTTAGTTAAATTGTGCTGCAACTGTTGGGTTTTTACAATCTGAACTGTAATCATAGAAACCAATTCCAGATTTAATTCCAAGGTCTCCAGTTTGAACCATATTTACTAATAGGGGTGTGGGCGAATATTTTGGATTTCCAAAGCCATCATGTAATACTTCTAAAATAGAAAGACACACGTCAAGACCAATAAAATCAGCTAGTTGTAGAGGCCCCATCGGATGCCCCATACCTAACTTCATCATTTCATCAATTTCCGAAACTCCACCAATTCCCTGGAACAAAGTTTCTATAGCTTCATTAATCATGGGTAATAAAATTCGGTTTGCTACAAAGCCGGGGTAATCTTTAGCAGGGATCATAGTTTTATTCAATTTTTTTGTCACTTCTGAGATTACATTAAGGGTATCTTCAGAAGTTTTAAAGCCTGTAATTACTTCAACTACTTGCATTATAGGTACCGGATTCATAAAATGCATACCAATTATTTTTTCGGGTCTGTTGGTATAAGAGGCTAGTTTTGTTATTGATATGGAGGAGGTATTTGAAGCTACAATGCAATGCTCAGGAGCTAGAGAGTCTATTTGTCTAAAGAGCTCTTCTTTAATTTGAATATTTTCCGAGACAGCTTCAACAATCAAATCTGCGTATTCCGTGGACTTTTTTAGGTTTGTACTGGTTTTGATTCGTGCAAGAACATTAGCTTTCTGCTCTGCATTCAGAACAGAACGAGCTTTTTGACGATCCAGATTTTTATTAATAACACTCAATGCATTTTTCAGCTTATCTTCTGAAATATCTACCAAATTAACATTGAAATGGTTTTGGGCAAAGCAGTGCGCAATTCCGTTGCCCATAGTTCCACTTCCTATTACAGTTATATTATTCATTTTCTTTATTTAAAACAAGTAATTATTTGATGTGCAACACGCAATGCATCTAAAGCATGCTCCAAGGTTACAATTGGATCTGTATTATTATTAATAGCATCAGCAAATGTATTGAGTTCTTCTAATATTGCGTTCGATTCTTCTATTATTGGTGGCTCAAAATAAATTTGTTTTTTAATTCCTTCTGCGTTTTGAAGTATCAAATCAAATTCACCCGGTTGCTCAGGAGCATCTTTTATTTTAACAACCTCTACTTTTTTGATTAAAAAATCAACAGCAATGTAGGCATCTTTCTGGAAAAATCTCGTTTTACGCATATTCTTAAGCGAAATCCTACTTGCAGTTAAATTTGCAACACACCCGTTTTCGAATTGAATTCGTGCGTTAGCAATATCTGGTGTTTCGCTGATTACAGAAACTCCTGAACCGCTTACGTTTTTTACTTTAGAATTCACAACACTGAGGATGACATCGATATCGTGGATCATTAAATCCAAAACAACAGGAACATCAGTCCCTCTGTTATTAAATTCTGCAAGCCTGTGCGCTTCAATAAACATAGGATTTTCTATATGTTGCTTTATGGCTTTAAAAGCAGGATTAAAACGTTCTACGTGACCTACCTGACCTTTGAGTCCTCTGGCATTAGCTAGTTGAACAATTTCTTCCGCCTGGGCAATAGTTTGGGTTATTGGTTTTTCAATAAACACATGCTTACCAGCAGTTAAACATTGGATCGCCATTTCATGATGAATCTTTGTAGGAGTAACAATATCAACCACATCAACAGCTTCTATCAAAGCTTCCATGGTGTCGAAGGCAGTATAGAGTTTTTTTTCTGATAATGCCTTTGCAGCTTTAGTATCTGGATCATAAAAACCAATCAAATCATACGAATTAGACTCTTTAAGCAATCGAAGATGAATCTTTCCTAAATGTCCAGCGCCTAAGACTCCTACTTTTAGCATTTTATTTTTTTATAATTCTAATTGGAAGCAATTCAAAGGTACATTTTTGTACTTAATTTCTCTTTAAAGTTCTCAAAAAAAGCCAATTTATTGTTTATTTTTGAGCTAATGAATTTATCATTTGATACTGCCAAACATAAAGGACAACGAAAACTTCTTATTAACCATTTAATTGTAATGGGTATTTCAGATCAGAATGTTTTAGATGCCATGCTTCAAGTACCACGGCATTGGTTTATGGATTCAGGATTAGAATCACATGCTTACGAGAACAAAGCTTTTCCTATTGCTGCAGATCAAACCATTTCGCATCCCTACACTGTCGCATTTCAGTCCCAACTTCTAGAAGTCAAGAAAGGTGATCAGGTTTTAGAAATCGGAACAGGGTCGGGTTATCAGACTGCAGTTCTATTGGCTTTGGGAATGAAAATATTTACTGTAGAGCGGCAACAAGAGCTTTTTAAAAAGGTAAAACGTTTGTTTTCGAAGATAAGTTTACATCCCAAAAAAGTCATTTTTGGTGATGGATATTTAGGTTTGCTGAATGATGCTCCTTTTCAGGGAATTGTAGTAACCGCTGGTGCTCCAAGTTTACCAAAACAGTTACTTCAGCAATTGGAAATAGGAGGTAGGTTAGTAATTCCCATAGGTAAAGAGGAACAGGTTATGACTCGCTTTACACGTGTTTCAGAAAAAGAATTTGATAAGGAAACCTTTGGTACTTTTAAGTTTGTTCCGATGTTGAAGAATAAGAATTGAGGCTTATAAACAGTTTATTTTTTTTTAAAACTTTTTTTTACTCGAGCTAATTCACGTTTGTTGTCTCGATCTTTCATTATGTCACGCTTGTCGAATATTTTTTTACCTCGGGCTAGCGCGATGACCATTTTAGCATGCCCTTTTTCAGAAAGAAACAAGCGAAGTGGAACAATGGTTAAACCAACATTCCTAACTTCTTTATTTAACTTTTTAAGCTCTTTTTTATTTAAAAGAAGTTTTCGGGTTGATCGCGGTTTGTGGTTGTAGTGGGTTCCGTAAAGATATTCTTCTATGTACATGTTTACAGCAAACAACTCTCCCCGATCATTGAATTCACAAAAGCTTTCTGTAATGGAAGCTTTACTTTCTCTAATCGATTTAATTTCAGTTCCAGTTAATACAATTCCTGCGGTATATTGATCGATTAACTCGAACTCAAACCGGGCTTTCTTGTTTTGGATGTTGATTTTCTTCTGT
>MDSY01019520.1_pt1 | contig 14733 bp, 18 predicted proteins | sample 811131 | NCBI WGS metagenome assembly MDSY01 (sample SAMN05326643, study PRJNA326480) | marine metagenome | isolation source: seawater | place: Atlantic Ocean: South West | collected 2010 | reverse complement strand
TTGATTTCAAAATCAGATAAATCATTTACAAAAGTATTAGATAAAGATAGAGTTAGACCAACAGATATAACTTTACAAATACCTGACAGTTCTAAATTTAGAAAACATTTTAATTGGAAACCAAAACGAAAATTAAATGACATTTGTGACGACTTGTTAAATTACTGGAGGAGTAACGTATGAAAAATGTGGTCTTTTGGACTGGCATAAAAAATAAAGAACCAAACATGGTAGAAAAGTATGGTGGTTACGAGTGGATGGACATCTCTAAAAGGAGTTGGAAATATTGGTGTGAAAAAAATGATTGTATTTTTTACCATTATGAAACACCATCTGAGAGTGACTTAAAAGAGTTTAGAGTTACTTGGCAGAGGTGGTTTGATGTTTATGATGAATTAGAAAAAAATAATATTGACTATGATAAAATATTTGTGGTTGATGCTTGTTCAATAGTTAAATGGGATTGTCCAAACTTTTTTGAATTATGTGATGACAGAATAACAGCTTGGTTGGACAAAGATAATTGGGGGTGGATTTATCAAAGTGTTGTTGGTTACAAAAACTTCTTTGAACCAATAGATTTCTCATCAAGAGAACTAGTTAACAACTATATAAACGCTGGAGCTGTAATAATAAATAAAACTCATAAGAAATTTTTTAACTCATTGAAAGAATTTTATTACGATAATAAAGACAGATTGATAAGTTTACAAGATAAAGAGGTAATAAAAGGCACAGACCAAACACCATTCAATTATTGGTTAAGAATAAAAAATATGGATGTAAACACATCATTACCATTCATGTATAATTTAACACACATGCATAGAAAAAGTATGTTCATGTATAATTGGCAACTTGAAGAGGATAAAACACCTTACTTTATAAAGTATGGTTATGTGTGGAAATACAATGGTATTCCTAAAAATCAACGAACGAGTCTGATGAAACAAACTTGGGATTTAGTGAGGGGTAATTATGAGTAAAAATATAGTTTTCATACCTTGGATAAAAGATGATAGTAGAGCCACTCGTTCTCTACCATACAAGTATTCAATAGCTAGTTGGAAGAAATGGTGTAAAAAAAATGATTGTGACTTAGTGATAATGGATCAACCAATATGTCCTGTCAGTGAAATGAAAATAACTTGGCAAAGATATTATGTTTTAGATATATTAGAAAACAGTGATATAGATTACGACCAAGTTCTTATGGTTGACGCTGACACTATAATTCATCCAGACACTCCGAATTTTTTTGAAATGACTGAACACAAGTTTACAGCTGTACATAATGAGGGATGTTATGATTGGATATGTAGGAGCATTGAGAATTATAATAAATACTTGTTTCCAGGTGAAATCCCATTTGGACTAAATGAATACATCAACACAGGTTTTTTAATCTTTAATAAAAAACATAAAAAGTTTCTAGAAGATTTTTTAAATTTTTATCATGAAAATAAAGACACTATAAATGAGATTCAAAATACTTTTCATGTTGGAACTTGTCAATCTGTGATTCAATATTTTTTAAAGGTTAAAAATGTGGACTTGAAATTGTTACCATATGAATATAATATGTGTGATTTAGTTAGAAAAGAAATATTAGATGAGAGTTTTACAATGACAAAAGTCGGATGGATATATCATTACAATGCAATACCTAATAATCACGATGCCGAGTTAACCATGTATTGGATGAGAAAAACTTATGAACACCTTTATGGAGAGTTAGTTGACTAGAGTAGGTTTAATTGGTTATGGTAAATGGGGAAAAGTTCTTTACAAAAAACTAATAAATTTTTGTGACGTAAAATTTATTTGTACTAGTAGAGATGACTATAAGTCTAAATTAAAAAATTTAGATTGGGTTGTTGTCGCAACTCCAGACGACACTCATTTTGAAATAGTTAAAAACTGTTTAAGAGCAGGTATCAATGTATTTTGTGAAAAACCACTCACACCAACAGAAGAACAATCAAAAATTCTATACATGTACACTCAAATGTTTGGTGTTGATTTGTACGTAAGTGACGTACAAAACTATAGAGATTATGATTTTCAAATAATGGAAAACAATCTAGTGGAGAGAAGAAAAAGTGGTGGAGGTAATGTAGAGGACATTTTATATCGGTTGACTTATCACGATGTATATACGTTGTATGACCATATCAAAAACTCAGAGATATGTGATGTGAGTTTAATAGATAAATTCTCTAAATTAGAATTTGATGTAAGTTTTAATGACATAAATGTTAAATTTTTATACAATTTAAATTCAGAGGAAACAGAGCATCATATAAACGGGTGTAGTTTAAGAGGTGATGATGATATTTTATCTAAAATGTTAATGAACGTATTTAGAGGTAACGTGGATTTTGAACTTAATAAAGAGATAACACTGTTTACCAATAAATTCATAGACACTTTAAATAAAAAACTGTTTAAAAAAATAGCGGTTGTTGGGGGTGGAGTGTTTGGATGTACATCAGCTTGGAAGATGGCAAAAGAGGGTTATGATGTCACACTGTATGAAAAAAACAATGACATAATCACTCAAGCCTCTAACATTAACCAATATAGATTACATAGAGGTTATCACTATCCAAGAAGTAAAGAGACCGCCAGACAATCAATATTAGGAGAGTCGAGTTTCATAAAAGAGTATGGAGATGCTATTATAAATGGGAATATTGAACATTATTATTGTATAGCAAGAGAGGATAGTTTGGTTACGGCTGAACAATATAAAAGATTTTTAGATGACATGAACTTACACTATGAAGAAAAAAAGCTTGACTTCATACGTGAAAATGTTGTAGATTTAGTAGTACAGGTAAATGAGTTTCTATTCGACTCAAATAAACTAAGAAAAATATGTTGGGATAAATTGAAAGAATATAAAGTTAATGTTAATTTAAATACTGAATACACGAGTGATTCAACACATGATTATGTTATTAACTCCACGTATTCAAACTTAAATAAATTAATACCAGTGGAAAGACAAAGGGATTATCAATTTGAATTGTGTGAAAAGCCAGTTATCAAATTACCAAAACAATACAAAAATAAAAGTATCGTGATAATGGATGGTCCTTTCATGTGTATAGATCCTTACGGTGACACAGGTTTACACGTAATGGGAAATGTGGTTCATGCTATTCACTCTACTAACATTGGTAAGTTTCCAGAGTACGATTCAAAGTTTGACGAATTACTAAATAAAGGTATGGTGAAAAATCCATCAGTAACTAATATTGATAAGTTTATGGAAACAGCTAGAAAGTTCTTTACAGACATTGATGAGGCGGAACATGTTGGTTCGATGTTTACGTTTAGGACAGTGTTACCCAATAGAGATAAAGATGATGCTAGACCTACTTTAGTTGAACAAACTGATAGTAATCAGTTCACTTTGTTTTCTGGTAAGATAGGAACATGTATTGATGCATCAGATAAAATTTTGGAGATGGTGTGATGAATTTAAATAAGAAATATATTATTGGAACTCATGTGATGTTTTATGAGATAGAAATGATTTCTGAATTTGTAGATAGTGTGATTAATAGTTGTGAATTAATTGATAACAAAACCAACGTGACGGTTGACTTGTTTTTCAATATGTCTGAGTTTTTTGAAAGAATAGATGAAACCCAAATTACAAAAAAAGAATTGATAAATAAGTTTATGGTTGAAGTAAATAGATTAAATGACTTGGGAGTCAACGTAACTCATGAAGTGTATGAAAAAAATGAACTGTACACAATAGGCAGTTATCGAAGAGACTTAAATTATAAAAATTGTAATGAATATGACTTCGTGGTTTGGGGTGAAAGTGATTGTTTAATCCCCAAAGAATTCTTTACTACATTAGAGACCGTTTCAAATTATACAGATGAAAATAATATTCACAGATACATTACTACTTTTGCAACTAGAAAAATGTGGGACTCTAGTTGGTCTATATTAGAGCACAATGATTTCGTAAACTCAAAGTTTTATGATATGAAAGAAGAGGGTTGGAAAACTGATAAATCAAGTATATGGTACACAATGTCAATTGATGAGATGGATGAGATAAATCAAAAATCAGATGACTTAGATATTAGGGTGTCCAACGAACCTAAATTTGATGGCTCTTTATTAGTAATATCATCTGATTTAATTAGGTCTGGTGTAAATATTCCACACTCTTGTTATGCTTGTGGTGAGGATGCATCTTTTGAAAGAATGTGTAAAATTATTATGGGTAAGTCGTACGTTCAATTTATAGTAAAAAATATACTAAAAGTTCACAACAGAGTTCATCCTAAAAAAAGAGAGTATGTGTTGGGTGAAAAAGATTTTGAAAATGTAAAACAAAAGAGAAAATCAAATAATCGTTGGCAACAATTTCACAAAATATGTGAACATAACTTATATAGTCTTGGTGAAAATCAAACAAAATTTAAAAGTGTAAAGGATTTGGATTAATGGGAAAGTTTTTAGTAGTTGGTGATAGTTGTACCGACATACACATTTACGGAGAGTGTTCTAGATTAAGTCCAGAAGCTCCTGTTCCAATAATAAATCCAGTTAAGGTTGTTGAGAACGGTGGTATGGCAAAAAATGTAAAGTCTAATTTAGAAAAAATGGGTTCTGAAGTTGAAATCATAACAAATCCTAACAATATAAAAAAAACTAGATACATTGATGAACATACTAATGCAATGTTGTTAAGAGTTGATGAAAATGATTTCACAAATAGAGTTAGTCAAGATAAAATTAAAAAAATAAAAAACAATTCATATAATGGGTTTAAATTTGATGGTCTTATAATATCAGATTATTGCAAGGGATTTTTAGAAGAAGAAGACATAACTACATTAATTAAAAATAACAAAATGGTATTTCTAGACACAAAAAAAATATTGGGTGATTGGATGTATGGGGTGGACTTTGTTAAAATAAATGAAAACGAATTTAAAAAAACTGAAAAATATATAGATAGAGAAAAACTTAGAGATAAATTAATTATTACACGAGGATCTAAGGGGTGTCAATATTTAGAATCAGTGTATCCAGTTCCTAAAGTGGACGGTGTGAAAGATTACTCTGGTGCTGGAGATACATTTTTAGCTGCATTTTCACATGAGTATATTAACGGACGTTCAGAAAGACACATCAATCCATGGACATCTGTGTATTTAGCAATTGAATATGCACAAAAATGTGCAACAATCGTAGTTCAAAAACATGGAGTGGCAACAATATAATGGGACATAAAATAAAACCTCAAGTCTGTAAAGGGTGTAAAATTCCAAAGGGGTGGGGTGAAGAAATAGTTATAGAAAATAACGAGATGTATTGTGGTAAACTTTTAGTTTTCAAAGAGGGATGTAAGTTTTCAATGCATTATCATTTAATTAAAGATGAAACTTGGTACGTAAATGAGGGTTCATTTGTTTATAGGTGGATAGATACAGAAACTGCTGAAACTAAACAAGAGACTTTAACCAAAGGTGACGTGGTTAGACAAAGAGTTGGTCAACCACATCAATTAGAAGCCTTGGAGGATGGTGTTATATTCGAGGTCTCAACACAACACTTCGATGAAGATAGTTATAGAGTCTGGAAAGGAGATAGCCAAAAATGAAAGTATGGACTAATGGGTGTTTTGATGTATTACATAGAGGTCATTTAGATTTATTTAAATTTTGTAAACAACTAGCTGGTCATGATGGTGAGTTCATAGTTGGTGTGGATTCGGATGAAAAAATTAAAAAAGACAAGGGTAAAAACAGACCAATAAACTGTTTACAGGATAGAATGGAAATGTTAAACTCTTTGATATATGTTGATAAAGTTATGCCATTCTCATCAAGCTCAGAACTTGAAAAAACTATAAAGTGGATACATCCTTCAGTGATGGTTATAGGTTCAGATTGGAAAGATAAAGATGTCATTGGAAAAAAGTGGACAGATAAGTTAATGTTTTTTGATAGAGTTGGTGACTATTCAACAACAAAAATTCTTAACACACACAGTAAGGGTGTAGATCCTTATTTACAAACGAGGTAAAAATGCAAAAAAGAAAATATTTACCAACTTTAGCAGAGTTAGTGGATAGATTATCCATTATTCAGTTGAAAGAGGTATTCATAACGGAACATAAAGAGGAATATTCACAAGAGATAAAAGATATTGTTCATGACATAGATGTGATATTAAAAGATGAAAATGTTCAGTTAAGTGGAAAAGATGTAAGAGCGATTGTGGTGTTATCACAAATGAATCTTCACATATGGCACAACGAATCTGAAGCTAGAAAGGGAGTTAATGCTGGGGAGAATCTTTTATTAACTCATGGATTAAATGGAATAAGAAATACGTCAAAAAATATCATACAAGAAAACGTTGGTGGTAGGAAAGACTATAAAATAGATTGTATAGCAGATGAATTTAAAGATTGGGAGGTAAGTTGGTAATATTTGTGGACATAGATGGAACTATTTGTCATACCGAAAATTCAGATTATTTTAATTCAGATCCAAGATATGACCAAATAGAGAAAATAAATAAACTATATAAAGAGGGACATGAAATAGTTTATTGGACTGCTCGTGGTGGGCATAGTGGGAAAGATTGGAGTGTTTTAACCGAAAGACAATTAAACAAGTGGGGATGTGAATACACCAGAATTGAAACACATAAAAAACCATCTTGGGATTTACTCATAGATGATAAAACAAAAAGAATTGAGGAGATCGATAAATAATGTTTAATGATAAATACGCAGTTATAGATTTTGAAAATTTAATAAAAGATATAGATTTAGATGTCATAATTGAAACAGGTACAAAAGTTGGAGAGAGCACAATAAAATTAAAAAAATATTGTAAATTTATTCATACAATAGAAAAAAAAGAACGTTTTTCAAAAATGGCTCAAGAAAATTTTAATGAAGTTTGGCCAAAAGATAAAAATATTAAATTTTGGATAGGTGACACGAGGGATAAATTGACAGAGGTGTTAAACACTATAACAAAAAATGAAAATGTTTTATTGTTTTTAGATGCTCATACACATATGAATGACTGTGAAGACCGGTTTCAAGACAATCCCTTAAAAGAGGAACTTTTCCAAATTGAAAATTTTATTAAGATGAAATCCTTAAAAGAACCCTATATTGTAATAGATGATTTTGCAAATCCAAAAAATGAAAAAATTAAACATAACATTTATGGAGATACTGCTTTAAATATACAGTATGTAAAAAAACAACTAGATTTAATTTATGAAAAAAATGGATATGAAGTATATTATACAGAGAAAGTGGAAAATCTTAATCACTCAGGAAAAGCGTTTATTAAACCAAAAAGAATTGAGGAGATGTAAATGAAAATACAATTTATTGTTTGTGGTTGGCACATGAATAGAAAAAGTTTAATAGATGGTTTGTATGAATTAAAAGAACAGAATAAAGATACTGTCGATGTCTTTTGGTCTTGTCATAGAGAACCAACAAATGAAATAAAAGAGAAGTTTGATTACAAATTATTTTTTAACGGTGGAGAGGAATATGGGGCTTATCAACAGGCAATAAAACATTTAGACTTAAAAGATGACACAATATGTTTTTTTCTACATGATGATTTAGTTTTAAAAAGTTTTGATTTTATACCACTGTGTATCGAGTCATTAAAAACTCATAAGGTTATTGGAAATTGTATGAATTATGGCGAGAACTCATATAATCCAAATAAAGTTATTGAAGTTGGTATAAAAGAGGAGTTTGATAACAAGACAAGACTTGATTACGTTATGGATGAAAATAAACATTTCTTTAATAATGGAATAATTCCTTTAAAAACAGTGAGACCAAGTTTTGTTTGCATGATGTACTCTAGTGTAAAAGAGATTGGTGGATTTGAACCAAGAGAGGACGCGTATGAATATCCAAGAAAAAATGAGGAAGGCACATATGTCTACAGAGGCAATAAAGGAATGAGTAGTTGGGGGAATGAATTTCCAGCTCTAAATAACTATAAGTTTAACGTTGTGTTTGGAGCGGACAAGATAGGTTACCTGAGTAACACGTATTTAGATTCTAAATACATATATGAGTGTGCAAGAGGGAATGTTGTCTCTGACCACCCAATAACAGACGTTTCAAACATAATGGTTAAAGATGTAAAAACACAAACATTTTATTTAAAGGAAGACTAATATGGAAAAGAATTGGGATGATATAAAAACTAATTTGTTGTCCTCAGTGGCTAAAGAGGGTAAATACGTAACACAAATAATTCATTTTAAGAATGGTTACAGAAAAACCATCCACGGAGTAGATACTTTAAGTATTGAACAAGGACAGTTTACTAAATTTAAGTGTAAAGATGGTAGATATATTTTAATTAATGACGACAATGTTTTAATGGTTGAGTGTTTTAAGGAGGACAAATAATGGATATAAGAGAGAATATGTTACCGGTGTTAGCACCACAAGGTGGTAAAGAGGAAATAAAAGCACTAACTGAGGTTATTGAAAGTGGTTGGTGGGGTAAAGGTCCTAAAGTTGCAGAGTTTGAAGAAAAGTTTGCAAAGATGGTTGGACATAAATATGCAGTAGCTGTTACGAGTGCATCTCATGGACAAGATTTAGTAATGAAAGCATTAGGTTTTAAAGGTATTGATGTTATTAATCCAGCTATATCATTTATAGCCACCGCAATGATACCATTATGGAATAACTTCACGACAAACATAGTTGACGTTAAAAGAGATACTTTGTGTATAGATCCTGAGGATGTTGAAAGATACAAAAAACCGAATAGTGAAGTTTTAATTGCAGTTGATGAAGCTGGAGTTTTGGCAGATTATGAGGGATTAAGAAAAGTATTTGGTGGATTTATCCTTGAAGATTGTGCTCACAGTTGTTGGACACCTGGTGCAGGTTTAGGTGGTGATTGTGCAGTCTGGTCATTTCAAGCTGTTAAAACTATGCCGATGGGTGATGGTGGGATGATAACAACGGATGACAAGGATTTGGCCGATAAGTGTAGGGAGATGACTTGGTTTGGAGTATCATCCACTTGGAGTAGAGCTTCAGGTCAAACACCAGGTTATGCTTGGGACTATCAAGTTGATATACTTGGGTATAAATATTATATGATTGATATAATGGCAGCAATTGGTTTAGAACAAATGAAAAAGTTACCTAAACATTTAGAGTTTAGAAGACACGTTCAGTCACGATATAATAAAGAATTAAATTCAATTATTGAACGACCACCTCATTCAGAAACGGTTCAATACTATGTTCCAAGAGTGCCGAGTGAACATAGAGATAAATTGATTGATTACTTGGCTGATAAAAAAATACACACATCAGTTCACTTTAAACCTTTATACAAGTATGGACCTTTGTTACAAGACAGAGATTATCCTGTGTGTGAAACTGAATGGACAAAGTTAATATCACTACCTTGTCACAATAGAATGAAAGAGGAAGACATTGATTATGTGGTGTATTGGGTTAACAAGTATTTTGAGGAGACAGATTTTGTTTAATTATTTTATAAAAGACTTACTGACTCTTCAGATAACAAATCTAAAAAAACTAGATGAATCTGAACAATCAGAATTTCCAGAATTTGAAAAGTCTAAAAAAAGTGTGTCTGAAAAGTATGATGACCATATATGTGAGCTAATATCTAGAAATTCAATATCACCATTGAATGTTTTAGATATAGGTTGTGGTCACGGAAATCATCTACACTCAGTTCATAAAAAATTTGATTCAAGGTGTGTTGGAATTGATATCAAATACTCTGGCTCTTGGGATGAATACGAGTCAAGAAGTGTTCGTTTTTTTAAACAAGATGTGGATGACGTTATTAAAAATATAAATTGTGATAAACCATTTGATGTCATAATAACCATGAACACGTTAAGGGCTGAAATACGAGAAAAATCAAAAAATCCGTACCAAGCTCAATGGAAATATAATTATTATGAGAAATTTTTAACTTGGTGTAGTAAAAATTGTAAATATTTAATTACAAATAATTGTCAACACAGAGATTTTGTAAACTTCAATTTAGTTGATAACCTCTCTGGCGAGGATATTTTAGATTGTAATTTATTTAAAAGTAAAATTAACGAGGGAGACATTTAATGAAAATATTAATCACAGGTGGAACTGGATTTCAAGGTTCAAATTTATCAAAGAGTCTATTAGATGATGGACATGATGTTGTGATACTAAATTTACATTCTGAAAAGAATGAAACAAATATAAAAAGATTTGGACTAGATAGAGCTAAAATAATATGGGGATCTATAAATGATATTTACACTGTTAAAGACACTATGGAGGGTGTTGATTTGGTCGTACATACGGCTGCAAAAATACATGTAGATGATTCGATACAACACCCAACGTCATATTTTAAAACAAATGTAATGGGAACAAATAATGTTTTAGAAGTTGCTAGACAATTTAATGTTCCTGTTATACATGTTTCCACGTGTGAGGTTTACGGATTCCAAGATGAAGATTTGTTAGAAACATCACCATTAATGCCTAGGTCACCATACGCTGCATCTAAAGCAGGAGCAGATAGAATGGCTTACTCATACTATACAACGTATGACATGAATATTTGTATAGTAAGACCATTTAATGTATTTGGTCCTGGTCAAAAAGATGGTAAGTGTGGTGCAGTGATACCAATATGGACTACAAGTCTTCTTGAGGGTAATGATATTACAATCTACGGAGAAGGAACTCAATCAAGAGAATTTATTTTTATAGATGACTTAGTATCTGCATATAGAATAATAATAGATAAGATGTTATCTGGTAAAGAACTTGCAGGTGAAGTATTGAATGTGGGGACAGGAATAGAAGTAAAGGTTAATGATTTAGCTAACAACATGGTTAAAAGAGTAGATAGTGAATGGAAAGAACCAAAACACCACGACTTCTCCTATCCGACATCGGAGGTAAAAGAATCAGGTAAAATATTATATGGTGAAGCAAGACCAGGTGAAGTAAAAAGATTTATATCTAATTCAGATAAAATGAAATCGTTTGGTTGGTCACCTGAGGTTGGATTGGAAGAGGGGTTGAGTAAATACATAAATTGGAGAAAGTCTTTATGAGTCGTATGAAAATAGCATGGTTAAGTGAGGGTGGTTATACAGGTAAAGTTCCAAGACAAGCTACAGCCAATGCTGGGGTGTTGTGGGCTTGGATGTCAAATTTAGAAGTTGACCACTATCCTATATTAAATTTCGAAACAGCTCCAACTGACGGTTATGAATACTTAATATTACAGGTTCCAAAAACTCCTGAGGTTAGAACTGCATTGTTTGAAAAAAACATAGTCAAACAGGCTAGAAGAATAGCTAAAAAGATATTATTTTTTCAAGAAGGTCCTGTTTGGGTATATCAAGACATGCCACTAGAACAACAATTTTGGCATTACAACACTTTGGTTGATGTGGATTTAATATTTTGTGAAAACACAACAGACATTTCATACTATAAAGGATTTGTTCCAGGTAAACCGGTGACAAATTTACCAGATTTAATTGTTGATGACACTATAAAAGGAGTTAGAGATATTGAAAAACAAGATAAGGCAATAATAGGTGGAAACTTTTGTAGATGGTATGGTGGATTTGATTCTTATATTGTGGCTCAAGAGTTTGGAGTCCCATTACATGCTCCAAGTATGGGTAGAAAAATAGAGGGAGAGGAACAAATACCTGATTTGACTCACTTACCTTTTTTAAATTGGAGAGAGTGGATGTTTAAATTAGCCGAGTTTAGATATGCTATTCACTTGATGCAAACATATGCTGCTGGTTCATTCATGATGAATTGTGGTTATCTTGGAATTCCTTGTATTGGGTATAATCACACAGACACTCAGAGAAATATATTTCCTGATTTATCAATAGACCAAGATGATTTAGAAACAGCCAGAAAATTAGCAAGAAAGTTAGTAGATGACAAAGATTTTTACAATGAGTGCTCACAAAAAGCCATAGTTAATTTTGAGAAACACTCAAGTGAAACTTCCTTTAATAAATGGAAAGACAACTTTTTTGATAAAGTAGATGATTTAATAGATGGTAAAATTAGTTATATAGGAGATTATTAATGAAACCAATTAGTTTTATAATTCCAAGTAGAAACAATTTAAGATATTTAAAATGGTGTTACAATTCTATCAGAAAGAATTTAGGGTATATTCATGAAATTTGTATCGCTGATGACTCGTCCGAGGATGGAACTTGGGATTGGTTAAAAGAGATATCAAAAAAAGATGACGGAGTTAAAATACATAGAAACGAAGGTCCTGACAGAGAGGGGTTAGTCGTATTATATGATAAGTTAGTTAAGGACTATTCAACAAATGATGTCATAATGATATTTCATGCCGATATGTATGCCTGTCCAGGACTAGATGAGGCTGTGTTTAAACATTTAAAAAAGAAAACTATAGTTTGTGCCACTAGGGTAGAGCCATCATTACATCCACCAGGACCTGAAAAAATAGTATCTGATTATGGTATTGAACCTGAAGAATTTGATGAACAAAAGTTTTTATCAGATTTAAACGGATTCAGAGACAAAGATAAAATAACTCATGGAATATTTGCACCTTGGGCAATATACAAAGAAGATTTTTGGGATGTGGGTGGCCACGACCAATTATTTTCACCAACTAGTAGAGAGGACTCGGATATATTTAATAGATTTCTGTTGAATGGTTGTAAATTTATTCAGACTTGGGATGGTATGGTTTATCATTTAACTAGTAGAGGTAGTAGATTTAACACATTTAGTGGTGGTGAACCTGGAAAGAAAAACTCAAAGGAGTGGCAGTATACAAATCATAAAAATATCAGAAACTTTGTTCGTAAGTGGGGAACAATGGTAAGACATGATACCCAAATGATGCCAATTGTATCACCAAAATATGATATTGGATTTGTGGTTAAAAATTGTTCACACTCAACATTATATGAATTAGAACCTTGGTGTTCAACAATTTATACAGATTGGGGACACAAGGCCTATATAGATACAGAACAACAAAACACTCTATTGAATTTAAAAGATAGAGTTAAATCTAGATTAGAGGACGATATTGACAATGATATTGTTGTTGAGTTTGATGCACGAGAGTTTACACCAGAACAATTTAATTATATAGCTCAATTACCAGACATACTCTCTAACGATGAGGAACTTGAAGTTGGTGAGTTTAACTTGGGTATATTTAAAATAACGATTAATCAAATAAAAACATATGAAAAGGAGTTAATTAAAGATGTCTTTTGAAATGGAAATGGAAGATTACCGTGAGGATAAAATTTTAGAGAGAGGATGTAAAAAGTGCATAGTTACAGGTGGAGCTGGATTCATAGGTAGTCACCTTGTGGATAGGTTAATTAGTGATGGTCATGAAGTTCATGTCTTGGACGATTTATCAACTGGTAAGAGAGAAAATGTAAATGACAAAGCCACATTTAGTCACTTTGATTTAGGTAATTTAGATTTATGTAAGATACAATATGGTTGGAAACAAGCTTGGGAGGGTGCGGACATAGTTTTTCATTTGGCTGCAAAAGCTCGTGTTCAACCATCTATTGACAATCCAATCGAGTTTAATCAAGTTAATGTGAACGGAACTTTAAATATGTTAAAAACTGCAGTTGAGTATGGAGTAAAAAGGTTTATTTTTACTTCATCATCATCTGTTTATGGTGATGTAAAACAAAAAGATTTACCGACAAGTGAGTTTTCTGATACTAATCCTTTGAGTCCATATGCTTTACAGAAACTTATTGGTGAACAATATTGTAAATTATACAGTAAATTATATGGTTTAGAAACTGCTTCTTTGAGGTACTTTAACGTATATGGTGATAGGATGTCATTGGATGGGGCATATAGAACTGTTATACCTATATTTACTAAACAAAGATTAGATGGTGAACCAATGACAATTAGAGGTGATGGGGAACAACGAAGAGATTTTACTTACGTGGGTGATGTGGTTGAGGCTAATATACAAGTGGGGTTTGATGAACACAAACTCAGAGGTGCAGTATTAAATGTAGGTAATGGTGATAACCGTTCAGTAAATGAAATAGCAAACATGATTGGAGGTGACAGAGTTAATATTGAACCTGTTATAGAGCCTCAAGAGACACTGGCTGACAACAGAGAACTCATGGAGTGTTTTAATTGGAAACCAACAATGAAAATTGAAGATTGGATAAAAACTTACAAGGAGACATTAGGATTATGAGAGTAGGAATAGTAGGACAAGGTTATGTAGGGAGTGCAGTTAGAGAGGTGTTTAGTAAACACTATGAAATAAATACATTTGATTTAAATGGTAAATGTAATTGTACAGATATAGAAGATTTAGTTAATAAATCAGATATTATTTTTGTATGTGTTCCAACACCAATGAAAAAAGATGGTAGTTGTGATACGAGTATAGTTGAGAGTGTGGTTGATGAGATAGATGATGTTGACATTACTGATAAAATAGTAGCTATTAAATCTACAATTCCACCAGGAACTACAAATAGATTAAACAAAAAATGTAAAAACATATCAGTAATATTTAATCCAGAGTTTTTAACAGAGGCTAATTTCATAGATGATTTCAAGAATCAGAATAGAATCATAATTGGTGGTGAAAGACCATCAAC